>Ga0055584_100006531_pt1 | contig 11435 bp, 12 predicted proteins | sample OSDHelmetaG_FD_58716 | JGI IMG/M metagenome (GOLD analysis project Ga0055584, IMG submission 58716) | Pelagic marine sediment microbial communities from the LTER site Helgoland, North Sea, for post-phytoplankton bloom and carbon turnover... | ecosystem: Environmental > Aquatic > Marine >...
ATTTCAACCGAATCGCTGGACAAAAATGTCCGAATCATGACGTAGATGCATCAATGACCCGAAGACAACTGATCAATAGACCTATCTGGCGAGTAACAGTGCGGCAAATCACTGCGATGACCGCCGTTTTGATCCTGTCTTTTCTAGCTCTCGGCAGGCCAGCGCAAGCGATCCCCCGCAGCGACACCAGAATCGCGGTCGATGCGCAAACCGGGGATGTGTTAACCGCCGTCCGCAGTCAAACGTCTTGGCATCCAGCATCACTCACCAAAATGATGACGCTTTACCTTCTGTTCGATGCGTTGGATCGCGGCAAAGTTACAATGAACACCCGCATCAAACTGTCACGCCGGGCCGCCAGACAACCACCATCCAAACTGGGCTTGGGCCCGGGCGGTCGCATTGCCGTGCGGGATGCTATTCCGGCATTGGCAATAAAATCCGCCAACGATATTGCCATGGCGGTGGCGGAGCATTTGGGTCGGACCGAGGGCAAATTTGCCAACCTCATGACCAAGACCGCACGTAAGCTAGGGATGCGCCGCACCAATTTCCGCAATGCCTCCGGTCTGCATCACTCACAGCAGGTCACAACGGCCAGAGATATGGCGATACTGGCGGTCGCACTGATCCGGGATTACCCGCAATACTATCGGTATTTCGGTCAGAAAAAATTCCGCTTTGGAAAACGCGTCTACAACAATCACAACCCCATGCTAAAATCATATTCCGGCATGGATGGGCTGAAGACCGGTTATATTTACAAAGCCGGCTTCAACCTGGCAGCGTCCGTCAAGCGTGATCAGCGACGGGTCGTGGCCGTCGTCTTGGGCGGGGATTCGACCCGGCAACGCAGCAAAATCATGAAAGCGGCGCTAGACTTGGCATTCGAACGCCTGGACGATCCCAATCGCAAGCATATCACCACACGATTGCCCGTTCGCCTGAAGGCGCCACCGCCGGTCCCAAGGCCGCGGCTGCATCGACAACGCACCAAACCGGTTCTTTCCGCCGCGGTTTCAGTCGCACCCGCGGCACCTATCCCCCGCATCAATCCTAAGCGTGAGGCCACGGTTGAGCGTTTGGTCGCCAGCTTCTCCCCTCTGCCCAGCCCCCCTACACACCTCACCGCTCAACGCGATACGCGACTGATGTCTGTTGTTCCGGTGCCTCGCGCTCTACCGTCAACAACATTATCGTCCATCACCCTTCCCCCACGCCGGCCAGCCATAGCACGGGCTCGGACAGGTGTTGTGCAGTCGAGCGCGCCTGGCGGGTTTGGCGTTCAAATTGGCGCGTTCCGCAGCAAGGGCGAGGCATCTAAGCGTTTGGCCAAGGTGATCAAAGGCCTGCCAAACCAATTGGGTGAGCCGAACCCGATCGTCGCCCAATACAACGACGCCAAACATGGCACCTATTTCCGCGCACGCCTGTTCGGGTTCGACACGCATGCGGCAGCAGCCAAAACCTGCCAGTGGTTGAAAGACCGCCGCACGGATTGCATCATCGTCGCATCAGCCAGATAGCGCCCATCTGCGGGTGGGCCTGGTCATCCTGGTTGCGCGCCGGATGCAGACGCGTAGACTGCGCCCTTCAAATTCCTTTGCGAGGAGACGATCCGATGGGCGAAACAATCCAACTGACCGCTGCTGACGGCCACACCTTCGATGTTTACAAGGCCATGCCGTCCGGCACGCCAAAAGGCGCAATCCTGGTCATTCAGGAGATTTTTGGCGTGAACAGTCACATGAAAGAGGTTGCCGACAGCTATGCCGCAGAGGGCTATGCCGTGATGGCGCCGGCACTGTTCGACCGGGCGGAAAAGAATTTCGATGTAGGCTACACGCCAGACGATATTGCCCGCGGTCGTGACACCCGTGCGGCGGTTGCATGGGATGACTCAGTCAAGGATATGCAGGCGACTTTTGATGCCTTGAAGCCCTATGGCAAGATCGGCTCCGTCGGTTATTGCTATGGCGGTTCCTGTTGCTGGCTAGTGGCAACACGCATCGGCGTTGCGGCCAGTTCTTGCTATTACGGCGGCCAAATCGCGATGTTCAAAGACGAAAAGCCTCAGAACCCAGTGATGATGCATTTCGGTGAGAAAGACCACGGCATCCCCATGGCCGACGTTGAGACCATCCGCAAAGCCCACCCAGAGGCACAGGTGTTCGTCTATCCGGCTGGCCATGGTTTCAACTGTGATCATCGCGGCGACTACAACGCTGACTGCGCCGCCGAAGCCCGCGCCCGGACCCTGGCATTCTTCGCCGAACATGTCGGCTAGAGTTGAAGGTTAAAGCCCTTTAGCGTGCAATGCCTGCTCCAGAACGGCAAAGCTTTCAAGCAATGCCGGGCTGGGGCGGCTGAAGTGCTCATAGCCATCCAGCAGCGTCACAGTCAGGTCTGCCGGTATCGTATCGGCCTCAGCACGGCCCGCTGTCTGGCCGCAGCTAGCGGCGAAGATCGCATCGGGCGCAGCCGTCCGCACCCGATCCCAATCAACCTCGTGCGACGGCTCCCCGGGTTGTGCCAGCACGCTTTCGCAACCCAGTAGATCCAGCATGTCTGGTATCCAATGGCCGGCGGCGAACGGCGGATCGATCCAGTCAAGGAAGGCGATCCGGGGCCGGTTGAGGCGCTTGCTCGCCACTTGCCGGTACTGCGCCAGGCTTGTGGCCCAACGATCCGCTAGTGCGGCAGTTTCGGTCGGTCGGCCAATAGCCTCACCAATATCGACAAAGCCTTGTGGGACGTCGTCCAGGCGAAACGGCGCCAAATTGACCAGCAGGGGCCTGGACGACAGGCCTGCTACCGCAGCCTCCACATCGCCAGACGCAACCGCACACACATCGCACAGAGACTGGCTGACGATCACGTCCGGTGCCAACACCTCCAGCAATTTGATATCCAGGTGATAGAGCGGTGCCGCAGCTTGCTTAACCTGTGCATCAATCGCAGCAGCGCTGGCGCTGGTGTCGACTATCGTGCTGGTGAGCGCAGGCAGATGGGACCAATTTGCCCCACAGCTATGACTGACGCCGACTAGGTCCGCGCTCGCGCCTAACGCAACCACCATATCGGTAGCGCTGGGTAACAGAGTGACAATCCGCATCGGCTATTGCGACAGCCATACAGGGTCAAAGGCCGAGGTATTTAGCGGCAAGCGCGCAAGGCGTCCGCTATCCAAATCAACCTGCCACAACGAGTTGCCTTTGCCACGACCATTCCGTGCGCCCCGTTCGAATAGAATGACCCGTCCGTTCTTGGCCCAGGTCGGGTGTTCCTCAAAATAGGAGGTGGAGACCAGACGCTCCTCCCCTGTTTCCAGATTAAGATAGCCGATGCTGAACGTGCCGCCCGCCTGCTTGGTAAAGGCTACCATTTTGCCATCCGGCGACCAAGATGGGGACCCGTAGTTGCCGCCACTGCCCAGAATACGGGTTGAGCCGCTGGCCAAGTCGTGAATAACCAATCTCAAACCGCGCTGCGCATCTGTGATATAGACCAGCTTGTCGCCAATCGGGCTGACTGCGGATTCCGTCTCAATCGATGGGCTTAGCGTTAGCCTTGTCTCTCGCGCGGAACCAATACGGGCGCGATAGATGTCGGCGTTGCCGTTTACAGTTTTGGTATAGAAAATACTGCCATCCGGCGCGATATCCGGGCCGAAACGGATCGCCTTATCGCGAAAAATCGGGCCGGAGCGGTTGCTGCGCAGATCGCGGAAGAACAGGCGCGGGCGGTTGTCACTGAAGCGGGTGTATACAAGCGTGTTGCCATCAGCCGAAATATGCGGCGAGGCCAATTCCGCGCTGCTTTCAGCCAGAACACGCAGATCGCTGCCATCGCTATAGGCCGCAACAATTTGCGTCTGCTGCCGCGAACCCTTGCTAACCTGACGAACGTACGCAATCTTCGTCGCGAAATAGCCGACGCGACCGACAAAATATTCGTACAGAATGTCACTGACCGTGTGCCCGATCAGGGTCGTATCGTTCTCGGATACCTGAAATTTGCGTCGCAGACCCTGACTGGAAGAGCCACTGGGTGCAACGTCGACGCCGATGGTCCGGCCGCCGGCGCCAGAGGCCTCCGCCGTCACCGCAACGCGATAGGTGCTTGTGTCTGCCGTTTGCTGCCAACCATTTTGGGACGACGATGCGCCGGGCGGCAGGATGGCCAGGGAGAAGAAACCGCTGGAATGCAGGTCTCGCTGCACCAAACGGCCCATCGTCAGCAACTCACCACGATCAACACCCGCAGCTGGGCTCAGCAATAAGTCGATGCGGATCGTGCCTTCCCCCTTGCCTTCAACGCTAAACGTAACCTGTGCCAAGGCAGCAGTGTTCATGGCGAATAGGGTAAGGCAACCCACTGTTAGTGCCATGCACAGGGCCAGCGGGGCTAAGGCAATTTTACTCATGATGGTTCGCATAGTCGGTCTCTCCTACCGGTCAGAGGTGAGGCTGGACGTGGTGATTAGGAAATTAAACTCGCGCAGGTTTGATTGTGTCAGCATGAAACGTTGAAATTCGGGGCACTGACTCAGCGCCCGTTCGATGCGCCCGCGGGTTGCGTTTGGCACAGAGCCACGGCTCATCGTCGGGGCGCTGGTGATGGTCACCCTGCGCGCCATAGCATCGAGCCGCATCGGGAATACGCCGGCGAAATTGTCGATTGGCAGGAATGTACCCGCCTTGTCCAGGCATGCCTGAGCCAGGGATGATCCACGCGCCTCGAATGATTCCTGACCGCCCACGATTCCGGTCGAACTGCCGTCCGCGGTGCCGTCTGCGGCCCCGCGTCGCCCGAGTCCGCCGATTTTGCCAAGTTTGGACAGGGCATTGGCTTGGGCTGAGCCAGTATCCTTACCCCCACTCTGACCACTGGGTTTGGTCGGGGCTGGCGCCGGAGGAGGTTCCGGAGACGTTGGCTTTTCAAGCACGTACGGTTGCGGGCTGCGGCGCGGCGGCAGAGGCGTATCGCTCAACACCTCCGCCGTGCGGGCGTCGGTTTCTGCCTTTGCTGCAGGTGCGCCGGGTGTGGCCTGCGCTGTCGCAACAGCCGGTGTTTCGGGTGTCGGGGCCGCAGCGGGTGGCAGAGCAATGCGGGCTGTCGGACCAATCGCCGGAATGGATGGAGCCGCAGCCGCCTTTGATACCGCCGCGGTCGGCGGTGTCGGTGGCGGCACGGTTTTTACCGGCGGCTCCACTGGCTTAGCGGCTACAGTCTCAACAGGCGGCTTCACTGGCGCAGCGGCTATGGCTTCAACCGGTGCCGTGGCTTTCGGTTCAGACACCAGCTTTGGCGGCTCGGCGAGTGCGATCTTGGCTGGCGGCGGCGGCACGCTGGTATCAACGGGACGTTCCGGCGGTTGCGCCACTGCCTCTGCCGGTTTTTCCACGACCGCTGGTGGCGCGGCCGTTGAGGTCGATACCTTGGCGGCGGGAGCACGTACTGGCGGAGGCGGTGCACTGTCCCGGGCTGTCGGGCTCACCAGTCGGAGCGCGGGCGCTGAGGCGCTGGCAACGCTCGTGCTAGGTTTGTTGGCCTCACGGGATGTGTTGGACGCCGCAGTCGGCGGCGGCGGCGGTTGGCGCGGCGTGACCGACTGCGGGGTTTGGGGTCGCGGCTGAGCGATGGCTGTAGTCGCTGCCGCATTCGGTACTCGGGCGCTGGGTTGAGCCGGCAGGCTAGGTTGTGCCTGCTGGCGCTGGGCCGTCTGCGCCGTCGCCAGATCGGATTTCGCAGCCTCGGTGATCCGCTTGGCCGCAGGCGGTGGATCGTCTGGCTGCTGCTGTTGCGCTAGCATCTGGCCTATAGCCAATGGCAAGTCCGTGATCTTGATCATTTTCGGCTTCGATGGAGTGGCCGTCGCATACCAATAGATTGCCGCGCCGAACAAAAGGTGCAGCAACAGCGCCAGAAATAGCGGCAGCTCATCCCTTTGGTTGAAATCGGCGGTGATACTGCTCATTGCTATTCAACGATAGCGAAGGTCACGCCTGCTACCTGAGAGGCGTTGACGACCTGCAGCACGGAGAACAGCGACGTATAATTCACGTTATTGTGAGCCGAGATGTTGATCACCACGCCGCCGGCGGCATTGGTCCGCAATTGCGCCAGTGCCAGCGCCAGGTCCGCTGGCTCTATGGCCAATCCCGCCAGAACCATCGTGCCGTCATCGCCTAGCTCCAGCGTCACAGTCTCACTCTCGTCAAATTCCGCCCCAAACGCACCGGCCACCTGATCGGTATCCGCGTTCTTAGAGCCCGGTGCGTCTGACGCAAAGACGATGGTCAGCGCCAACAGCACCAACAACACGTCGACGAACGGTGTGATGTTGATGGTCGAGACCAGATTTTGCGGGCCGGAACGCGGGGAATAACGGGCCATGATTGCTGCCGCTACCAGTCTGTCTTGGCAGGTGCGCGACCCATGCGTGCCACTTCACCGACCAGCCCCGTAAAGGCCTGGGTAAAGCGGCGGGACAGGCGCTGCGCGCGGGTCGACACCGTGTTGTTGGCAATAACCGCCGGAATAGCCACGAACAGGCCCGCCATGGTTGCAAACAATGCCTCACCGATGGCCGGTGCCAGGGCGCTGAAGGTGATCGTTTCTGCGGCTTGAATTGACGAAAACGCGACCAAAATACCCCAAACAGTTCCGAGCAGGCCAATAAAGGGCGCCGTTGCGGCTATCGTAGACAGGCCCGGGCAACCCTTGGTCAGGTCTTCGTACACCTCGCTCCAGACGTCATCGAACAACGCATGGTTGGCATTCGCCGCTGCAGCCTCCGCCAGCGCGTGCGGTGACACGGACAGATTCTCGGCCTCCGCCAACGACGAACTGCCGGCCCGCGTCAGCAGGTGAGAGAAACGCTGCAACTGCGTGCGAATGCCGGCAATATCCATTGTGTCTACCGCAGCACGCAGATCAACGCATTGCGCCGCCACCCGTTGCGATATCAGCACGTACTTAATCACCGCGTACCAGATATAGATCGACTGGATCACCAGGATCGCGAGCACCGCGCGGATGACCAAATCCGAGTCTGCCAACAAGTGGCCTACGCTGCCGAAGCCATCCATCTACAATTCAATCCCAACTTGGGTAAAAGTCGTTCGACCGCACCACCGCGCGCCGATGCAGGCCACAGGTAATGCGATCAGAGGGTGATTGCCACAAAATGCGCCGATTCGCACGCGCATTGGTGCAGATAATGCGGCCCTGCGGCATTGTTGAGGCAAGCGCCCCAGACGGTGGAGCGCTTGGCTCGTGGCATCAGTGCTTGTCGAGGAAGCCGCGTAACGCAGCATTGAACCCGGCGACGTCTTCCATATTCGACAGGTGACGCGCCTCTGGCAGGACCACCAACTCGGCCCCAGCTATGCCATCGCGGATGACCTCAGACATCGCCAGAGGCGTTCCTGGATCATCCTCGCCGCAAATCACCAGCGTCGGAATTTTGATCTCGCCCAGGCGGTCAGTCAGCGCCAGACGGGAGATAGCCGCCCCGCAGCCGCAATAGCCGTCCACTGGCGTCGCCGCGATCATCTTGCGAACACCGGCAATCACTGCCGGCGCACGAGCGACAAAACCGGGTGAGAACCAGCGATCGATGGTGCCATCAAGGCCAGCCGCCAACCCATTGGCCTTGGCCGCCACGATCCGCTCCTGCCACATGGCCTGCGCTTCTGGCGGATAGCTGCTGGCCGTATCGCAGAGCACCAAGGTGCGTAGCCGTTCCGGCGCTTTCAGCGCCAGGGTTTGGCCGATCATGCCGCCCATGGACAGGCCGCAATAGTGTGTGCTCTCGATCCCCAGGTGATCCCACAGGCTGATAACGTCGCTGGCCAGTTGATCCAACGTATATTCGCCAGCCGGCACATCACTGGCTCCATGGCCGCGGGTATCAAAGCGCACCACGCGATAGGCATCGGTCAATGCCGACATTTGCGGGTCCCACATGCTGTGGTCAGCGCTCAACGAGTGGCTCATGGTGAGCACTGGTGCGTTGGCTGGGCCATCAATCGTGTAGGCGATGCGCGTGCCGTTAACGGCGGCGTGTTCAACCATGGTGGGTCTCCTGTGTTTTGGAATTGTTGGACTGTCAGTGAAGGCTGGGGCCGCTGCTGCGGCGCGGCATAGGCGTGTTCATGGGGCCGGCCTGATGGTGCACCATGCGCCAGACACCGTTCTCCAGCGCAAATAGGTTGCTGGCTACCAGACGGCCACCGGCCAGTGCCTCTGTGCAGATTACCAGACCGGAATCGTTGAAGACCAGCGGTTCCGGCTCCAGGCACTGGATGGCCGGTCGGCCGGACGCGGACAAAATCTCCCGCCAGCTTTGTAAGACCTCTTCACGGCCGGTGATCGCGCCGCCGCCCGGATGAATGCAGGCTACCGGCAGTTCAGCCGCCCACACCTCGGCCATGGCGTCCATATCACCGGTATCAAAAGCGTCGTAAAACGCTTCGTTGGCGGCGACCAACTCCGCGGTGATCTTATCGGGGCCTTGGCTCATATTGCAGATCTGTCCTGATGAGAGCGGTCCAGGTTCATGTGGTGGGGATCATGTTGTGGGATCCAGCGATTTTTGCACTGCGGCCAGACAGGCGGCACGATCTGGCGCAAAGTCCCGACGGATCCACCAATCCTCGACCACACGCAGAATTTGGCCGATATGCGGGCCTGGCTTAACGCCGATCTCCACCAGGTCGAACCCGCCGACGGGGAATTTCGGCCAGGGCCAGTCCGCCGCGATCTGCAAGCGCTGATCCAGATGCCCGGGTTCTCCGTCAGCTAGCGCTAGCAGCGCAAGCTGGCGATACCGATCCCGATCGCCGGTGCTGTAGAGGGCCCGCCTGATCCCGGCGGCATCCGCCCCTAAATCCGGCAAAGGCCGGGCAAGGGTCTTAAATTTGGCTGTCTCTGCCTTGGAAAACCGCAGCCGCTCTGCCAAAACAGTATAGTCAGTCTCAGCCCCTGGCAGCATAGCGGCCAGCCGGGTTAGAGGCGCTGGCGGCATCCCGTGCGATTGCTCCAGCGCCACCAGCCGGCGCAATGGCCGGGGCTGGATGGCCAACGAGGTTAGTGCCTGCAAGATGTTGTGGCGTCCCATGGCCTCAACCGCCACGGTCGGGTCTGGCGCTTGCAATAGCCGTTGCAATTCCGCCGACAACCGCTCGCCAGAGAGAATTTCTAGCTTGTCAGCGTTACAGGCAGCAGCAGCCAAACCTTCCCGATCCAACCCAGCGCGGGAATACCAGGCGGAAAAGCGAAAGAAACGCAGCAGGCGCAGCGCATCTTCTGCAATGCGCTGATCTGGATCGCCAATGAACCGGACCAGGCCCGCTTCCAGGTCGGTAAGGCCGCCGCACGGGTCGAACAAGTTGCCGTCGGGATCGACGGATAGGGCGTTCATGGTGAAGTCGCGTCGCTGTGCGTCCTCCACCCAATCATCGGTGAAGGCGACGGTCGCATGCCGGCCATCGGTCTCCACATCCCGCCGAAGCGTAGTGATCTCGAATTGCCCGGTGCTGGTGAAGGCGATAACAGTGCCGTGCTCAATGCCGATCGGTTTGACCCGGATACTAGCGTTGGTCAGCCGCAACAGGCTTTCGGTTGGCGGCAGGTCCGTTGCCATATCGACGTCGAGGCTGGTCCGCCCCAGCAACAGGTCTCGCACGCAGCCGCCGACAAAGCGCACGTGCTCGCGCCCCAATGCCCACACCACGGCCCGAACGCCAGCGATATCCATCCATGGCACATGCGGTAACGTGCGGACCGGGGCATCGGTTTGCAGGAGCAAGGGTTCAGTGAAAGGTTCTGGCATTTGACCTGTCACTTAAAATGCCCCGGAACAAAGCGGCCATCTTCATAGTGCGGCGAGACATACTCGCTGCCCGGCGGGGCGCCATTCATCAAGCTCCAAGTGCCCAATGTCAGGGCCGTCAGCACCAATCCGATAATGCCGAGCGAGATCCATGGCACGTTCTGTGCCCATTCCGGCAGACGTTCGTTGCCGTAGACAACGCGCCAGGCGAAATAGATTGCCAGCGGCAGCAACAATGGCAGCAGAGTCATCAACAACGCGCGGCTCATATCACTCTACCCCGTTTTGCCGGTCAGCACGTCAACCAGATTGACGAGCATGCCGGCTGTAGCGCCCCAGATGAAACGGTTTTCATAGGGCAATACGTAATAATGGCTGCGGCGACCGTTCCGCACCCGGCTTTCCTGTTTGTGGTTATCGCGGTCCATAATCCAGCCCAGCGGTACCTCGAACACCTCTGCCACCTCGAACGGATCGGCGGTTAGTTCGAACGGCGGCTCAACCCATCCCACCACTGGCGTGACGCCATAGGCCGTCGATGTTTCATAGAGCGATAACTGGCCCAGCACCTCGATATGGCGCTGGTGCAGGCCGATTTCTTCCTCAGTTTCGCGCAGGGCCGTGGCTTCCAAATGCGGGTCCTGCTCCTCCCAGCCACCGCCGGGGAAGCTGATCTGGCCCGCATGCTTTTTTAGATGGGCGGTGCGTTGGGTTAGCAGGATGGTCGGGCCTGTCGCGTGGTTGACGATACCGACTAGCACGCCAGCTGGCTTCAGCCGCCGCTCACCCACATAGCCAGGGCGCCCGTGCGGATGCAGGTCGAAATCGCTGCGCGCGCCCGTTGTGGCCTCCGCCCGCGAGGCCTCAGAGCCTACGGGCAAGCCGCCGGCTGCCAGGCGTTCCAGAATGATATCCCGTCTCACGCGTCTGCCTGCCCCAAGTGATGCAAAATACCGCCGGACCAGACCGCCAAACGGCCATCCGGCTGTTCGGCTGCCAGTTCAATCAGGTCATAAAACACAGATCGCACAATCAACGCCTCCAGGCCGGGCCGCACCATAATGTAGGGCCGAGGTTCTTCGTTATATGAACCGATAACAAGCCAGACCGGGTGATCCGCATCCACTGTCACCCATTCATCAATATTGGTACGGAATCGCAGCACCTGGGACTTGCCCTGGCCGACCACATCCATTTCCACGGCAACAAATGGGGCATCTTCGACGTCTATCGTGCCGCGCTCAACCGGCGTTACCAGCAAATAATCGCCGTTCTCCGCCCGCTGCATAATGGTAGAAAACAGCTTGACCAACGCCATCCGCTGGAACGGCAGGCCGTTGTGAAACCACGTGCCGTCTTTAGCGATTCGGATACCAAAGTCACCGCACGGCAGGTCATCCGTTGGGATACGGCGTGGTGGCGGGGCACTGCCTTTCAGCATGGATAGGTCCGGTGTGGGCTTGCTCAACGACAACGCCCTTCTCTGTGTGGGGAGGCTGCCCCCTATATAGGGATGTTCGCCGCGTACGGAAAGGCATAGCCGCTCTAGCGCGAAGGCCGGTGCGAGTGCGGGCGATCACCATTGCGCCAACAG
>Ga0055584_100006532_pt1 | contig 11433 bp, 10 predicted proteins | sample OSDHelmetaG_FD_58716 | JGI IMG/M metagenome (GOLD analysis project Ga0055584, IMG submission 58716) | Pelagic marine sediment microbial communities from the LTER site Helgoland, North Sea, for post-phytoplankton bloom and carbon turnover... | ecosystem: Environmental > Aquatic > Marine >...
GACGGCGACGCAAAGCTCGGCGAATGAAACAACCGTGGAAATGATGGGCGGCATCAGCCGATTACTCACCGAAGCGGGGGTTCCCATTGAATTGCATGCGGCGAGTGGTTTGCATTTCCTCGGCCAGGTCATCCAGGCGCAGGCCAGCACTTTTGGCTTTCAAGACGGGTTTATGCTGCTGGTCTTCTTCTTCCTCTGCGCGATGATTCCGGCGTATCTGTTGGGTCGGCTGAAAAAATAACGCCCGCTATTTGCGGAAATGCTCTTCGTAGATTTCAACCTCGGACGAGAGATCTGACCAATCTCGTTTTGATCGTGCAAAAACATGTCGAAAGGTTTGGCGTTCCGGCGTGATCCAACTTGGATCATCGAACGCGCCCGCCGGTAAGGTTCGAATTCCGGGCGCCGCTTCCAAGGTAAAGCCGAGATTGCCGCCACACTGGCTACAGAACTCAGTATCGAGCCAACGCCCCGATTCGTCCGACACATGGCGATAGCGTGCGGGTGTGGCGCCGCTCATGTCAATTTGGCCCGGCTCGAAAACAAGCTCGATCCCAAAGGCGGAACCTGTTCGGCGTTGGCACCATTGGCAGTGACACACGGTGACCCGTAGCGGATCGCCCGAGACGCTAAATCGGATCGCTCCGCAGACGCAGCCCCCGGCATGCGATATCGACGTGTTCATCCCAAAACCCTTTCTCAGCAGAGATATCCGCCGCCTCAATTACAGGTTCAATGTTGCGCTCGGCGGTCCACCCCTATAAACCGCGCTACCCGCTCATTCTGATAGAATAGGCCGAATGCGCTTTTTCGCGATCAAAAACGTCCCGACCGTCGGCTGGAGTTCCAACCATCCGCATAATATCCGACCACGCCCCACGACTGTATTTTGGCTGGCCCTCGGCTTGTTCCTGTTCGGAGCCGGGGAAACCCTGCTGATTGCCGCGGGCATTGGAGTCAGTCCGTGGACGGTGTTGGCGCAAGGCATCGCGGTGAGTTTCGATATTGGCATCGGGGCCGCGACCTTCGTCGTCAGTCTCGGCGTTTTGCTGTTGTGGTTGCCACTGCGCCAACGCCCCGGTGTCGGCACGCTTTGCAACGTGCTCATCATTTCCGCGACCATCGGGTTTCTGTTGCCCTATATTCCGGCACCGGAGAGCTATTGGGCGCGCGTTCTGGAAGTTTGTCTCGGCACGCTCATCGTCGGGCTCGGCAGCGGCATCTATCTCGTGGCGAATTTAGGCGCCGGACCGCGCGATGGCCTGATGACCGGATTGCAAAGCCTCACCAAACTTCCCATTGCCTGGGTGCGGGCTTTCATAGAAGTCGCCGCAATCGCCTGCGGCTGGATGTTGGGCGGCACGGTTGGCGTCGGAACCGTCATATTCGCCATCGGCATCGGCCCGGCCGTCTCCGCCGGTCTATATCTGACTGCTTATTGCGCCGGCAGCCGGATGGAGGCCGTTTCTCTTCCGGGAGACGATGACTAATCTGGCGTAGATAGCGGGACCACACGCTCGGTCTGACGGATTCCGGTGCGTAAATTCGTCTAATCCATTGTCGAGACATGGGCGGAGACGACCTTCCAACCGACATCCGGAAAGCGCGCCCAGGTCTGACTTTGGCGGCCGACCCTGTCTTGTCCACGCACTTTGAATTCCAAATTCACGGTCGCCATATCGTTGCCGAGAGTGAGTATTTCCAGGCGGCGGCGCTTCTCCTTCGTGCCGGGCCCCGGTGGTCGGCGCACACGGTGGGCGTGGATTTCATCGAAACCGTAGCCATGCTCGTCGAAGGAATAGCGAATGGTGTGCGGGCTGTTCCAAAACGTGGCGTCGAGTACATCCACATCCTTATCGATCAGTGCTTGTTCGTACCGCTCGAACAACTCGCGGACTTCCGCGATCACCTCCGGCTTATTTGCCTCCATCTTTATACTCCCGCCTCTGCGTTGAAATCGTCGATCAATCCGTCCCAGATCGGCACCATGTCCATCATGTCGTCCCAAAAAGCCGGGTCGCGACGCGCGTCAAAATCGGCGAGCGGGACACCCTGTTGCTCGACCCAGGTATAATACCCGAGATTGAAAATGCCTTCGCGATCAGGCCGCGTCATCTCCTTCATATGATCCGTGGTCGCGCCCAAGAGATAACGCCCGAAAACCTCCGCCGCCGCGAGTCCGTCGAAATTGCCGCCGAACGTGGCGCGGGATTCCTTGTCGAGCTCGGTGCCGTACATCTCCGAGCCGTCCGTCGCCACCGTGAGTACGGCGTCATCGGCGCCGAGGCCCTGATACTTAGCGTATTTGATCGCGGCCAGAACATTGGCGATGGACGAGAGCCCGAGATCGGCGAGCCCGCCCAGGGCCTCCTGTCCCAATCCCGTGCGGGAGGCGAGATATCCGCGCCCCACCGTCGTGTTGAACAATAGGTTCAACGCGTCGGACGCCTTGTCCGAGACGGCAATCACATAATCCGTGTTCAACGCGTTGTGGATGAAGGGTACATGCTTGTCGCCGATCCCCTGGATATTGTGCTCGCCATATCCGTTCATCAGCAAGGTCGGGCATTCAAGCGCTTCCACCGCGCAAATATCGGTGCCGAGGGCCTGCTTCAAATGATCGCCCGCCGCCAAGGTGCCGCCCGACCCGGTGGCCGAGACGAATGCACGCGCCCGCAAGCCGCTATCCGTGGCGACCGCATGGAAGATTTTTTCCATCGCCGGGCCGGTGACCGCGCGGTGGACGATGTAGTTTCCGAACTCGTTGAACTGATTGAGAATAACGTTGTCGGGAATCGCCGCCAGCTCGTGGCAAGCATCGTATATTTCCTTCACATTGCTTTCGGTGCCAGGCGTGCGAATGATGTCCTCGGGCGAGCCGGCCCAGTTCTCCAACCATTGAAACCGCTCCCGGCTCATGCCTTCCGGCAGGACGGCGACCCCCCGGCACCCGAGGATGCGCGAGATCGCCACACCGCCGCGACAGTAATTGCCGGTCGACGGCCAGATCGCCCGATGCCGGGTCGGATCGAACTGTCCCGTCACCAAACGCGGGACGAGACAGCCATAAGCCGCCAAGACCTTATGCGCCCGTATCATGGGGAATCGGTTGCCGGTGGCGACGATGATTCTTGCTTCAACGCCGGTCAGTTCGGACGGCAACACCATGTGCTCCGGCGTCTCGACAAGAGACCGGCGGTCCTCGCCATTGTGCCAATGCACGCGAAACAAGTTGCGGGCATCGGCGGCATCCGGGTCCACAGCCGGCAAACCTTCCGGCATCGATGCGCTCTGGCCGACAGGATCGGCCAGCGTGGAGAGGCGGGGCAAGCGCACACCGCTTTCGGCGAAACGTTCGACCGCGCGGCGGCGTATTTCGGGATCGACGATGTCGCGCTCAAGTCCGAGAGGCATCTGGCCCCTCCTTATCGGAGTTCCGGGAACATCGTTAGTAGAGATTGACGGTACGGGCGGCAAGCGGACTGGTCGCCACCGATGGAATGACACATACATCTGTACTGTTGGAAGACCGTGGATCACGAGAGAGGAAGACCGAGATGCTCGAGCAAGCAAAGGATTTCAAGGACGAGAGCGAGGCCTTGTTCGCGCTCATGGACCCGTTGAGCGACGCCGATTTCGAACGCCCGACCTTGTTCAAGGAATGGACCTTCAACGACATTCTAGGGCATCTACATCACGGCAATATGCTGGCCGATCTCTCGCTCAACGACGAGGCCAAGTTCCACGAGACTTATGCCAAGATAAAAGCGCTTCGAGACGCCGGAGCCGAAGGCACGGATGCGACAGCGACCGTGCTTGAGGGCCTAAAGGGCCGCGCATTGCTGACGGCCTGGCGTGACTTCTACGGCCCCATGAGTGACCGTTTCTCCAAAGCCGATCCGAAGAAGCGCGTGAAATGGGTCGGCCCCGATATGAGTGTCCGCTCCAGCATTACCGCGCGTCTGATGGAAACATGGTCTCATGGCCAAGCCGCCTTTGATCTGCTGGGCGTGGAGCGACAAGACACCGACCGGATCAAGAATGTCGCGGTCCTCGGGGTCAACACATTCGGCTGGACCTTCGTCAATCGCGGTGAAGAGGTCCCAGAGCCAAAGCCCCATGTGCGATTGACGGGACCATCGGGCGAGATCTGGGAGTGGAACGATCCGTCGGAGGCGGAACGCATCGAGGGCTCGGCCGTCGAATTCTGCCAAGTGGTGACGCAAACTCGAAACATCGGCGACACGGCGCTGCAGGTGACCGGCACCGTCGCCAATAAATGGATGGAGGTCGCGCAATGCTTCGCGGGACCACCCCGCATGCCGCCCGCACCTGGAACGCGGCATATGGCGGCCGGTTGAACAGCGAGCCGGCAACTCGGATGGGTGGATTAAGTGGATTGGACCGCTCCGCATTCGCCGATTGGATGTTTGCATTGTCCGGATGACCGCCTAACTATCCGGGCTGTTATAGAGAGATTAGGTGGGATGGATGTCTGATAGAGCGGCAATAGCAGAAGAGCTCGACGACGCTGGCGCGTCCGGCGAAGAGCGCTGGGCCATCAGCCTGATCAGCGCCGGGCATTATCTCAGCCATTTCTATGGTCTGGCCCTACCACCTTTATTCCCGCTACTGAAAATGGAATTCGGTGTCTCCTATATTGAATTGGGTCTCGCCATGACCGCCTACGGGTTCCTCGGCGGTATTCTGCAAGCGCCGGTCGGATTTCTCGTCGACCACCTGGGACCCCGCCGGGTTTTGTTGTGGGGTCTCTGTTTGATTTCCGCGTCTATCATGTTGATGGGTTTCGTCGACAGCTATTGGATGCTCCTCGTCTTGGCGGTATTCGCGGGTCTTGGCAACAGCGTCTTTCATCCGGCCGATTACGCAATTCTTGCCGGATCCATCGGCGAAAAACGACTCGGGCGCGCCTATTCGGTCCACACATTCTCCGGCTTTCTCGGCGGTGCCTGCGCACCCGTCGCCATGTTGACGATTGCCGCTTATGCGGATTGGCGAACCGCCTTGATTGTCACCGGCGGGATCGGCTTGCTGGTATTGGCGGTCATGACCGTGCGGCGCGAAGTCCTGGTGGGCGAAAGCCATAGCGATAGCAACGCGGCGCAGCCCGCGGACAGTAAGGGCATCGCTCTTTTGCTGACGCCGCCGGTATTGCTGTTCCTCGCATTCTTCATCCTCTACGGAATGGCGAGCGGCGGCCTCCTCGCCTTTACGGTGAGTGGATTAATCGACCTTCACGGACTCGGGTTGGATACCGCCAACACCGCCCTGACCGGACATCTCTTCGGCGTCGTCGGCGGTATTCTGCTCGCGGGTTTTGTCGTCGACAAATATCCGCGACACATCGTAACCGCTGCCGTCGCCTTGATCTTGGCGGCGGTCGCGACATTGCTTCCGGTCTTTGTCGGGCCGATGGAAGGAATTCTCATCGTGATCATGATCGTCGCGGGCATCGGCCTCGGCGCCGTTCTCCCGGCGCGGGACCTGATGCTGAAAGCGATCATCCCGGCGGGTCAAACCGGCAAGGTGTTCGGTTTCGTCTTCGTCGGTTATTCGATCGGCGTCAGCATAGCGCCGTTACTCCTCGGCTCCCTGCTCGATGCGGGAATGCCGGCAATGGTCTTCAGCATCTCGGCAGGCTTCGCGGTACTTTCACTGATCGCCATCGCCGCGGCACATTTGCTATCGCGGAAAGCCTAACCCCGCAGGTTCTTGCGCGCTTCGTCCGCGTCCCAGTGCAGGAAATCGGGACCGAGTTGATCGAGCGACGGGCAGCCCAGCTGCTTCATGTTGGTTTCAATTTCCGAGCGGACGATCTCTACCGCCTTCGCGGCGCCGGGTTGACCGCCGGCGATACAGCCGTAGAGCGTCGGGCGGCCCATGAAGATAAATTTCGCGCCCATGCAGAGCGCGATCATGATGTCCGCTCCCCGCCGGATGCCACCATCCAGCATCAAGGTCATTCGGTCGCCAACCGCCGCATCAATCGCGGGGAGTACGTCGAGCGGCGAGGGTGCGCGGTCGAGCTGCCGGGCGCCATGATTGGAAATCATTAACCCATCCACGCCCGCCTCGGCGGCGCGGATCGCATCGTCGACCCGCATGATTCCCTTCAGCACCAAATTTCCGGACCAAATCTCCCGGAAATGTTCGATATCCTTCCAGGTCAGGGGACCAGGGAATTGGTTGGCGACGAATTCGCCGACCTCTTCCGCGCTCGAACCGGCCGGGGCGTATTGTTCCCAATTCGCCAGCATGGCGATGCCATTGGTCATGTAATCCTTAAGCCAGAGCGGATGACGCAACGCATCCAATTTAGTCGCCAAGGACAATTTTAGCGGCCGCCCGAATCCATTTCGTTTGTTGCGCTCGCGATTGCCGCTAGCGGGGACGTCAACGGTGATCACCAAGGTCTGGATGCCGAGATCGGCGGCCCGCTTGACTTGGTCATCCGCAATCGCTCGGTCCTTCGCCGTATAAAGTTGGTACCAGCCGTGATCCGGCGCCTCGCGGGCCATATCTTCCATGCGGGCGGTCGCCGCGCCGGACATGATAAAAGGGATGTTCGCGTCCCGCGCCGCGCGCGCCAGCATCAGATCGCCTTTATGCCGATAATTGGAAATACCGCCGGTCGGCGCGATCCCATAGGCGCTGGAATAGGTGCGCCCGAACAATTCGGTATCCTGATTGATACTTGAGATATCCACCATATATCGCGGTACCAGTGCGCGATTGCGGAAGGCATCTTCATTTCTCACGAGGCCGGATTCATCCTCCGACCCGCCTTCGATGAAATCATAGATGAGCTTCGGCACGCGCTTCTTCGCGACTTTCCGCAAATCATCCAGATTGATGCAATCGTCAAGCTTCATGGGATTATCCTTCGCTGGCCTCTAATGGCGAAATTCAAGATAGCGCGGAGACGCGCGGTGGCGAGAGCCGAGACCGCAGGGCAGAAATCTTTAGTAAGGCGCTTCGACACCTTGTTCGGAGACGCGGTCCTCCTGCCATTCCGTCCCCTTGAAATAAACCTGACGCTGTCGCTCTTCCGCCATTTGATGGAACGCGACGGCAACCGGGTCCATATCGCAAGTCGGCACCGGTTCGTGCTCGAAGTGACCAAAGGTGTCGCGACCTCGGACCAGAGCGGCACTATCCCAATCGGAGAGCACTTGCCGGGTTTGCGGCGGAATATAACGGAGGACAATGGCAATTCGCCGGTCGTCGCTTTCATTGGGATAGGAAGCATGGGCGATTGAATAGTCGAAGAGCGCGGCCTCTCCCGTCTGCAACTCGACATTGACCGCCTTGCTCTCATCGATGTCCAGAATGGATTGCCCGCGTGTGAGCATGTTGTGCTCCGCTCGCGTGTCCACATGTGGCATCGGCGGATTCTGATGACTGCCCGGCAGCATCCGCATACAACCGCTCTCAACGGTCGCGGGAGAGAGCGCCACCCAAACACTCACCAGGTCCTTGGTATCGAGTCCCCAGTAATTGTTGTCCTGATGCCACGATACGTAATCCGGGCTGTGCGGCTCCTTGATGAACCAATGGGTCGTCCAACACAGGATGTCCGGCCCGATCAAATCTTCCACCGGGTCGAGGATATGCGGCGCCCGAATTAAATCCGCGAGCCATTTGAACAGCAAATGCGTCTTGAAACGATTAGCCCCTTTCAACGCACCGCCATTCTCAGCCTCGAAAGTTTCGAGCTGGCGGCGGTAGTCAGCCGCTTCCGCCTCGCTCACACCCGGGATCGGAAAATGGAAGCCGTCCCGGCGCAGCCGATTGATGGCGTCGGTAGTCAATACCTTGGGCATGGTGCGTCTCCTGTTCAGTAGCGCCGCCGACCGTATTCTCGGGGTCTCGTCCATTTTTAGTCAAATGTTAAAACTTGATCCCTCGGCGAGGATGGGAATTTGCCGAGAAAGGCTCCACTTCACTATCAACGAATACACGTCGCGGTCCGCGCGGTGGGGAGCAATGGCGAGAGGGAGAACACTCGGGATGGAAAAGAAACGGTTCGGTCGCACGGGTCTGGAATTATCAGTGTTGACGTTCGGATGCGGTGCAGTCGGCGGATTGATGACCAAGGGCAGCGAGGCCGATCAAAATAACGCGGTGGCTTGGGCCCGCGATAACGGCATCAATCACTTCGATACCGCGCCGAGTTACGGCAATACCGCGTCGGAAACCAACCTCGGTCGGGCGCTAGGGCGGAACCGCGACGGCATCGTCGTCAGCACGAAAGTCGGCGTGACCGAAGAAGATCAAGGTGACTTGGCCACGGCAATCCGGAGCTCCCTAGAGGCGAGTCTGAGCCGGTTGCAACAAGATTACGTCGATATTTTTCAGCTGCACAACACCTTGGAAGATCCGAGCGACAAGAGAGGTAACATCTCCGCGGATCAAGTCTTAAATGACGTCGTTCCGGCGTTCGAGAAACTCCGCGATGAAGGAAAGACGCGCTTCCTCGGCTTTACCGCCAAAGGCAACACGGAGGCGCTACATCGGTTGATCGAGTCCGGATGCTTCGACAGCGCGCAGATATTTTATAACATGCTGGTCCCGTCCGCAGGCGAAGCCGTGCCCACAGGCTACCCGGCTCAGGATTACCGCCAACTCTTGAGCGCGGCCGACCGCCACGGCGTCGGCTCAATCGGCGTGCGGGTACTCGCCGGCGGGGCGCTTTCCGGAACCGAGGCCCGGCATCCCTTGGGCATTCAGAATGTGACCCCGATCGGGGCGAGCCACGATTACGCGACCGATGTGCGCCGCGCGCGGCAGTTCCAGCCGCTGATCGATGCGGGTCACGCGGCGACACTGCCCGAATTGGCGGTCCGGTATGTAATTTCAAACCCGGAGCTTTCGACGGTCGAGATCGGCATCGCGACACACGGAGAATTCCAGCAAGCCGTCGACGCCGTCAATAAAGGGCCGCTATCGGCGGAGGCCTTGAGCGCCATCAAATCCATCCAGGCCGAGTTTGTTCCGGATACTCGGGAATAAGGCCGGGGCGTCAACAGCGTTAGAACAGGCAAACCGACTACGAGGCAGCCCGGCACACTTCACCTAAGCCGGGATGACGGCCTCGCCCTTGGTCTGGGTGCGCCACATAAAACGATCTAGGGTCTCGTCCACTGGGTTGCGCATGTGCAACATCATACGATTATCCCACGCAACAACCTGACCGACCTCCCATTTGTGGAGATAGCGAAACTCGGGCTTTGTCGCGTGCTCCCAAAGCGTATCGAGCAGAGCTTCGCTCTCATTCAGCGGTAGTCCGTTGATATACCCGTTGGTGCGACGGCCGAGAAATATTGCCTCTTCGCCGGTTGTCGGCACCTTGCGGAGAATTGGGTGGGCGTGACCGGCGGCGTCATGCCGGGGCGAAGCTTACCGCTGGAGGTGTAGGTCGAATCGTGTTTTGCGGTCAGACCCAGCACGCGTTCGCGCAACGCCGACGGCAGCGCTTTTGCCGCCATCACCTGATTGCAGAAACCGGTATCGCCGCCCTCTTCCGGAATGATGCGCGCGTGGAGCAAACTGAAGGTGGGTGGGACTGGAATATAGGACATGTCGGTATGCCATTCCCACTCGCCGAAAAACGTCTTCGCGACGGGCTTCCGCTTCAGGGTGTCTGGCTCCAGATTACCGATCGTCGCCAAGAACGGATCAATACCCTTCGCCTTTAGGGCAGCTACCTGTTCTTCGACCGACAAAACTTCCTCGCCGGGTTCGGCCTGCTTACCGATCCCGTTGATGCGGCCCGGGCCAAATTCGGGCTCGCCGAAGACGGCTGTCAGTGCATGCAATTCGTCATTTTCCAACAGACGTCCGAAGGAAAAGCATATCAGCCCATGGCGTTCGCGATAGACGTCCCAGATCACTTCGCGCTGCGCTTGCGTGATCTCGCGCGGTACAAGGCCAAGAATTTCCGCGCCAAAGCGGGCATCTTGTAAAGCTTTGACGGTCAGTCCCGCTCTGGTTTCGGTGTCGTTCATGGATTCGATCTCCCGATTCGACCAACATCTTACCCGTCGCCGACCGTGCCCAGCAATTAAAGAAGGCGTTCCGGTCGAGACGGTCAACCACCGCCGTGAGCCATAACCTGGAATATTCTCCAGCCGGGTGGTCCAACCAAGGGGACCGCTTAGGTCTGCCTCTTTCTAAGCTTTCATCATTCAAGCGATTTCGGGTAGTTCCGTATAATCCAACGAATCGCCAGAGGGGAGAGAAGGCAAGTCATAATAGAAATCATCGCAAGGCTTGAATAGACTTCCGGAGGCATCGCCCAATCGCCTAAGTTCTTTCCCTGTTGGGCAATTATCATCGCAATTTCAGCCCTCGGAACCATGCTGATCCCAATCAAAGCGGCACCCGCCGAACCTGTCGTCATCAGGGCAGGCCATCCGGCACCGATGACTTTGCCGAGAACGGCAACGACCAATAAGACGCCCCCTATACTCAAAGCCGATGCCAGTGAGTTCGGGTCAATACTCAAGCCGATAGCGATAAAAAAGAATGGCGCGAACAATGCGTGTAGCGGCAAAAACAACGTTTCTAATTTAACTGCCTCCGGGTCTCTGCTGAAAATCACACCGGCAAAAAATCCGCCAATTGCTAGTGAAAATCCAAGAAACGAAACCAATGCTGATATCAGAAGCCCGGTTCCTACGATGAGAAGTATCGAATCTGGTGCACCGGTTCTCTTTAAGATTTGTGCAATATATCGCTCTCCGTAACGGGCAATCAGATAGAGCACGGCCAGAAATCCGGCCCCTTTTAGCATGATAATTACCGACGCCGTCGTCACAACGGCGAGAGTCGAATCGTCGCTACTTGTCCGAAGCGCCGGAGCGACCGCCATAAGAAGTGCCATAAGGGCCACGCCCGAAAGATCGTCGAGTTCCGCCACATCTACGAATGTCTCGCCGTTAGGCGAATCGAGGGCATTCGCTTCACGCCACACTTCCGCCGAGACGGCCACACTCGTCGCGGTCAGGGCAACCGCTATGAATAGGCTTGGTATATTCGCCAGACCGAGAAGGTAAAAGGAAACTAGGTAACCCGGAAGCCCACTGAGAACGACATTACCAATCCAGATCGGGGTGGCGCGTGGCAGTTTGCTTAACAATCCATGTAAATTACTTTCCAGTCCCACACGAAACAGCAATACGAAGACGCCGATACTCGCCAGAAATTCGATTACCTCCGACCCGTGTAACGATATGAATGTCCAATTGTCATCAGCGATCCGCAGACAAAATCCCAGAGCAAGGAAACCGACGAGGGAAGGCACTCCAATCCGCGCTAGCCAAGAGCGGATTAAAATAGCGCCGACTATTACGGCGCCTGCCAAGAGGTCGAAGAAGATAATGCCATTCGGATCGTTCATGCTAAGCAGCT
>Ga0055584_100006533_pt1 | contig 11432 bp, 11 predicted proteins | sample OSDHelmetaG_FD_58716 | JGI IMG/M metagenome (GOLD analysis project Ga0055584, IMG submission 58716) | Pelagic marine sediment microbial communities from the LTER site Helgoland, North Sea, for post-phytoplankton bloom and carbon turnover... | ecosystem: Environmental > Aquatic > Marine >...
TATTTTTCATAATATTTTCCTTATATATTAGGTTGTATTGTTAATTTTTTTGTTAAAGAGAATTAAAGATAGATTGTGTTGATAGGTGCTATTAAACAGCAAAAAATTGGCAGCCTTCTGCTCAAATAAAGGCAAAGCGATGAGCAATTGTGGCAACAATATGGCAATTTGTTAAATTATGCGCACTAACGACTAAAGTCATATATAGTCTGGATATGAATGAGTAAATAACTTTAATTTATTCTAAAAATCAATCAAACGAAGTGAACACAAATGAGTAAAAGAATCGCCATCGTTGAAGATGAAGCAGCTATAAGAGAAAACTATGCCGATGTATTACGTAGTCAAGGTTATCAAGTACAAACTTACGCCGATCGTTCTACTGCAACCCAAGCATTCAAACTTCGCTTACCAAATTTAGTTATTTTAGATATAGGTTTGAACAATGAGTTTGATGGTGGTTTTGTTTTATGTCAGCAACTTAGAGCACAATCAGCTACGTTACCTATTATATTTTTAACTGCACGAGACAATGATTTTGATACTGTATCGGGTTTACGCATTGGTGCAGATGATTATCTAACTAAAGATATTAGTCTTCCACATTTAACCGCACGTATATCGGCGTTATTTCGCCGCCAAGAAGCGTTAAAAGAACCAATTAACAATGATCATATTACTCGCTCTGGCGCGTTAACTATTGATAGTCAACGTATGGGAGTGACTTGGAAAAATCACCCTATTGATTTAACTATTACCGAATTTTGGTTAGTGCATGCATTGGCAAAACATTCTGGCCATGTTAAAAACCGTACTCAGCTAATGAGTGATTCAAAAATATATGTAGATGACAGTACTATTACCTCACATATCAAACGTATACGAAAAAAATTCAGTCAAAATGATCCTAATTTTGACTGTATAGAAACTGTTTATGGTATGGGCTATAGGTGGTTAACTCCCATAATTACTATTAATAATGAAACCTAATATGGCTAACGGTAAACGATTAAAACTAAGGTTTGGCTTAAGATCAAAACTATTATTACTTTCAAGCTTTCTCTTTATCATTCCTTGGTTTGGCTATCAATACGTTTGGGAAATGGAAAAGTACTTACGTTTTGGACAAGAGCAAACATTAGTCGGCACGGCGCGAGCTTTAGCGACGGCTTTGCATGAGCGTGAAAACCTATTTAACAATCAAGCAAGTTTTTTACCTAATGTTGAACAAGGCAAAGATCTTTATGGCTATAAGTTAACCCAAGCCATTCAATTAGACGGTTTACATAATGACTGGCCTGACTTTAATCAACGCACACATTTTTATAATCAACAGCAACAGTTATTTATAAAAAAACCGTTAAGTATTAACTTTAAAGCGAGTGTGGGTAAATACGACAATCATTTATACTTATTCTTTCAGGTTGTTGACAATGTGACTATTTTTCGTGGAAAAAATAGCCTTAGTATCACTCATAATGATCATTTAGCCCTCTCTTTTAGTGATAATAATAATCAATTAAATCGCTTTATTATTAGTAATAAACAAGCGGGATGGATATCTGCTTTTGCTATTACGGATGATGATAATGCTATTCCCTCGCCTGCACCACATATTCAAGGACACTGGTTATTGACTCCTCAAGGATATAATGTGGAGTTAAGAGTCCCATTAAATAATTTAGGAGATAACATTGCTTTTGCTTTTTTTGATGTGGATAAAGCCAAGAGTGAACCAGTGTCTGCAATTGGATCTGCAGATCCAAGTAAAGCAGAAAGCTTAGGAACTATTGTTGTACCCTCACCCGAAATTGAACGTATTGTTAAAGGTATGCGTTATACTAACTCTAGTATTTGGGTTGTTGATCAACATCATAGAGTTTTAGCAAGTGCTGGCTCATTAAAATCGGCTAGCGGTGTATGGAAAACGACAAGTAAATTAGCTAAAAAAGACGAGGGAAATAGTCTTTGGTTTCGATTTAAACAGCATTTATTATTACCTCTATATTATAAAATATTAACAAAGCCCTCTACCGACTTTATAGATCAACTTTATGATGCTCAACACTTGGAAGGCTCACACATTGTTGATGCACTAAATGGAAAGTCAACATCTCAATGGCGTTTAACGACAGATAAAAAAGCCTTAGTACTCTCTGCTGCCTATCCAATTTATATTAATAACCAAGTTCAAGGTGCTGTCATCGTTGAAGAAACAACAAATGGCATTCGCACTTTAAGAAATCGTGCGTTAGAAAAACTATTTACCATCATTTTAACTATTATGACTTTAGGCGCTTTAACCTTCGTTTTGTTTGCCTCTCGTATTTCATCACGTATTCGACAATTATCAACCCAAGCCGAGCTAGCAATTGACAAGCAAGGAAGAATTATTGGTCAAATGAAAGCCTCAAAAAATAATGATGAAATAGGTGATTTATCGCGTAGTTTTACAACCGCAGTAAACCGTTTAAGTGACTATAATCATTATTTAGAAAACATGTCGTCTCGTTTATCTCATGAATTAAGAACTCCTATTGCGGTGGTTAAAACTTCATTAGAAAATCTAAGTTTACTGGAAGATCAGCGAGCAATAACAGATAAAAAAAATAGCCCTTATATTGAAAGAGCTCAAACCGGAATCAATACATTGAACTTGATTCTTACAAATATGAGTGAGGCAACTCGGCTTGAACAAATGCTTTTAACAACTGAAAAAATAGATTTCGATTTGGAGCAAGTTATTAACGGTTGTATTTCTGGCTATCAACAAATATACCCTACAGTTCAGTTTGTTATTAATACTAAAATAAATAGTTCTAAAGCAAACACGACTAAAAAAAGCTTATTTAATCTACATGGGTCACCTGAGCATATAGTTCAGCTGCTAGACAAAGTGGTAAGTAATAGTGTGGAATTTAGTATAGATAATATTATCAACTTTGAATTACACAAAGAAAATAACAGCGCTGAGCTATTCATTAGTAACAATGGTATTTTATTGCCTGAACAGCTAAGTGATAATTTATTTGACTCGATGGTGTCCTTACGTGATAAAAACAAAAGTAAACAAGACTTACCACACTTGGGCCTAGGTTTATATATATCAAGACTTATTTGCCAGTTTCATCAAGGAAAAATAACCGCTTTTAACCATAAAAATCCTGATGGTGTTACCATTAAGATAAGCTTACCAACTAAGATCTAATCAAATTGGTATTATTAGAACATGTAAAAGCTTACTCTCTTGAGTAACTCTTAATAAAAATTCACGGTTATAAACCGCTCAAAATTACAAAAACGAGCAGCTTCAAGTGAAACGTATATACATTACCTAACTTGATGTAAACAAACTTTGGTTAATGAGTACCCAGGTAATAAGTAGCGACTGAACAATAGCAAAAATGATTACTACCAATTCGGATTTGTGCTAATGCTATAAGTAATAATAAGACCATAAACATCACAATAAATAAGTATTTATATAAGCAAAATAGTATTAATTTGTAATGTTAAGTAAAGAGATATAAAAATATATATTATCAGTGAACTTATTGATATCATGACACTCTACTTCTGTGAACAGATCGTTTAGCACTAAAAATTAAATTTTGCATCAACTGTAAAGTTAAAGACTTTTTTTCTTGCCAAAATTAAATTTAGATATTTTAAACATAGGAAACATAAATGAAAACAAAAATCGCTAACCATCAAAGAAATAAGCGAATGGGTACTTTGCTGCTATCTTCGATATTATCATTATCACTTTTTGGCTGTGGTGGAAGTGACGGTGATGATAATGGTTACATTCAATTATATAACTTGTCATCTAATGCCCCTGGAGTTTATTTAACTGTCGACCAATATGACGATGACGACTATGATGAAAATATTCATTCACCAGTTTCATTTACTAGTATAAGTAGTCGTTTAGGCTATGATAATGATACTTATGACATCGAATTGGCTTGGGAAGATGACTATGACAGTGTATATGATTTAGAAGTTGTCTATGAAAGTGAATTAAAAGTAGATAACGATACTGTTGACTTACTTGTAATCACAGATGATATTAGATCACCAACCGTACTAATGTATGAAATTCCAGTAAGAGATGACGATGAACTGGATGACGATACTGATGATGAAGTTTTTAATCTTAGAGTATTAAACATGCATTCTGCCTCTGATGGAGTAGATTTATACTACTCAGAATCAGATGAAACGTTCAATGAAGCAATATTATTTAACCAATCTACTTATAGCCAATTATCTGATAATCAAAAACTTGATCAAGACGGCTATACTTTTTATCTTACGAATGCAGGAAGCACTGAGGTTTTATATACATCACAAGATATTGATTTTCCGTATGCCTCTGAACATATTATTGTAGTTAGACAAAACACAGGTGTTGGTACCTCTCCTTTTACTTTAGATATAATATCTACTTCGTATATTACTGAGTATCCGGACACTAATGCTGATGCAGCCTACCGTGTATATAATGCCATGGTGACAAACGATGTATTCCCTGAATATGATGGTAGCTTTGATTTTTACATTGATGCGATAGATGATTCACCTGAAGTTTCTAATTTAGCATTTGGCGAATCTAGCGAGTCTATTATCATCGGTTCAGGTGACTATAGTATGAATTTGGTTAACCCTGTAACTCAAGAAACTATTCTTAGTAATCACTTATTAACATTAAACGAAAACACCGACAAAACTGTTTTCTTCTATCTTTTAGAAGAAGCAGTTGATGACGATAATGATGGTAATATTGATGAAAATAATGATGGTCAAATCGATGAGTTAGAAGTTATTATGAACACATTGGTTGTAGAAAACAATCACAGTGACAGTATCTACAGTCATCAAATGAATGTAATTAACTTAATTGACCAAGATGAAATCATTGATGATTTTACTAGCATTAAAGTTTATTTCATTTTAGATGATGAAACTGTAGATACCGCAGAACAATCTGTGACCTCTATTTTTGCCACGCCAAGTTCTGTTGAATTACTTAATAATACTTACAAAGTAAAAGTTATTGGTAGACTAGACAGTAGTAATAGAGAACTAGCAACAACTGACTTAGTGCTTACTGAAGAGAGTACAGACCAATTTATTATCTTAGAAAAAGATGCTAATGAACCTTCTGGTTACAGAATGACTTTTGAAGATCAAGTTATTGACCAACAATAAGTTTTATTAACATCGCTGTAAAATAATAGTCACCTTGATTAATACTTATGTATTTGCAAGGTGACTTTTTTTATTCTTTTTTTAAATATTTTACTAAATTAAATCACATTTTAAATAGTAGAATTTACTGTCTAAACGACAATTGAAATTGATTAAATTGTACAAACTTATGTAACAAATTTTGATATATCCCACAATCAAAATGATATTGAATATGACTTAAGCTTCCTTTATTCAAACCTTCTTCATTTAGTTCATTTTCAAGTAAAGCAAGTGCATAACAGCAGGCTTCAAGGCTTGATAACGCATTCTTCTTCGCTACTTTACGAATTGAATATTGACCACTATTAGCGAGTATTTCAGGTAAGCAAATTTGTTTTAATAATTGTAAATTAGAAGATAACATAAACATACGATAGGCTTTTTTCCAAGTACCATCGATTATGATAAGTAATTGTGGCTTGTATTCTTTGCTGTTTTGGTTATTTAAATCACTACTGAGTTTACTAGTAGTTAAAGATAACACCTTAGCTTTAGCACTTGGATAAAGTAACAGCGCTTCATAGTTAGCAAGTAACGTATTTAACTCTGTATTCAGTGAAAAGTCTTCCCCCACTAATACTTGGCAATTATTTAACGAACGACTGAGTAGTGCTACTGTACCCTTAGTTTGTTGAACTTCACTTGGGTGTTGTAAAACAAGTACAGCAGTGGAGTTATTAACTTTATCAATGAACTTACAAATACAAGCAATTGTTGGCCGTTGGCATTGGATACACAAAATTCTAGACATAAATAAACAGTAATAAATTTAAACTTTATAAAGTATCATTATATACTCAAGCTAGAATAACTTCAGCCCTTCAAATAGTTAACAAAGTTATATAAAAATGAAACCAAACTCACTAGCTTTTTCTAAAGAACATTTGACTCTTGTACTCATCATTGCTTTATTATCACTCATCGCATTTGTACTTGAGTGCTTTTTCTCAAATTCTATTACGCAAGCATTGGTATATCAAAGAGAATTAATATCTCAAGGCGAATTTTGGCGTTTGTTTACAGGGCATGTGTTGCATACCAATGGTTTCCATTTATTATTAAATTTAGCCGCTTTATTTATGTTGTGGGCATTACATGGCCATTTTTATAGCATAAAAAATTACACTGCTTTATTTTTATTTTGCTCATTAACCACTAGCCTTGGTCTGTATTACTTTGATCCTACCTTAATAGAATATGTCGGTTTATCTGGTGTATTACATGGTGTTTTTGTTTTTGGTGCCTTAATGGATATTCATGCGAAAGACAAAACGGGTTATTTATTATTTATAGGTGTTTGGATTAAAATAGCACATGAACAATTTTACGGTGCAAGTAGCGATATAAGTAGCTTAATAGAAGCGTCTGTTGCAGTGAATGCTCATTTATGGGGAGCCTTAGGTGGTATAGTTTTTACTATTGTTTATCTTCGAATACTTAAAACTAATTTCAAATTATAAAATTTTTATTAGACACAACTAAAAACAATAAAGGTATCTCAAACTAATGGCTTTCAACTCAATTCAGTCTAACCTCCCTTGCTTTTGTGGCTCAAAATCTGATTTTGCATCTTGCTGTAAACCTTACATTGATAAAACAAGGCTGGTCGTTACAGGTGAGCAGTTAATGCGTTCTCGTTTTAGCGCTTATGCATGTGGCAATGCTCAGTATATTTATGACACTTACGCTGCAAGCAACCAAGCTGAGCAATCGGTAGAAGACATTGATGATTGGGGTCAGTCTTGTGTGTGGGTAGCGCTTACCATACATTCTAAAGAGGCTACTCTAACAACCACAGAGCAGTTTGTTGAATTTTCAGCTTTTTATATAACCAATAATGTATTATGTGAACTTCGAGAAAAATCGCGATTTATATTAGAAGCTAATATAGGTCTACATGAAAACTCAAAGCAATGGCGATATATTGATGGTGATATTATTGCGCATAATGAATTAGCCAATATAAAACGTAATTCACTTTGCCCTTGCAACAATTACCCAACGACATGGATAATAAACAAAGGTAAAAAATTTAAACACTGCTGTGGCAAATAAATGAAGGTTTATCTAGTCATTAATTTCTCAAAATCGTTACAATAATTAAACAGCAATTGCGTCAATAAGGCTCGACTTTACCAATGACGTTTGTACTGTTTTCAACCAATTATCAACTTTCATATTTAAGCGTTTATTTAGAACTGCTGAAGGTTGTGGATGAGCATATTTTTCTTGGCAAATTAAACTAGTATTATCTAACACATTACTAGTGATAAATTTTTTGTCGTCTCGAAAGGCTAAAGGCTTGGGCACCAGCACATTACTTAATTGAATTGATACTAGATCATTATCAACAATCAACTGACCTTGATTATATTGACTCACTTGTTCAATATTTTTTAATGCTAATGGTGCTTTTTCAGGTAAATCAAAATACTTTCTAAGTGTTTCATCTGTTTGCTTGGCTTGCTCAATATCGTCGGTGCCAGATTGCGGTAAAATAAACTGGCTATGTTCTCTTACATCTTCACAAAGCATTGCTAACATTAAAGAAAAATCAGCACGTCTCGCTTCATGCACACTTTCATTAAGCTGTTCACCTAATTGCAGTTCATGCAATAAGATTTCTGAGCTAGCAGCTCTATTATCTTCAGGTATAGTGTTAACAGCCAATGAATTACTCGCTTACATACAAAATTATGCTATTAAATAAGGTATCGACTGAAATACATAAAACTTAATATTTATTTTTTACTTTAAGCTACCCCCCCCATTAAATATGCTAAATTCAACACAGCAATATTTAATTTGGCTTTTGGTATGATTTAATACATGGAATATTTAATGACAACTGCAATTATATTAGGCACATCGAGAGACAATGGAAATACGTCTAAATTAGTTAAGCTTTACATGAAATATAATCATTCAGATTTGTTCAATTTAAATGATTATGTAATATCAACATACGATTACGCACATCTAAACAAAAATGATGATTTTTTAGTCCTAGCTAAATCACTTAAACAGTATGATCATATAGTTTTTGCATCACCTATTTATTGGTATTCAATGAGTGCTCAAATGAAGGTGTTTTTTGATCGTTTATCCGATTTACTGACAATAGAAAAGCCATTAGGTAGAGCATTTAAGGGTAAAACCTGCTCACTACTGTCAACAGGCGTAGATAAGGAAATACCTGAGTGCTTTATAGCGCCATTTCAATTAACAGCTAATTATTTAGGCCTTGAGTTTATCGATGCATTTTATTGTAGCTGTAGTGAAGAATTTATAAATCAAGAACACAATGACAATTTACTATCTTACCTTGGCGATAGCGTTGATAATAATATTGACGCTTATTTTAATTAAGCGTAGTATTTTAATTAAGCGTAGTTTTTTTAGCTAATTAACCTATCGACTGGACAGTTGAATGAGCATATTAATTGATTTTTTTCCGACACTTTTCGCTGCGTTAGCGTTTGATTTTATGTTGTACTTCACTGGGGCAGTAATTCTAAGAATTGCTTCTTTTGGCTTATTAAAATATAAAATTCATAGCTATACTGAATTTAAAGTAACCAAAAAGAAAAACAATAAAGGCTTTATCATACCTTATATAATAGGCATTTTATTTTATGCTTTACTTATTACATTTATTGCTTGGCTTAACTAAACACACAAATAAATTATTTGTAAAAGCAATGACTAGCAGCATGAATACGTACTCTGTGTATTAATTAAAGGTTTGATTAAACCATTCGTCAATAGACTCAAATAACTCAGTTGTTGCTTTACGACTAGGGTCAAGTAATTCATCACTCGCCTGCTCAATACTTTCGAAAACGTCTAAGCCTTTTTCTTTAATACTCCGCCAAGCTTCATTAGCAAAGTTAGTTGAGTCTTGTTTTCCTTGTTCAAGACAAGCAGCCATATCGAATATTTTATCCGTATCAAATAAAATATTCGCGTCTTCATTAAGTGCTTTTTTGTCTTCACAATACTGACTTATTTCTAAGTAAGTTAATGTACCTATTACAGCTACCGTACCTATTGTTGCAGCTGAAACAGCCGTTACGGCAACCTTTTTTCCTGAACGTTTAATAAAACGTTTTGATACATTAGCACTTTTAACTTTATTTCTATGCTGCATTTTCTGAACAATTTTTTTTGAATGCGTTAAGTTCTTTAAACTTTCAATAGGTAAAACTGCGTAACCAAACAATGATAGCAAACTACTAAAAAAAAACTTCATAACAAAAATACCGGTTAATACCATAACCATGAATGTTGAAATAGCTGCTTTCATTAGTATTATCCCACCATTAAATAACTTGCAATAAAATAAGCAATAATAGCTAAAGTACCACCAAATATAGAATAAGGTAATTGTGTTTTAACATGCTCAAGTAAATCACAGCCTGATGCAATAGCAGAAACACAAGTAGTATCTGATATCGGTGAGCAATGATCACCAAAAACACCGCCACCTAAAATTGCAGCAATAACCAATGAAGGGGGTAACCCTAACGATTGAATTAATGGAACACCGATAGGAATTAATATGGCAAAGGTACCCCATGAAGTACCCGTACTAAAAGATATAATCCCGCCTGCAATAAATAACATCGGTACTACAAAAATAAGTGGCAAATTTTCACCTACAAAGCCCGCGATATAAAGGCCTGTACCTAACTCTTTTAAGCTTGAGCCCAAGGTAAGAGAAAACAATACTATCGTTACTAAAGGTAGTAATTCAGACAGTCCTTGAAAACCCACATCAACCAACTCTTTATGAGAAAAGCGCTTTGCCGTTAATAATAAAAAATAAGCAACGACTAAAGCAAAACAAGTAGCATAAAGTACGGATTTACCCCCACTCCCTTGGGTAATATCGCCATCGCCGGTCCAAAACATAAAAAAGAACATTCCCAAAACCATACTTAATAGCGGTATTACCATGAAACGCGCTTTAGTTGGCTCAACAAACTCTTCTTGCAACTGCTTAGGTAACTCTGCATCTTCCTTATGTAACGCTAATTCTGACTGCTTCATTGGGCCATGAACTCTGTCAGTTATAACGGTATAAGCCACCATTAACAGTGCAATAATGGCATAAAAGTTATATGGAATTGTTCCCCACAATACTGATATGGACGATTCACCTAATTCATAATTGTTAAGCAAGCCCAATACATAAGCGCCCCACCCGTTTAGTAGCACCAAAATACACACGGGTGCCGATGTACTGTCAATCATAAAAGCGAGTCGCGCACGGCTCATTTTAAATTTATCAAATAAGTCACGGGATAAAATACCTGCAGTTAGCACACTTAGATTTGATTCTATAAAAATGACCATTCCAGTAAACATAGTAACAGAGCCAACTTGTCGTTTACTCTTTGCAATACCTTTACTCACTAGTTTATTTACCATAGCGGTAACCCCGCCTGAATTCCTAACGTAAGCGAGTAAGGCACCAATCAATAAACTAAAAATTAATAACCGAGCATTACCAGGAGAGCTAAAAACTGAAATAATACGTTCAAGAATACCAATAAAAGCGTAAAAAATAACATTAGAATGTTCTCGGTATGCTAACAATAATTCTGACGTGAACACTGCCATTAGCAATGCAAGAATCACTTCTTTTCGCCATAACACGACGACTATTGCAACAAGTGGTGGGAGTACCGACAACCAATCCATAAATTAAACCTTTATCATAAGAATAAATAACTGAAACAGTGTGGCAAATACAAATAGAATATTCAAGCCTAATAAGCATTAAGAAATTATTTATTGCTAAATACCACTATATATAAGTAGATAAACAGAAAGATAACTTAATCACACGAGTAATTATTATTATCAGTTAAGAAAACTGCGTATAATATCGGTAATATTAATGAATTTCTTTAAATATTACTTTATGTCTATACCGTTGCAAGTTCGTTGTAGGATAAATAATTTGACTCATTTCTCTCTCACTCAAGATAAACATATACTTATCATATAAGTCGTTTACTTAAAAAACCTAACCTACATGAAAGGGATGGATAAACTGTAGGCTAGTTAACAAAAACAACATTATTTTGCTAGTGTATTAAAAAGGTTATCGAATGCAGCTAAGCCCTCTTTAGCTATTTCATCACTCATGGTTAATGCAGGTAAAAAAC
>Ga0055584_100006534_pt1 | contig 11431 bp, 10 predicted proteins | sample OSDHelmetaG_FD_58716 | JGI IMG/M metagenome (GOLD analysis project Ga0055584, IMG submission 58716) | Pelagic marine sediment microbial communities from the LTER site Helgoland, North Sea, for post-phytoplankton bloom and carbon turnover... | ecosystem: Environmental > Aquatic > Marine >...
GTACTACTCATCATCCTTGTGGTGAGTTTTTCTGATGTTATTGCTGTTATACCAGTGGCAGTACTTGTGGGTATCATGTTCATGGTGAGTATCGGTACCTTTGAGTTTTCTTCTTTAAAACGTATCAAACACATGCCTCGTTCAGATGCTTTTGTTTTGGTGGTTGTTACTATCATTACAGTACTTGAAGACCTTGCTGTTGCAGTGATCGCAGGTATCATCATCTCTGCGCTTGTATTTGCCTGGGAACATGCGAAGATATTTGCTCGTACTTCTACAGACAATGACGGAAGAAAGATATATGAGCTTGATGGCCCTCTTTTCTTTGGATCAGTGACTTCATTTAATGAGCAGTTTGATGTAGAAAATGATCCTTCTGAAGTCATCATAGACTTTAAAAAAGCAAGAGTAATGGACTCTTCTGGTGCAGAAGCTATCGATGGACTGACAGAGAAGTATAAGCAAGCAGCTAAAAAGCTTACACTTAGACACCTCTCTAAAGACTGCAAAAGGATGTTAAAAACAGCAGGACCTTTCTGTTCATATGAGGAAGATGATCCTACTTATAAAGTTGCTGCTAACATATAAACCTTTTTATACGCTAGCGTTTTCTAGCGTATTTTTTCTTTCACTATATATCTTTTCCATACTCTTTATGCTACTATAAAAATATAGACATTTTTAAAGGAAAAAGAATGTTTCCTAAATATTTTACTATTTCAGTACTTCTCACCTCTCTTCTCCTGACAAATGAGATAGTATTAGAGAATAAAGGTATACGAATAAAAACTATAGATACAAAAGGTAATAGTATATATACCGTTGTAAAGCGGAATACCCCAGATGAATGTGAAAAAATGCCTATCAATAATACTATGCTATGGACAGGAAACTATGCGAATAGTAAAGTACCTAAGGCATGTAAGTCTACTTATGTACATACACTAGGTGGTCATATTTTACCTATACAGGTACATGAAGATATCACTACCTATGGAGAACTTGAAGTCTTGGTTTTCATGAAACAGATGCAAACTGATAATTCTATGATGCTTATAGATGTATGTAAAGAAGATATATTTGATTATCGGACTATACCCGGAGCGGTAAATATGCCTTTTCATCATTTCAAAGAACGGAAAAGCTTTGAGTTTGAGTTTGAACAGCATTTGAGAGAACTTGGAGTGTCGATCAATGAACAAGATGACAGTTTAGACTTTACGAAAGCCAAAACGATAACCGTTTTTTGTAATGGACCATGGTGCAGCCTATCTGTGTCGATGATACAAGTTTTGCTTGATATAGAATATCCTCCAGAAAGGATAAACTGGTATCGTGGTGGAATGCAAGCATGGCTGGGAGCAGGTATGACTTCTACACGAAAATAACTTTTACAATACTATAGGCTCATTCTTCCACTACACACCTTTTCTACAGACAATATGTTACTATGAGAGATAAAGGATTAATCATGTTTTATAAATCTCTTAGTATTCCCCTCTTATCAATTTTTCTTTCTTCTTCTCTGCTTGCTAATTCAGGGTTTGAGTATGAAGGTATCAATGTAAAGTTTTTAGCCAGTAATGGGACAGTATCTGAGATATCAGTAAAGCGTGACATTCCAGAAGAGTGTAAGAAAGTACCCATCAATAATGCTATGGTGTGGACAGGAAATTATGCAAACATCAAAGTTCCAGAAGTCTGTAAGTCTACCTATGTGCATACTACAGGTAAACTTTTACCAATGCATTTGCATGAAGATATCACTACCTATGGAGAACTAGAAGTACTGGCTTTTATAAAGCAAATGCAAACAGATGATTCCATGATGCTTATAGATGGGCGTAAACAGGATTGGTATGACTATCGTACTATCCCAGGTGCGATCAATATGCCTTTCCATCATTTTAAAGAGAGAGAAAGCTTTGAATTTGAGTTCGAACATGCGTTGAGAACATTAAATGTTAAGATAAATACAGATAATTCATTAGACTTTTCTCAGGCTAAAACGATAGCTATTTTTTGTAATGGACCATGGTGCAGTCAATCAGTAGCTATGATAACAGCCCTACTTGATATTGGTTACCCACCTGAAAAGATAAGCTGGTATCGTGGAGGTCTGCAAACATGGTTAGCTGCAGGTATGACTTCTACCAGAAAGTAGTGACGTAGCTTATAGCAATATACAAGATTACACTCTTATTTATATTTTAAATAGAAGGAGTATATGATGTATAAAATTATATTTTTATTTGTCATTTTTAGCTTTTTGAGTTTCTCTAAAAATTCTGATACATTGTTGTCATCTCTTGGTGTTGAAATAGACTATATCACTACTACTGGAGAGAAAAAACGCATTACTATAAAACGAGAGATCGACACTGAATGTAAGAACATACATATTAGTAATGATGTGTTTTGGGAAGAGAAGTATGCTAGTCAAGGTGTATCAAAAGCCTGTAAATCAACTTTCATTACAAGTGCAGGGAAAACGATTTTCCCTATGCAGATACATAAAGACATAGAGACCTATGGCGAAATAGAAGTGATGGCATTTGTTAAAAAGATGCAACATGATACTTCTATGCTTTTTATAGATACACGCGATGAAGAGTGGTATGAATACCGTACAATACCTGGTGCTATGAATATACATTATGCGTATATGATGATGCCAAAAGTCTTTGAAGAGGAATATAAAGCCTCTTTATCAAAACTTGGTGTTCTTACTAAGAATAAGTCTTTTGACTTTTCTAACGCTAAAACGATTTTACTTTTTTGTAATGGTGCATGGTGCAGTCAATCCCCTAAGATGGTCAAAGCGCTTCTTGATTTAGGATATCCACCAGAAAAGATAAAGTGGTACAGAGGCGGGATGGACGACTGGCTTGGATTGAGTATGACGACGACTAGAAAATATCAGAAGAGATTGTAGAGGGTGTTAGATAAAAAACATTCCGATTATAAGAAGTAAAAATGGAACAAATGCCAACATATAGATGGTCTGTTGTGTTTTAAGTGCTTTGTAGATACCCCAAAAGAAAAGTCCGATGCCCACAATAAATCCAATGGCCCAAGGCAATAATATGGTTGGGTTTTCAGTAGCAGAAAGGGAAAGCGTAATAAAGATAAAAATGAGAAAGACTTTTGTCACTTATCCAACTCTTCCTTCCCTAGTTTATCTACCATCTTGATACTGTCTAAAGCATTGTTTAGTATCTTTTTTGTAGAGGTAAGAGGTTTCATATGTAGATTGGTTTGTTTCTTATCAAGACTTTCATCCATCAGTACAGACATGACTTCGATTTCTAGTTCTTTGATGATCTCATTCATCTTATTTTCTATAAATTCTATATTCATATTATTTAGTATATTCCTATTTTAATTACTTTGACTTAGGTCTAAAGATTTTAATCACTTCTTCGTTTACTTCCATAAAAGACCCACCGATAAGGTCAATACAGTATGGGACAGCAGGGAAAACTGCATCCAAACACTCACGAATAGACTTTGGTTTACCCGGAAGGTTGATGATAAGTGAACCATTACAGATACCTGCTGTCTGACGTGAAAGTATCGCTGTAGGTACATACTGTAAACTCACAGCTCTCATCTGTTCCCCAAAACCTGGAAGAAGTTTTTGACAAACATTTTCAGTTGCTTCAGTGGTCACATCTCTTGGTGCAGGACCTGTTCCGCCAGTGGTGACTATAAGGTCACAATTCTCATCACGTGAAAGTTTAATCAGTGTGGTTTCTATAAGACTTTGTTCATCTGGTATACATCTGTATTCGTACTCACATTCATTAAGTAAATATGCTTTCATTGTATCTATAATGGCTACACCGGAGATATCTTCATAGATACCTTGTGAAGCTCTGTCGCTTGTAGTGATGACACCAATTTTAATCTTATCCATTACTAATGCTTCCTTGTTGATCCATAAAATTTCAAGCATTATATCGTAATAGTTTTAGGGCAATAAATGTATGATTCTTTAAATCTCTAAAAGTGCTGCTTCTGCCAGATAGTGTCCTTGTGCATATTCAATGCCAAGCTCCTTAATTTCATTATAAACCTCTTGATTGCAGACAAACTCAGCAATAAGTTTTAACCCTTTTTCTTTGGCGAAAGTTTGAATGGTTTTAACGATAATTTTACTATTTTTAGACTCGTGTATATTTTTAATAAAAGAACCGTCTATCTTTAACGTCGTGATTGGTAAAAACTCTGTTTGCGCAAAGTTAGAGCACTGTACACCAAAATCATCAATAACAAATTCCAGACCTAATGTATGTATTTGTAAAACAATATCTCGTATCTCATCTGATTGTGTGATCGCATGGGATTCCAATATCTCCAATGAAAGTAATTTTGGGTCTACTGCATGCATCTTAATGGTATTTTCAATAAATTCAACCAGTCCATCATGGTGAAATTCACAATCACTGATATTAATACTGTAGTGTAGTCCCGTTTTAGAAGCTTGTTTACATGCTTGATTGAACATGAACTTAAAGATATTATAAAGTTGTCCACTGTTTCTTGCTGCTTGAATAAACTTATGGGGAGAGTAAACTACTTCTTTGTATTTAATGCGGACTAAGAGTTCATATTTATCTATACTTTGATCAATAAGATTAAAAATAGGTTGGGCATATGCCATAATGCCATCATGTTCAAGTGCATACTTTATAATTGGTGACCAATGATTTGTGTCGTTGATCTGTTGAATCACTTTCAAATCATTTGAATAGAATTTAATTTGATTCCTGCCTAAATTACGTGCTTCTTTTAATGCTAACTCTGCTTTTTTTAATACATCATCTTCCGTTTGATAGGCAACACCTATTGTCGTTTCAATGTATATATTTAAATTCTCAGTCACTATAGAAAACTTAGAAATATCTTTTTTTATCTTTTCGACATTATGCTGAAGGTTCTCTAAGTGTTCTTTAGTTGTGACTAGGGCAAATACATCATTATTCAAATGATAAACCTTATAGCTTTCACTATACATTGAGGTCAGAAAAGCAGCTAGTTCTTTGAGAACATAATCACCCACATCATATCCATTGGTGTCATTGATATGGCTAAAACCAATGATATCAATTAGGATAAGGGTCTGATGTGATTGTTTTGAAAAATCTTCAATCAACTTGATACGATTTGGTAACAATGTTAATGAATCTGTTGTCATTTGCCGGTAGGTCTCTTCATACTTGTGCTGAAGCTCTAATAATTGGCAATACTGTTTAATGGAGGTTCTAATAGTTGTATAAAGTCGTTCAAGTGTAAGCTCTGTTTTTTCCTTAAAGTCATTAATATCATAGTGTTGAATAACATGCATTGGAGGGAAATCATTGGCCTGTCCTGTACGGATTATCAACCTGATAAAATCGTTTTGTAGTTCTTTTCTTATATAGTTCACGAGGTCTAAACCTGCTTCAGGAGTTTCCATCACGACATCAATGAGAGCAAGTGCAATGTCATCATGTTCATTGAGAATTATTTTTGCTTCAGAGGAGCTGTAGGCAGTTAAAACCTCGAGTTCAAAATCAGAAAACTTCATCGACTCTAATGCTATATTTGTTATGTCATGAACGGCTTGGTCATCATCAACAATTAATATCTTATGTTTATCTTTTTTGCTCAGCGTATGAGAGTCTTGTTCTTTTGCAAAAGTTAAATTAGCCATGTTTTGCCTTTATAATTGATGGATCAAGTGTGATTCTGAACCCTAACCCATGAGGGGATACTTTCATAAGTTTCAATGTACCTTTAAGTTGTTGGGTAATTAGGTTATAAATAATATGTAAGCCAAGTCCGCTTCCGCCTTGCCCTCGTTTTGTAGTAAAGAAAGGATCAAAGATCTTTTTCTCATTTTCACTACTTATGCCTATGCCGTTATCTTGATAGTTAAGAATGAATTGATCTGTTAACTCCATAGATATAGTGATGACATTATCTTCACCTTCTTCAAAAGCATGCTTGAGAGAATTCAAAATTAGATTCGAAAAGATCTGTGAAAAAATTCCGGGGTAACTATCAAGAATAATACTATTATCTATATTGTTTATCACTTTTACCTGTTTGTCATTTAAAGGCGTATGGAAACCAAGAATAATACTATCAACATATTGTTTTAAATTAAATTCACGTTGGTCTTCAAAGTGTTGGTCAACAGAGATATGTTTAAATGATTTGACTAAGGTTACAGCATTATTTAATCTGTCACGAATAGTTTGAATTAGTTTATTCATAATATTCATATATTCTTTGAGCGCTTCTTCAGTCAGCATGTCTTCTTTGTAATTTGATTCTAATTTTTGAAGTTCATGGTCCATTTGTGAAATGCCTGTAAGCCCCACACCCAGCGGTGTATTGATCTCATGAGCAATGCCAGACACCAAAGATCCCAGAGATGCCATTTTTTCGGATTCAATGAGTATATTTTGAGCTTGTTCAAGTTTTGCCAAACTTTCCTGAAGCTCAAGTCTGACTTTTTCTTCAGTGCTTACAAAGTAGTAATACAGACTAAAGATAATAGCCATAATTAAAATAAAATTAATAACAAAAAAGCCTATGATATATGCCTCTGGCAAAGCAATATCATATGGTTTTGCATAGGGGTCCACCAAGCCACTAAAGATCATTAATGCGATAAATAAAAAAAGCCATAATATTGACTTACTTTTATCACTAATTGTGAAACTGCCAAATACAGCTATGACTGACCATAGAACATTTCCCCCACTGGCTATAAAGCCTCCAAGAAAAAACTGAAAGAAAAAAGGAAGCAATAGAGAAATAATGATTTGAATATTTTGTGATACTTGAAATTTTTTCGTAAAATATAAATAAGTGAAGTTTAGGATTGTAATTATAATGTACGCATAGGGTACCATTGCTGCGATATAGATGTCATGATACAGGCATAGTGTCCCCCACACTAAACCACCGGTACTCATAAGTAACCCCATATAAATAAGAAAACCATGCTGACGTTTTTCATCATCTGTGTTTCTGGAAGTATCTGCAATGGTAAGCAGAGGTAAAATATAACTTAGGTACTTATTCATTGAGTATACTTTCAAGTTTAATAATATATTGTAATGTAATTTTATTAAATAACTCTATTCTATCTGTGTTATAATAGAATTATCTTGATTGTAACGATACTATTTAAGATAATTTAATCAATATTTTATCAAGAAGATTAGTACTTAATACCCTCTTTAGATAGCCTAACAAGTACGTTGCTTTAGTAATGTAGTAACGAGGTTTGGGTTTATCGGCCAATATGATTTTATGTACTACTGATGCAACAGAACTGGCATCTTCATTGAATGGTACTTTTTTCTGTGTTCCTTTTAGGCTATTAAGATACTTCTCTTTAAACACAGAATGTTCTATATCAACATTCTCCTCCAACTTCTTAAGTGCAGTTTGACGGAAATGACTTGTAATAGGACCTGTATTGAGAAGTACTGGATAGATGTTGGTATCTTGGAGTTCCAGTCTAAGAGTGTCTGTTAGTCCTTCTATCGCATATTTACTGGCATTGTAGGCACCACGGCTAAATAGAGAGATGATACCCAGTACAGAACTATGCTGGATAATCTTCCCCTGCCCCTGTTCTCTCATCACAGGTATGATCTGTCTTGTACATTCATGTAAGCCAAAGACATTGGTTTCAAACTGTTCGCGCAGGGTATCTGTTGTAATGTCTTCCATCGCTCCCGGTTGCCCGTAACCTGCATTGTTAAACCAGACATCTATGCTTCCATCAAGCTCTAACACCTTTTCTATGACTGCTGTGATCATCTCTGGCTTTGTCACATCCAGTTGCATGGCATGTTCAAAGCCTAAGTTCTTGAGCATATCAACATCTTTTTGATCTCGTGCAGTAGGATAGACTTTGATGAATTTATTTTTTAAATAGATTGCTGTTTCAAGTCCTATCCCAGTAGAACAGCCTGTTATGACTATATTTTTCAAATTAATTCCTCAGTAAATGGCCAGATTTTTTTAGTATATATGTAGTGCATGTGGATGTAAAAAATTTCAAAGCTTTCTCAGAATCTATGATCTTATCCTCTTCACCAATAAAAACTTCTATCGTTATTCCTCTATCAATTAGTTCTTGTATCTTTTGATTGTCCCATTGATACGTTAAAAGTGCTTCAAGTGCTTCTTTTGTCTCTACCTGTAGATAGCAGGAAAGGTCTTGTTTTGAAGGGTATGCAACATTGGATAGAAACTGTTTGACATAGGCTTCTTTCCCTGCTTCAAAATAACGTAATTGTGTACGTATGAAACTGGGTTTTTGTGTTTGGAAAAAAGCAGGAGAGAGAAGTATGAGTCTGTCTATACGCTCTTTAGAATGATACACATACTCAAATGCCTGCTGTGCTCCATAAGAAAAACCAGCAACAGAGTAGTCACTGTTTATAAGATACGGAGCAAACAGTTCCTCTTCGTTCTGAAGTGAGAAGCCATTAAAGTATTTCATTAGAATGTGCTCATGTTTAAAAGATTTTACGTAAGATCACTCTACACTCTTCAGCTGTGATGTTCTCGTGCGCTAAGAGATAGATAGAAACCTCGCTGAGTGCTTTGTCTAGTGTTTTCAAGAGTGTTGTAACTTCTGAAACAGATTCACGTAAAAGTTCTTCTTCTTGTTGATGGGTTACGATGAAATTTTCGCTCATAACATACTCGTAGATCACTTTTCTGACGATCTCTTTAGCCTGAGCAATGTCAGTACTTGCATTGGTGAATTGTTCATTAAAGTGGATCTTCGTAGCGATACTACCTGCAAGATAGACTTTAATGCGTGAGAGAAGTTGACTCCTAGAGAGTATCTCATGCTCTTGGCTTAACAGTCTAGTGTTTACGATACCTATTTTTTCAAATTCAACATCCAGCCATGTAGCTATGACAGCTTTTGCCGCTTGATAAATGGCTTGAATTTCTCTCTCTTCTTCTGTAAAAGAGAGTATCTTTCGTTTTCCCAGTAAGACTTTCTCTTTGACTGCTTCAAAGTCAGAAGTTTCAACTATACTGCGTCCTTCTCTCATGGCAAAAATGGCTGCTTCGTTTGTGAGTGTGTCCAGTGCAGCAGAGTTAAAACCTACTGTCATGCGTGCAACTAACTTTATATCTACCTCATTTGGTTTGTGTGCAAGATAGAGTTCAAGTGTTTTAGCTCTATCTTCCAAGTCAGGCAGTGAAATATGTATACGTCTATCGAAACGCCCTGCTCTAAGAAGTGCTTCATCCAGCATCTCTATTTTATTGGTAGCACCGATGACTATGACACCTGAACTGTCTTCAAAGCCATCCATCTCAGTTAGGAGTTGGTTCAGTGTAGCTTCTCTCTCATCATTTCTAAACTCACCACGACTTTTACCTACAGCATCTATCTCATCTATGAAGACAATACTTGGCGCCATCTGTTTAGCTTTTTTAAAGAGTTCAGAGACTCTTTTAGCACCCATTCCTACGTAAATATGTACAAAAGAAGCACCACTTTGGTAAAAGAAAGGTACATTTGCTTCACCTGCAACGGCTTTAGAAATGAGCGTTTTACCTACACCTGGAGGGCCCACAAGTAGTACACCTTTAGGTAAACGGATATCTAAGTCACGATATTTTTGTGGCTCTTTAAGAAAATCAATAATCTCTTCCAGCTCCTCTTTTACATCTTTAATTCCCGCTACATCTGCAAAAGTGACATTGGAAGTAAGTGCTTGCACAGGTTCATTTCCAGGGGTATCGTCTTCTTTAGAAGATGCTCGTATGTATTTAAGTTGTTGTAGTCTATTTTGTTTCATCAGTCTGTATAAAAACCCAAATGCTGCAATGATGATAAGCAGAGAAAGAAGATCATAAAGATAGCTGTTGTCTTCACGAACCTCTACGGGGTACTTAGTAAAAAATGCTGTTTTATTGATAGCATCTTTATAGATCTTATAAGTGAGAGTGTCTGTCTTTAGGCGTAGGAAATCACCATCGATAATAACTTTTTGAATCTTTCCTTCAGTATAAAGTGTATTTGCCTGATCATGGGTAATGAGTGTGTCCGTATTTCTAAGTGTAGCAAAAGAAAGCAGTACAAGCAATACGGTAAGTAATACTACAATGATCTTGATATTTGAGTGATTCAGTTTGGATGGATTAAATTTTTGCTTTGTTGCCTTCATTGCTTACCTCCACATTATTTAGAAATACCCAGTTTGCACTTAGGTCATCATCACTGCTAACAGATACTTTATTGAAGTATTGGTCAAATCCTTGATAGACACCATCTTTACCGCTTTCGAGTAAGACTTCAAGATTCTGAGTATGTTCACGTCTAAAAGCAAAGTTTTTTGCCTTTATAATGTCCGTGAGTTCACGGTGACGCTCTTTAGCGATATTACCTCTAACTTCTGGTTTCATCGTTGCAGAAACAGTGTTGTCACGCTTGGAGTATGAAAAAGCATGAACATGGGTCAACGGTAACTCTTTGACTCTAGATATCGCTTCAGCCCACTCTTTCTCATCTTCGCCCGGATGGCCAACGATATAGTCAGTACCCAGAGCATAGCCATGATCAGCAATCTTTCTAAAAAGTTCCAGGTCAGTTTTGTATTCATTTCGTCTGTTCATAAGTTTGAGCATTTTATCGCTGGTGTGTTGTAATGCAATGTGCATATGTTTTGCCATCCAGGGTTCTTTGAGAAGTTCCATAAACTCATCGTCTATCTGTATAGGTTCCAGACTTCCTATACGTATACGTCTTACACCTCGTATCATGCTCATTTTTTTCAACAGTTTTGCCATAGAGGTGTCGTGGTCACGTCCGTAAGAGCCTACATTGGTTCCAGTCAGTATGAACTCTCCAAAACCGTTGCTTGCAAGTTTAGAGATCTGCTCCAAGATAGTCTCTTCTTTATGAGAACGTGCATCACCGCGTACAGCGGGTATGATACAGTACGAACATCTAAAGTCACAACCCTCTTGGATTTTAATGAAAGCCCTACTTTTGCCTATAAACTCTTCTACGATGGTAGAATCTATATGTTCAAGATCCCCTATCTGATAAAATGGTGTTTCATTTTTAAGTACAGCGTTGATGTTTTCCTTCTCAGAATGACCTATGACGCCAAATACTTTTTTATCCTCAAATAAAGACTCTCCTTTTGAATGGGACCCACAGCCTGCGAGTACTACTTTTGCCTCTGGGTTTTTACGGTGCATAGATGAGATGTAGTTACGTACAGAAGAGTCTGCCCCATTGGTAACAGTACAGGAATTTACGACGATGATGTCTGAGCTAAGTTCATTATCTGTCAGTTCATAGTCTTTAAGTTTTGACATCATTACTTGCGTGTCAAACTGGTTGGTACGACATCCAAAGGTTTTAAAATAGACTTTTTGCATA
>Ga0055584_100006535_pt1 | contig 11429 bp, 9 predicted proteins | sample OSDHelmetaG_FD_58716 | JGI IMG/M metagenome (GOLD analysis project Ga0055584, IMG submission 58716) | Pelagic marine sediment microbial communities from the LTER site Helgoland, North Sea, for post-phytoplankton bloom and carbon turnover... | ecosystem: Environmental > Aquatic > Marine >...
CCACCGCAGAATTGTTTAAAAATAGTTGATTTAATTAAGCTTGTGATAGGTAGATGAAATCTTACAGCAAGCAATGCTGCAAAAGTAGATATTTTCACTATAATAGGTCTTCCCATTAATTTAAAAATAAAAGCTGAAAACGATAAATCCCGATTGGATTTACTGGCGAATGCAATTTCTAAGTTGTTGAATATTGAGTTCTTCATCTTTAAATGCAAATTAAATCAATTTTCAAAAAGAGATATTCATAAGCCGAGTAATTGTTTGTTACTTTTGAGTAATAAATTTTGTTAGTAAGGTATCCCATATGTAGTTTTTCTTTCATCCTTTTGATGACTTTATCATTTAGCTGTTTTGGTCAGTTTTCAGGAGACGTAACAGGTGATAATATTATTGATGCTACTGATTATGTTGAGTTGCAAGATATTATTGCAGGAAAGAAAAATCATACATTCATTTCAGACATTAACAAAGATGGGGAAACAAATATCGCAGACCTTCTGATAATAGAAAATTATATTTATAGGGAAGGTCAAGCGCCTGAGCATAGTTCTAAGAAACAGGTAAAAACACAGATTTACGTTACTCCGGGGTTTGTGGATACTGAACAAAAAACAATTGAGATTATCTTACAAAACGGAAATCCTATTGCAGGATTTCAGTTAGATTTTATTGGCATCAATAAAATTATTGATATCAGTGGAGGATTGCTAGAATCGAGCGGAATGAAGGTAAGTTTTTTTGAATCAAGAGTTTTTGCAACCCTTGAAAATGGAAACGAAATACAGCCGGGAAACAATGTATTGTTCAAGTTAAAATTTGATGGTGAATTTCAGGAAATATGCATTGCTAGACCTATTTTTGTTAATGAGCTTGCTGAACTTTATACTGCGCAGGTTGGGCAATGTGCAAATGTGGTTTACACAAAAGACGGTTGCGAAACATTAAAGGAAATAATTTTAGGCAACGAACAACCGGATAAATTCTCAGATGTGAATAAAGACGGTTATGTTGATGTTTCGGATTTGATGATTGTAGAGAATTTTATCTACAGAAACGGACCTGCCCCACCCGGCATTATTGAAGACACAAAAGGAAAAGTGAAACTACAATTTGATAAGGTCGATAATCAAGAAAAAATGTTTCAAGTAAATTTAAGCAACAAAAATGCCATTGCGAGTTTTCAGTTATCAATTGAAGGAATTTCTGGTATTAAGGTAACTGAAGGTCTAGTTGGTGAAAATGATTTAAAACTTCACATAAATGGGAACAGATTAATTGCTTTTTTAGAAGAAGGGAGCCCAATTCCTCCTGGAAACGCTACACTACTTAATATACAATACTCAGACACGGTTTCAAGCGAGGTCTGTTTCTATGATCCATTGTTTATATCGTCATCAGGCAGTAAATATGCAATGCAACTGGGAGAATGTAAGAGTTTGGTGCCGATTATTTTAGGATGCATGGATACATCTGCTTTAAATTACAATTCAAAAGCAAACAAATCGGATGGAACTTGCGAGTATCCTAAACCACCGAAGTTGGAAAAACCTAGAAAGGCTAAACCTTTAAATGATGATGAGCAGTTAGTTGAAGAAAAAGGGAGGCGAACGAAAGATAGTAAGGCAAAAAATAATAAGAAAAATAAGCAAAAGCTCAGGCAATCTCGTAAGTCTCTGATTGGAGAAAATACTGGTTCTAAAGACGGAGGGAACAGTGATAAATTGAAAGTGAAAAAGAAAAGAGAAAAACCTGAGAAGAATAAAGCAGAGCGAGATACAAAAAGTATCAAGGAAATAATGAAAGAAGAAACTAAAACGCAGAAAAAAGATATCACCCCTAGCAATAACGAGACAGATATAAATGATATCGATCAAGCTGTGCTAGTACCTAAATTATCTGCCGTAGAAAGAATAAATGTTCCCAACCCAAAAAAGGGAATGATGGTTTATGATACTGATGCAAATGCCTTTATCTATTATGATGGAAAATCTTGGAGAGTTGTTGGTGCGGGTGATAAGCAGGTAACCGGATTTGATGTAAGGCGGAGAGGGAAAAATTGGAAGAGTGTTAAAGATAACGAATAACATTATGCTAACAGAACAGGAGATAAGAGAAATTGCTGATCTTGGAAAAAGTGAACAGGAGGTACAAAAGCAAATTGAAAAATTAAAAAATGGTTTCCCAATCCTTACTGCACTTTCTCCGGCGATAGTGGGAGATGGTATTGCTAAATTGACAAATGCAGAATGTCATAAATATGCTGATGCATATGAAATATCAGACTTAGAAGTAGTAAAATTTGTTCCAGCTTCAGGTGCCGCTTCAAGGATGTTTAAATCGTTGAGCACGGCAATTATTAACAACGAGGAAAGTGACGAAATTAAGTTATTCGCCGCTTCTATTAATAAGTTCGCTTTTTCTAATTTGATTTCTTCAGAATTTTCTTCAATTGAAATAGCTACGTATGTTTTAGAGAAAGATGGGCTCAACTATCGAAGTTTGCCAAAGGGGTTAATTGAATTTCATAAATATGATAATAAGCCAAGGACCCCCTTTGAGGAGCACTTGTTTGAGGCTTGTTTATATGCGACGAATAATGGCGTAGCTAAAGTTCATTTTACTATATCTAAAGATCACGCATCGATGATTCAAGATCTAGTTGGTAGATGTATCGATAATTTAAAATCTATTTATAACATAGAAATTGAAATAGAGTATTCAAATCAGATTTCGACAACTGAAACAGTTGCTTTAGATAAAAAAGGTTCTCTGGTGCGGATAGATGGTGAAATTTTGTTCAGGCCAGCTGGCCACGGGGCTTTAATCGAAAACCTTAATAATATTAATGCAGACATCATATTTGTAAAAAACATCGATAATGTTGTTAAAGAAGCCTTAATTGCTGATACAGTTCTATATAAAAAGGCGTTAGCCGGAAAATTAATTAAAATTGTTAATGAAATTCATTTTTTGTTAGATGGCCTGTTAAATTATCCATCAGAAGAAGTCTTGAATAACTCAGTTAATTTTATTAAAACAGTATTGGGAGTTGATTTAGCATTAGAAGCTAAAAACTTAGAGTCAAAAATTCATTTGGTATACCAATATCTTAATCGTCCGATTAGAATAGCTGGTATGGTTAAAAATGATGGAGAGCCCGGAGGGGGTCCTTTTTGGGTTAAAGATATTAAGTATGGTAAAAGTCTTCAAATTGTTGAAGAAGTTCAAATAAACAAAGAAGACACAGAGCAACATAGAATATTGGAAGCCTCAACTCATTTTAACCCTGTTGATTTGGTTTGTTATGTCAAAAATCACAAGGGAAATAAATTTAATTTATTGAAATACGTTGACCAAGATGCTGGGTTAATTGCAGATAAATCAGTAGACGGCAATTCAATAAAGATCCTTGAACTGCCTGGTTTGTGGAATGGTGCTATGGCTGATTGGATTACTATTTTTGTAGAAGTACCTGCTACCACTTTTAATCCTGTGAAAACGGTTTTTGATTTACTTAAACCGAGTCATCAAGCAGATTAAACTCTCATGCCGATGATACAAATGTCATCTATCTGTTCAAGCTCACCTCTCCATTTTTCAATAGCTTCATCTAGCAAATCTTGTTGAATATTTAGTGGTTTTTGCTGATTATTAAGTAACAATTGTTTAAAGGGTTTGTACTTAAATTTTTTACCACGCTCACCGCCAAATTGATCAGCAAAACCATCTGAAAAAATATAAACGGCATCATCTTTTAATAACTGAATTGTATGTGTGGTGAATTTACTATGTTCTAAATAAGAACCAATTGGCTGCTTGTCTGCTTTGTATTCAAATAAGTTGTATTCATCATTTGTAATTGTAATTTCCCTACCCTCTATATGCGGTTCCTTACATGAGCGTATTACATAGAGAGGGTTGTTTGCCCCAGCATATTGTAAAATTCTGCTTTTTAAATCTATTGAGCAAAGTGCAAGATCCATTCCGTCTTTAACAGCGTTTTGGTCTTCTTGTTGTCTTAATGTACCTGTTACAGAATCGTTTAGGTCATCTAATATTTCACCCGGTGTTGTTTTATTGTGGTCACCTACGGCCCTATTTAGACCATTATAACCAACAATACTCATAAAAGCTCCTGGCACACCATGACCAGTGCAGTCTACTACGGAGAATAAAGTTTTGTTATCTTTTTCATCCATCCAGTAAAAATCACCAGAAACAATATCTTTTGGTTTGTATAATACAAACGAATTTGGCAGAATACTCTCTCTGAGTTGATTTGGCGGAAGAATTGCGTTTTGAATTCTTTGAGCGTAATGTATACTGTCTTCAAGATCTTTTTTCTGCTCTACAATTTCATGATAAGAATGCTCTAATTTTTGAACCATTAAATTGAACTGTTCAGATAAAGTGGTAACTTCATTATCACCAACAATTTCAACGCGTTCCTCTAGGTTTCCTTCTGTAATTTTTATTGTCTTTTGCACTAGATGGAGAATTGGAAGAGTAATTCCTCCAATTTTCTTGTAGAAAAACCCGCTCATTATTCCTAAGGTAAGAATTAATAGGAGGAGGCTGAAAAGCATTAAATTTCTAATTAGGATGTGGGAATCAGTAATATCAGATACAATTCTAATTACTGCCAAATTGCTTTCTACGCTGGCTGCCCCCATACTTAAATATACATAGGCATGCTTTAATTCTCTACCTTTTTCTTTTGAGAAGGTTATATATGTTTGAGTTGTTTCAAACACATTCTGCACCATATTAATATGATTCGTATCAATAAGAGTAGCTTCACTATATTTGGAAAATGGTTGTTCTGGGTTAATAAATAAATCAATAGATCTAATATTTGTTTCTGCCGAAATAGTGTTTAATCGTTCAACAAACTTCTCCGAGATATCAAAAGCTTCCTCTGAGTACATACCAATTTGAACAATATATTTTCCATCACTGGTAGCGTGATATGAGTATTTTTTTAGCTTACGCGTACTAACTTCTGTTTCGAAATGGTCACTCAAAAAACTTTTATTTCTTAGTACGGTTTTGAGTTTATTTTGCAGTTCTTTCCCAAACGAAAATAGGTCTAGGCCAAGGTCAGATTTTAAAGTAGTGTTAACAATAACGCCATTAGATTTGATAATATAAAAATCAAATAATTTAGGGTCTAAATTCAATTCATCTCTAATTCCATATAAATCAACGGTTTCAATATTTTTTGTATTAGAGAAATATTCCGTTATTAATCTGTGCGAATAATCCTCAATCTTTGCGTTGAGATTAGATTCAATCAAATTAAGTGCAACATTTTGAAACTCTAGAATGTTTTTTATTTCATCGGTTACTAGTTCATTCTTTGATTCTTCATTACTCGTTTCAATATCAAACAGCAAGTATGAGTTCACTAGAGCTACAACACTTAGCGCGATGGCAACTGGAATAATAATATTCAGTATTAGCTGCTTAAATATTGTATTTCGTTTGTGTTCAGACATGAGATATTATGTCATGCGAAATTAAAGAAACTAATCGATACTATGTAACTTTAGACTAACTAGGGTGCGTTAAATTTTAACCCCGATAATACAAATGTCATCAATTTGTTCATGCTCATCTGTTTTCATTAAAAACATGTCTTCAATTCCAGCACCAGCATCTTTTGTATATCCTGAAATTGCATATCCACCATCACTTGTTTGAACAACAGTATGTCCAATTTCGTCTTGCACCGTTCCATAAAGTTTACTCCAGACAGTATCGCCAAGTTGGTCTAGCTTTGTCAGAAATATATCTTTTGCACCAAAGCCATGGTTGTCAGAATATCCAACAATAATATATCCATTATCAAAAGTTTGCTTAATATCATAACCATAGTCGTTTGAGATAGTTGTTGTGTCGTAGATTCCAAATCCTCTATCAAGAGCCATTTGAAATTTTTCTTGCCCCAAAGAGTGTAAATACAAAAGTAAACAGAAAAGTAAGGAGGCTATATTTTTCATTTAGAGAGGATTAAGTAACAAAAATATAAAAAAAAAGAGCGGAATTAACCACTCTTCAATTGATAAATTAGGCAGTAAGACTACATTCCTATAATGTCATTTCTAATCTCCTCGATTTCGTCAGCCAACTCCGTTAAAAGTTCATGCGAAACATCTTCGGTTGCATGAATTTTTAAAAAGGACTCTTCTAGCGCAACTAATTTGGCATGTTCTGATTTGAGCCCTGCTTCATCTTTAAATTCGCTTAACAACTTTAGTAATCTTTCTAAATGAACTCGCTGCTCAAAAACGTGAAATTTTAAGTGCTTAGTTGGTTCCGGCATTTGTTGTAATGACAGCATCATTAAGTACTGTGTTTCGATCCATCCACCAGTTAGAAGTTGTGTTGCAGTTTCAATTCTATTTTCCTTTAATAAATATTCTTCCATCGTCTCATAACCCCTTTGTATTATAGCCTGCAGAGAATCTTTATTCTCCATGTTTTCCTCTAATCCAGAACGTAATACTTTGTTAAAGGCATACTCAGTTCCACATTTTCCTGCTAAATCGTGCGCAACAGTTAAATATGCAATCAAATCTTCTTTTTTGTGATAAACCGTTTGATAAGTTAAGTCAGCCATATATAAACCACAGTTAAGCGCTATTGAAGCAGCTGATGCGTGTTTTTCAGCAGCTTCTAATGGGCACATCATTTCTTTTTTAAAACCAACATGGTCTAGGTTTAAGTCGCTTAATTCCTCCAATGGTTTTGGCATATTTGCAATTAACACGTGGAATTCAAAGTTCGCCAAATCATTGGTTTCAATTTCGTCTTTTATATTTTCTTTGATTTCGGTTTTTTCTTCTAGATTATTCATCTTGGGCTCTGAACCGCAGCCAATAATTATAATGGATAATGAAACTCCTAATAAAGCCAAAAATATTTTTTTCATAACTGTGAAATTTTGTGCAAATGTAAGAGTTTTTTAGTTTTTAATTAAAAGGAATTAATATTGAATTCTTTTTAAGAATTTTAGATCAACGAAAAACTAATTTTAAATACCTAAACGGCTTATTTAATTTACATAGCTAGTGCAGCCTAGAAAGTAAGGACCATGATATCTAAATAGTAATTAGCAAAACTAAAAGAACTTGCCTAGCGATGTTTCGGAGTAATTTAATTATTTTCTAGCTTGTTTAACGGTCTGATAAATTTGCAAGCTACGTGTTTATACTTAATCATAGGTGCGATATTTTAGTACTTCTCTAAGTATAATAACGAGTTTTTTAAAAAAAGCAGTATTTTTTAATTTAGTTCTTTTTACTCTAACAACATTATCTCCATTGCTTTCTATTTGCAGAGTAAATTTATTAAAACCATACGATGAAAAATTTAATGTTAAAGTTTATCTTATTATCATTCATGATAATTATAGCAAGTGTTGGCCATTCTAATGTTCTTACAGTTAATTTAAAAAGTCAATTTAATAATGCGGGTGATCCAATACCTGGCCTTGACATTTCTTTACAGCCCGAATCAAACAGTCAAACAACTTGGCGATAAAATTGTCTTTTTTATATTGATTTCGTTGCAGTAATGCTTCCGTTTACTTGAAATAGTTATACCTTCTTCTCTGGTTTATCTGATTATCAGCTTTCCAGATTGGCTAAACGTACGAGATTCGATAGAGTAAAAATAGACTCCAGCAATTAACGAGCTTGTTTCGATAAGTTCCTTATTTGAGTATAAGTTTTGTTTCAGAACAATTTCTCCTAAAACGTTGATTATATGAATATTGAAAGGTGCAGTATGGATTCCGGAAATTATAACAAAGTCATTTGCTGGGTTAGGAATTAATTGAAAATTACTTTGTTTATGTGGTGAAGGGACATTTGTGTTTTCAAAATTACCAAGGCCAGTCGTGTCATTAACATACATTGCCATCGTTATCATCATCTCATCGTCAGAAGTATCGCCCCAAAATACCATTTGTCCAGTGTTGTTATTGTAAGTTGCAACTTGAACGAATCCAATATTTTTTTGAACTTCTAAAAATGGATACTCCCAATACCGCACAGGCGGATGTTGGTAGTCATATCCAATAAAAATTCCACTTGGATCACCATATAAATATTCAGCATCAAATATTTGATTATCAGCATTGCCTTGCGAATCTGCGAGATACACATCGAAATCTTGTCCGAGCTGATGAGTGTGTGAAGTAATCATCCAGTAATATGCTTTATCGGCACTGGTGCCAACAATGTTGGCAGTGAACTGAATATCTTGGCCGGTAGCCGGAATGGCAATTGATGGATTTACGTACAAATCTGTTTCCATAAGTTGAACTGCATTTCCAGATTCTTGAGTATAGATATTGATGTAGTTTTCCGCTTTTAATACTTTATTTTGGTCATAGTTAATGTAATGAGTATTCAGGTCTAAAACGGTTTGCGGCAGCCATCTAAAACTCGTTCCATCAGGCAAGTCAATGGTTGAAGACTCTTGATTAGCAGTTACAAATGTTACATCGTTGTGCGCATTGTCTAGTCTTAGCCCTTCATTATAGTTATTGGGGACACCAGCTGACTGACCTGATTCACCTTGATTACGAAATCTATAAGTGATAAAGTGATGAGAATATAATTGACCTAAATCAACATCGACCTTATGAATTTCAATTGTATCTGCGTTCTCAATTTTATATTTTAAAAAGTATTCTACTTCATCCAGTGGTTCCATAAAGAATGGCCCAAGTTTAATTTGATAACCATCTCCCTCGTCTGGAGCATTAATCGGATTAGGCACTCCATCAACTCCATTTCCATTGTAGTAATCAGAAATAATAGCTGTGTCCACAACTGTTCCAGTCGCTGGAGCACCAAACAATATCCATTGTCTAATTAATTCTTTTTGTTTTGCTTCTAAGCCACCGGCAGGCGGCATGATCCCTCCTTCTGCAGGATCTAACTGAACGAAATCATCTAAATCATCACAAACTTTTCTGAATAATGAACTCTTATATGGATCACCTGGATAAACTCTTTTATAGCCTAAGCCAGAGGCAAATGAATTCGTGGGAATAGTACCAACCAAATTGTTATACACGTCTTGCTGAGCCGTTGCTCCGTTGCCCTCTAAATCAAGAGATGAAGCCGCAGCGTTGGAGTGACATGAACTGGTTGCGCAACTTGTTTGCATATCTGTATAAATCAGATCCCATGTATTTTGAGTAGTTCCATTTATGGATAAGAACATTACGAACAGAATAGAATAGTAGAATTTTGACATATCTTTTATAAATTTGTATTTCAAAAATATAAAGAATACTAGCATGAAACCAATTTTAACAATACTATTAATTACTATTTCCATACTATTATTTAGTTGGTCTGCAAAAGAGGATAAAACAAGCTTGTATCCCGGTATATATGCGGAAATAACAACAACAAAAGGAAAAATTCTCTTAGCGCTTGAGTATGAAAAAGTACCAATGACCGTTGCTAATTTTGTTGCACTTGCTGAAGGTAAAATGTCAAACTCTTCGCGATCAATTGGTGAACCCTATTTTGATGGAAATAAATTCCATAGAGTTATTAAAGACTTTATGATTCAGGGAGGTGATCCGCAAAGTATTGGAACCGCTAGCTTAGGATATAAATTTAAAGACGAATTTCATCCAACACTGCGACATGACAGACCTGGAATATTATCGATGGCAAATGCTGGTCCAACTACAAATGCAAGTCAATTTTTTATTACACATAAAGCTACACCATGGCTAGACAATAAACATTCCATATTTGGTCGAGTGTTATTTGGTCAGGATGTCGTAAACGAAATTGCTCAAGGAGACTTGATGGATAAAATAGAAATTATTAGAGTAGGAAAAGATGCTGAAAAATGGGATGCCGTTGCAGTGTTTAAGGATTTGTCTGGGGTGAATTTACCCGAAGCTGTAAAGTAATTAATAGAAAAAATAATATGAAAGTAGCAGAGATAGTAACTGGAAAAGGAACAATGAAAGTCGAATTGTATGAGCAAGATGCACCAAATACGGTTGCTAATTTTGTTAAACTTTCTGAGAATGGATATTACGACGGACTAACTTTTCATCGTGTAATTCCAGATTTCGTGATTCAGGGTGGATGTCCCCAAGGTTCAGGTGCTGGTGGTCCTGGATATTCAATTGATTGTGAATTAACAGGCAATAATCAATATCATGATAGAGGTGTACTTTCTATGGCTCATGCAGGAAGAAACACTGGTGGATCACAGTTTTTTGTTTGTCATAGCAGAAACAATACATCTCATTTAGACGGTGTACATACATGTTTTGGTAAAGTTACCGAAGGAATTGATTTTGTTGATGAAATTCGAGAAGGAGATAAGATCGAGAAGATTACTATTTCAGAAAGTTAGAAGTTAACTTTACCTAGTTAAGATAATTTAACGAGTAAAAGCCAACCTTTATAGTTTTTTCTCGTCTTTGCAGTATAAATAACAGTTTCGTTTATGCGTACTATAAATAAAAAATATAATTACCTAGCAGTTTGCGTGCTCTTAGTTTGGCTGTCCCCTTTGCGTGCTCAATTTTTTGTTCATGCTGATGCTTCGCAACTATCTTGTACTTGTTATCAGTTAACACCAGCTCTAAATAGCCAAGTTGGTGCGGTATGGAATACTACACTTATTGATCTCAATAATCCATTTGATTTTACGTTTACGGTTTTTCTTGGTTGCGACCAAAATATCTGGACAGGTGCGGATGGAATTGCTTTTGGTCTTCAGCAGAACGGAACAAATGTTGGCGTGCTTGGAGGTGGTCAGGGTTTAGGAGGAGTAACGCCTTCTTTAGGTGTATTTATTGATACATATGCCAATCCTGTTCATAGTGACCCAGCTAATGATCACATTTCGATTAATAGTAATGGCGATGTAGATCATGCAACTGCAAATAATCTAGATGGGCCTTATGACTTGGGTGAAGTAGAAGATTGTGAAGATGATACTTTACGTGTTGTATGGGACCCAGCAGTCACTAGCTATACAGTTTATTATAATGGAGTGTTAGTTTTAACCCATGTAGGAGATATTATTAACACCATATTTGGAGGTGACCCGATGGTGTATTGGGGATTTACTGGAGCTACTGGAGGCGCAGATAATGAGCAACGTTTCTGTTTAGACTTAACCGCTAATTTTTCTAATAATATTATTGCTACAAATGGGTGCATGTACGATACGATTCAGTTTTTGGATGAATCAACGAGTACTTTGGGCGCAATGGCTAGTTGGAACTGGGATTTTGGCGATGGAACGACCTCTTCTATTTCGAATCCGCAGCATGCTTATGATTCCAGCGCGGCATACATTACTAATTTAACGGTAACAGATGCGAGTGGTTGTGAAGCAATTCATACTGTTCCGGTGCTTATTTCATC
>Ga0055584_100006537_pt1 | contig 11426 bp, 12 predicted proteins | sample OSDHelmetaG_FD_58716 | JGI IMG/M metagenome (GOLD analysis project Ga0055584, IMG submission 58716) | Pelagic marine sediment microbial communities from the LTER site Helgoland, North Sea, for post-phytoplankton bloom and carbon turnover... | ecosystem: Environmental > Aquatic > Marine >...
CAGGCCGACACCGAACCATGCGAGATCGCGCCGACGCCCGCGCTGCGGTGCCCCGCCCATCAGAAGGCTTTGCCGAACTCCTGCTCGTAGCGAGCTCGAAAGGCATCCGCGTCGAGCGGAATGCTCTGCGGCCCGGGCTGCGCGACCTTGAGCGCGCCGAACAACGACCCGATCTGGACACCCACCTCGAGCGGAAGACCGCGGTGCAGTGCGTGCAGCAGCCCGGCCCGGAACGAATCCCCACAGCCGGTCGGATCGACCACGCGCTCGGCCCGAACCGCCGGGAGCTCGCTGCGATCCTTCGACAGCTCGACCGTTCCTGTTCCGCCCTGAATCAGTACCGCACCCTCAGCTCCGCGCGTGACGACGACGGCGCCGACGCGCTTGGCCACGTCGGCTTCGGACAGGCCCGTCTTGTCGAGTGTGAGCGCCCATTCGTAGTCGTTGACCACGTAGACATGCGCACCATCGAGCAGTGCCGTCAACTCCGCACCGTCGAACATCGGCAACCCCTGCCCCGGATCGATCACGCAGCGGATCCCGCGGGCTTTGAGTTCGCCGGCGTGATCGACCATCGCCCGCTTGCCGTTCGGCCCCACGATGCCAACCGTCACGTCCGACAACCCGGCAACGCCTGAAACGGGCGCTTCGTGGGCCCGGTCCATCGCGCCCGGGTGGAACGCAGTGATCTGGTTGTCGTCGAGGTCCGTTGTGATGAACGCCTGCGCTGTCATCGCGTCTTCGAGCACGAGTACGCCATCGGTTCGCATCCCACACGCTTCGAAGCGCGTCGCATACGGTCCGAAATCCTGGCCCGCGGTCGCGAGTACGATCGGGTCCTCGTCGACGATGCGCAGGTTGTAGGCGATGTTCGCCGCCGTTCCGCCCCATCGCTTGTCGAGCGACGGAACCAGGAACGACACGTTCAACACGTGCACCTTGTCGGGCAGAATGTGGTTCTTGAACTGGTCTTCGAACACCATGATGTGGTCGAAGGCCACGGAACCGGTCACCAGAATCGACATGTTTCCTCCAGCGGCACGCGAGTTTGGCCGCGTCCACCTCGGGCGTCAATGGCCGCCGATGGTAGACTCGCCGCCATGCGTATCGCGGACCTCTACGGGCACGACGAACCCGTGATTTCGTTCGAGTTCTTCCCTCCCAAGACGGAGAAGGGCTATGGCTCGCTGATCCGGACGATCGAAGAACTCAAGGAGGTGGGGCCGGCCTTCGTCTCTGTGACGATGGGTGCCGGAGGCGCCAGCCGCAGCAAGACCGTCGAGATCGTCAAGCAGATCGAGCGCGAAGTCGGCATCACCGCGATGTGCCACGTCCCGTGCATCGGCTTCTCGCGCGCAGAGCTCTCGGGCCTGTTCGACGACCTCGAACGCTCGGGAATCGAAAACGTGCTCGCGCTCGGCGGCGATCCGCCGCGCGACGCGGAAAACTTCGTCCAGCCCGACGACGGCTTCCGCTACGCCAACGAACTCGTGTCGTTCATCCGGTCCGGGCCGTGGAGCTTCGCGATTGGCGGAGGCTGCTACCCGGAAGGTCACCCGAGCGCCACTTCGCTCGACGACGACCTCGCGCATCTGGTCAATAAGGTCGAAGCGGGCGCGGACTTCCTGATCACGCAGCTCTTCTTCGACAACCGCGACTACTACTCCTTCGTCGCACGCGCGCGAACGGCGGGCATCACCGTGCCGATCGTGCCGGGCATCATGCCCGTCGTGAGCGCTTCGAACATCAAGCGCATGGCGGCCCTGTCCAATGCGCGGATCCCGCAGGAGCTTGCTCAGCAGCTCGACCGGGTCGCGGAGGACAACGCCGCCGTCGAGGCGATCGGAACCCACTGGGCCAGCGATCAATGCCGCGACCTGATCGCGAACGGCGCCCCCGGCATCCACTTCTATACCTTGAACCGATCGCCGGCGACCCGGGAGATCCACCGGGATCTGTTCCGGAGCGCTGGGCGTTGACGTCGTGAGCACGCCGCCCCCCAAGCTCCGCGTTGCAGTGCTCCTTTCTGGCAGCGGAACCAGCCTCGAGAACCTGTTCGACCAGATCGATCGTGGCCTGCCCGCCGAGGTCGTCGCTGTGATCGCATCGAAGGAACGCGCCTACGGACTCGAACGCGCGCGGCAGCGGGGCATCCCCGCAATTGCGGTCTCGCGCAAGAAGCTTCCCGAGATCGATGCCTTCAACGACGCGCTCCACAACGAGCTGTCGCGCTTCGAGGTGGATCTGGTCGCGCTGCTCGGGTTCATGTCACTGTTCCAACTTCGCGGCAAGTACGAGGACCGTGTGATCAACGTGCACCCCGCGCTGATTCCGGCCTTCAGCGGCCCCGGCTTCTACGGCGCGCGCGTCCACGAAGCCGTGCTGGCAAAGGGCGCGAAAGTCTCCGGCGCAACCGTGCACTTCACCGACGAAGAGTACGATCACGGCCCAATCGTCGCGCAGGAAGCAGTCCCCGTCCTCGAGTCCGACACGGTCGAGAGCCTCGCCGCCCGCGTCCAGGCCGCCGAGCGCCGCCTCGTCCCGGCGGCCATTCGCTCGATCGCCGAAGGGCGCGTGGAGATCGTCGACGGCCGGACGCGCATCACTCCCTGAGCCCGGTGGGAGGAAAACGAGGCCGTCAGCCGACGATGCCCGCCTCCCGCCACGCGGCGAGACGGGCCCCGAGTCCGAGCTCTCGCAGAATCGCGTCGCTGTGCTGTCCGAGCGCTGGCGCATCGTCCGGACGGGCCAGCGGCGTACCGCGGAAGCGCGCCGGGTGACGTGGCTCCCGCAAGGCTCCGGCCATGGCATGCTCGCGCTCCTCGAAGATCCCGGTCGCTTCGATGTGCGGATCGGTGTGGAGTTCGTCGATCGAGCGGACGACGCCGTGCGGGACCCGCTCCGCCTGGAGGCGGCGTTCGAAGTCCGCGCGAGACAGCGCCCCCGCGGCCGGCCCGATCCGGTCCTGATACGTTGCCGACAGGTGGTCGAGGTTCTGCATGCGCAGCCCCAGGGTCGCAAGCCGCGGGTCCTGGGCAACCTCGTCGAGCTCGAGTGCGCGACAGAGTCCGTCGAACTCGGCATCGGCGAACGCGGTCGCGGTTCCATAGCCATCAGCGAGCGGCAGGAAGGAAAAGCTCGGGCCGAGTGGGGCCTGTTCCTCTATTCCTTCGCCTTGCAGAATGCGATGCCCCGCTCGGTCGGGCCAAAGGAACGCGATCGCGGTGTCGAGCATCGGCAACTCGACATGTTGGCCACCGCGTCCGAGTGCACGCGCCAGCAGCGCGGACGTAGCCGCCTGCGCCCCCGCCCAGGCGGTGAGCTTGTCCGTGAGTAGTTGTTGGATGAAGTGCGGCTCTCCGGTCTTGGAATCCGACTGCGCGTCCGCCAGACCCGAGTACGCCTGAATCACGTTGTCATACGCGCCGCGCCCCGCGTACGGACCTTCGCTACCGAAGCCCGAGAGGGAGAGGTAGACGATGTCCTCGCGCGCGGTGCGAACGCTCGCATAGTCGACTCCCAGCTCTTCCACGACACCGGGGCGGAGGTTCTGAATCAGGACGTCTGCCGTCTCCGCGAGCGCCAGCAACACCTCGCGGCCCTCGCTCCGCGCGAGATCGAGGGCGACCGAGCGTTTCCCCCGGTTCAGCACGTGGAACATCCCGGACATTCCACCGCGGCTGCTGCCCACATAACGGAACGGATCTCCGGCACCGATCCGTTCGACCTTGATGACGTCGGCCCCCTGGTCGGCCAGCATCGTCGCAGCCCACGGACCGGCTACGAGCTGTCCCAGGTCGATCACACGCAGCCCTTCGAGCGGTCCCGGCACAGCGAACTCCTCCGTTCGGCGCTTCGCATGCACCGATGTTCCGACAGTCTACTCCGCGGCCGGACTCGAGCGCGCCACGCTACCGCAACGCCGCCGACGCGACCGCAAGTAGCAGCTCGCTACGCGGATGCGGCCGCGCACCATGCGAAACCCTACGTCTCCGTTCGCTGCTGGGCGATTCCCCGTAAGCCAGCCTCACCAATGGGCTGGCGCCCGACGGCACCTGCCGCCTCGCGCTGGCTAGAGGCCTGCGGCGGTCCGCAATGCATCGCGAGTGTTCAAGTGCGGGAACGGATCGTCAGGGACGTCGAGCCCCAGGAACTCGCACAGCGGCTCCCAGCCATCCCCGGCCTCGTAGACCAGCAGCCGATCCGAGTCGAATGCGCCGCGTACGGCCTGATTGTGGCGCTCGAATACGGCGAGCGCGTGGTCGCGGTCCTCGAAGCGATCGTCGAAGGTCCGTTGCAGGACCGTCTTGCGCGCCATCGCCAGCACGACGTTCGGTTCGCTAGCCCCGGGCATCTGACCGGTCTGCATGATGGGGAGCAGGGTCTGGGAAACGCTCTCGTACCACGCCTCTGGATCGCGCACGGTCAGCAGGACTCTGGCCTCCGGGTAGTGCTCGGAGAGCTCGCGCCAGTAGCGGCAGGCCGGCCAGTCCACGGTCGCTGCATAACCATCGAACAGGTCATCCCAACGATCTCGGGAGCCGTCGGCCACCCGATCCCACTCTCGGGCGTGCCGCGGGTTCTGGGCAACCTCCATCATGTGATAGCAGCGACCGACGCCGAGCGCCTCGATCGCGTGCTTGAGGGACATCGTCCCCGTCCGGCCGAACCCGGCTCCGATCAGCGAAAGCGGCATGACTCTCCTCTTCCAGTCGCATCGCCAGTAGGCCCAACGTAGATGAACGAATCGCTCCCGGCCGGATCGAGCAGCGTGGTACGATACATCGACAGCAGCGAGTCCGTTCGATGTTTCAGACTGGCTACATCCTCAGCCCCCGGGCCGACAGCTTCTGGTTTATCGGCCTGCCGTTCCTCGCGGTTGCATTCGCTATTGCCGCGGGGCACTGGCTTCCCTTCGCGGCGCTCGCCGGTATCTATGTGTGGATCACGGTCCCGCACCACTGGGCCACCTGGCTGCGCACCTACGCCTACCGGCCGGATTTCGAACGATTCCGCTGGCGCCTGTTCGTCGGCCCGGCCCTGATCGTCAACGCGGTGCTCTTCGGAGCCATCTACGCGCCGCTCACCCTGTTCCTGCTCATCCGCGTGTGGGACACCCAGCACGGTCTGATGCAACAGCACGGCTTCGGCCGTATCTACGATTTCAAAGCCGACACGGGCGCAGAATCAACCCGCCGATTCGACCTCGGCCTACACGCCGTGTTGTACGTGAACATGATGCTCGCGACGCCGCTGTTCACGCAAACGCTGTGGGTACCGGCCCTGTTCAAACTCGGCTTCACGATCACACCAGACCAGGTTGTCGGGTTTCACCAGGCATGCTGGAGCGTCACGATCGCCTACTGCGCGGTCTACCTGGCCCATGTCGCGTGGAGCGTCGCGAACGGCCACAAGCTCAACCCCATCAAGTACGCCTTCATCGCCGCTAGCTACTTCCTCTGGTACTACACCGCATGGCAGACGAACTCCCTGATCGTCTGGGCCGTCGCCCACCGACTGATGCACGGGCTTCAGTACATCGTGATGGTGCACGGAACCCTGCGGCGTGAGACCGACCGCGACCCGACGTCCACCGGCCGAGCGGGCGCGCTCGTGGCTCGCGGTCATCTGCACTGGTTCATCGGTGCTGCGCTGGCATATGCAGCGGCCTACCAACTCCTGCTGGACGGCTCGCTGCGCGATTTCGGTTTCGGTTTCCTGCCGGCTCTGCCGGCTGACCTGCTCGGGGCCAGCAACGAAACTTCGACCCTTACGCAGGTACGCATCATCCTGTTTGCCGAAGCGTTTCAGCTCGTTCACTTCTACTTCGATTCGTTCATCTGGAAGGTGAGCGATCGACGGGTACAGCAGGCGCTGTAGTGCCCAGATGGTCCGAACACCGACTACTGATTGGACTTGGAGCGATGGCGACGGTCGCGGCCGCCTATGAGATCACGCATCCACCAGCAGAGGACCCGATCGTGCGCGAGCAGCGCTCGACCGACGTGCTGCTCGCCGTCTATCCCGATGATCCCCGCCAGCTCTACCGCACCGGCATTCAGGAGGTGATCGCTGGAGACCACGTGGCCGCCCGCAACACCTTCTCGAGAGCCTTCGACGTGGGGTTCCGAGAGGAGGAAAAATTCTTCGCGGCCTACATCGACGTGCTGGTGACGACGGACCGGGACATCGATCGGATCCGGCAGGTCGCCGCCCGCTGGCACACCACCTTCCCCGATTCGCTCCGCTGGCAACGAGCACGGAAGCGTCTCGAAGACGCCGGACTATTGCCCTGACCCCTGGCGCCGGACGCGTTCGCGCAACCTTCTGCTGCGTTGGCCCCCCCGGCACTACGCCTATCCTCGGCTAACCATGATCGAGCTACTTCCGTTCGCCCTGCTCGTGCTCTATCTCATCCCGTTCCTACTCGCTGCCGCACGAGGCCACGACGCCGCCGTGCTCATCCTGGTTGCAACATTCCTGGTCGGCTGGACCGGCATCGGATGGCTGGCAGTGCTCGCCTGGGCCGCGCTGACGCCGGCCGCCGGAGCCGGCGCCGCCGAGCACATAACGACCTATCGCGCGATCCCCAACCGGTAGGCGCGGTAGGCACCGAGTTCGCGTCGCTCCTCGATGCGAAGCGGTGCGCCCTCGATCGCACCAACGCGGCGCAACGGATCGACGTGAGCAGGCACGAGCAGCCAATGGCTTCCTCGGCGGCCTGCCACCATGGCACGTAACGCCGCCGCCAACGTCGACTCCGGCGTAATCTCCGCCTCACTGTCGAGATCGAGCCCCAGGTAGACGAGACCGCCCTGCTCGCGAGCAGCGCCCAGCTGAACCCGCCACGAAGCGGGACCGAGCCGTCGGAAGCGAATTGCTTCGACGGGCGATGCCACGGCCGAGCGTACGAATAGCAACGACCGGGCCCCCTCCACGTGATGCCCCCTCCGCGGAAGCGGCGAGAGGATGCTCAGACTCGAGACGTCGTCGCTGCCCGCCAGACGGCCGAGAAACTCGCGCAGCGGCCTCGTGTTCGGGCTAGCGGCGAAACCGTGCTGGAAGTGGAGCGGCGCGCCCTGCGCAGCCTCGGCCCGGCTCGTATGCGCGGCGGCAATCGCCGCGCGGTTCGAGACCACACTCGCCCCCAGGATCAGCGACAGCAGGACCGACGCCAGACCGCGCAGCCGCGCGGGCGCCAGCCCGACCGCCCCGATGACCGCGATCAAGGCAACGCCGTAATAGGGAGCGAAGAAGCGACTTCCCACAGGCGAGACCTTCGTCACCGTGGCGGCGACCACGATCGCAGTGAGATACACGCCGCACTGCACCAGCGAGTAGGCAACCGAGAACGTCGCCGTCGCGCGCTCGTCCTCCACCGATTCACGCGCCACTCGCCACACGAGCCAGGCTGCCGCCAGCGCGACGGGAACGAGCAGTACCGCTCCGAGGTCATTGCCGAGCGCCGCGATCGCGCGTTCGACATTCAATCCGAGCGGTTCGTGAGAGCCGCCCCGGTAGCCGTGTACCGGACGACCGATCACGGAGTAGCCGATCGCAATCGAGAGAGCGGGCAGGTAGCAGAACGAATGCGCGGCGAGCAGCGCCCCCACCTCCCGCAGCCGATGGCGCGCGAGGATGACCTGCCACAACACGAAGGCCGAGAACACGGTGATCGCCGCATACCCGATCACCCGAACGACGGTCGCGACTCCGAGCACCAGTGCCGCCGCCACCAACCAGCCCCAGCGCGCGCGCCCACGCGCACGCGCGTGCATCACGGTCAGCAGTACGTGCAACTGGATCAGTGCACCAAATGGCGCGCCCGCCAGTGCGTAGTCGTGCTGAACCACGATGGCCGGCATGGTCGCGAGCAGTGCGACCGCCAACGCCGACACGACCGGTCCGGCCACGCGCCGAAACGAAGCGACCCCGCACGAGAGCAACACGACATAGGAGATCCACGACAGCCAGCGCGCCGCATCGGCCGCGAACGGCTCGAGTCGCATGACCTGCGCCACCAGCAGCGGATACCCGACCGGGTAGGCCGGTTCTCCCGGCAACGAGAACCCGTCGAAGTGGAGGTCGACCGCCACGCCGAGGTAGTGCGTCGAGTCGCGCGACAGCGCGACTCCGTGCTCGTCGAGCCACAGGAAGCCGAATGTCGAGAAGATCGCAGCGACTGCTGCCGGGGCCCAGTCGAAGGCGACCCGGCTGGCCGTCCGAGCCTCGGTGTCGTCCACAGACTCGCGGGCGATGGCCTCGGGCGATTCCATCCGCGCAGCATAGCCGCGTCACCTCCGTCGGACTCCGCGGCCCGGGCCCACCCATTGCCCAATCCGGGCTAGACTCGCGTCCCCGATGGCCAATGCACGCCGAACTCACGCCCTGTGGATTGCACCGCTGACCGCGCTGTTCGCGCTCGTTGGCTACTTCACGCTGACCGTCCGAGTTCAGGCACTCAGCGATGTCCCCTGGCTGAATCTCGCCGTCCTGGTCGCGACGCTCGCCGGCTCGCTATGGGCCCTGCCCGAAGCCTGGGCGCGCGGCGGCGTCGTTCGTCGCTGCGGTGCCGCCCTCGGCCTCGGCGTGTCGAGCCTCTGCTCGGCCTCGCTGATCTACTACTGCTTCTTCCTGTCGTACGGCGTTCCCTCGGCCAATGCCGCGCTTCCCGCGGGCGAGCCGCTGCCCGCAATCGAGTTGGCCGATCATCGCGCCGAGCCGGTCGATCTCGCGCAACTCGGGCAAATCGGACACGGCGACACCGTGCTCGTCTTCTACCGCGGACACTGGTGACCCTTCTGCATGACGGAGCTGCGGGGTCTGCAGCTGAGTTTGGAGGAGTTCCGCCGCCGCGGGATCGAAGTCCTCGCCGTAAGCCCGGATTCCGTGGATCAGAACCGCGGTGTCGTCGAGAAGCTCGGACTCGACTTCCGAATCCTGTCGGATCCCGATCTCGCACTCACGCGCGCACTCGGCCTGGAGCACGCAGGGATGGGCCCGGGAGGGACGGACGTCCCTCGCCCTGCGACGCTGATCGTTCGCGAGGGGGCCATCCGCTGGCGCCACCTGACCGACAACTGGCGGGTGCGGCCGCGTCCGGAAACCATCCTCGCGGCGCTCAGCGATCTCGACGACCGCGCCGCACTCGACGAACGCGGAGCCCCGGCTCTCTGAGCGAGCCCGCGGTCCGAGTCGCGAACGGCGCGCGGTCACTGGCATGATGAGTCTGCGCGCGACCTGGGCGCTAGCGATCGCCGCCGCCGCAGGACTGCGGCTCTGGAACGCACTGATCGGCCCCGTGCTCCACGGCTACGACGGCTGGGCACACATCGCGTACGTCCTGTTCATAGACCTGTACCATGCCGTCCCGTTCCCGGATCAGGGCTGGTCCTACTTCCATCCACCGCTCTATTACGGGATCGGAGCAGCGATCGCCCAAGTCGACGATGGCGACGTTCTGGTACGCGGGCTCATGCTCATCGGAAGTGCGGCGAGCCTCGGCGTCGCACTACTCGCGGCCAGACTGGTTGCCGCTGCGCGCAGCGAGCACTGGCTGGAGTCGCGCGGCGCGTGTATCGCGTTCACGGGCGTCGCCTTTCTTCCGGTGCTCGTCTACACGGCCCCGATGCCGGGCAACGAGGTACCCGCCGCTCTCGCAGTCGCTGCCATGCTGACAAGTTTCTCGAGTGGCCAACGCGCCGCGGCAAGGGGCGAGCCTTCATTCTGGCTCGATCTCATCACCGGCCTGCTGGCGGGCTGCGCGATCCTGACCAAGGTCAGCGCAGCCATCCCGATCGCGGCGATCGGCGTCTCGGGTCTGGTGACGGCGCTTCGCAGCCTGAACCGCGGCGCTGCGCTCGCCGGCCTGGCACGCCGGGGGGCCTGGATGATTGCGGCGTTCGCGCTCCTTGCCGGGCCCTACTACGGTCGCAACGTCGCTCACTTCGGCACTCCTTTCGTCACAAGCCACGAGCACCCCAAGGTCAAGGCGATGGAGTTGCAGCAGCCGCCCGGCGAACGGAGCGTCTGGGACTTCGTCGCGCTGCCCGGCCCCGCCGTACTGCGCGACTCGAGCTTCGACGCACCACACGTACTGCGATCGGTCTGGGGCAGTGTCTATCTCAACACCTGGTTCGACACGTACCGCGCATCGCAGTTCCCGCGCTGGGAAATCGTGCCGCCCAACGACTATCCGATTCACCGCGAGACCCTGCTGCTCGCGGGGCTCGGGCTGATCCCCACGGGATTCGCGCTGTGGGGTGGATTGCTGATGTTGCGCAGTGCCTGGAGGGACCGCGATGCCGTCGTCGATCAGACCCTGTCGCTGGTGACTCTCGGATCGCTCGCGTTCTTTGCCGCATTCGCGGTCCGGATTCCCACCTTTGCCGCCATCAAGGCGTCCTATCTGCTGGCTCTCTCGGTGCCGTACGGCTGGGCGCTGGCACGCGGGCTCGGGGCCGCTCTCGGTGCCCGCAGTCCTCGCCTGCGCGCCGTCGGCCTCGCGGGCGGTGCCGGGCTCGGCCTCTCGGCTGTGGCTGTGTGCGCGATCCTGGCAAGCGGCGCGCTCTACCCTGCTCGGCCGGATCAGCGCGACATCCACGCACTGCGCGCGTTCTTCGGCGATAGCGACACCGCGCGCGAGTGGCTCCGCGAGCCGGGCGTCGCCCAACACCGCCACGCGGTCGAAGTCCTCGGTGCCATCGAACTCGCAGAAGGCAACTACGCCGCTGCCGCCGAGCGGCTCCGGGCAATTGCGAGCGGCTCCGTGACCCCGGAGTTCGTCAACGCCGTCGCCACCGCGACGGCGCTCTCCGGCCGTGCGGGTGAAGCGGTGCAGATGTGGGATCGCGCTCTCCGGGCCTCGACCCCGGCCGAGCTGCGAATCAACCGGGGCACCCTACGAGCCGCGAGCGGAGACTGGGCCGGCGGGCGCCGCGACATCGAGCAGGGACTCGCCCAGAACCCCGAAGTGGGCGTCGGCTGGGGCAATCTCGCCTGGATCGATCGCGCGCTGGGCAAGCTGGAGACCTCACGAACTTCGGAGCAGCGCGCGGCACAGATCGCGCAACGCGCGCCGCGACGGTTCCCGTACGGCGTCGGGGACGGCGACCTCGACTACGCGGGCCGCGGCCAGCGCTGGCTGCTCGTACTGTCCGGCCCCTCCGACGCGCCCGAACTAAGCCTCTACCGGCCGGAACGAGCCCGCTACGGACCCGCTTCGCGGTAGACTCAAGCCATGGCAACCATTCCCGAACTCCTCGAACGCTATGCGGCCTACGTCAGCGCCGGCGATGTCGCCGGCATCCTGTCGCTCTATGGGCCGGACGCCGAAATCCAGATTCCCGTCGGCGGACCGGTCCACCGCGGCATCGACGCAGTCCGCGCCTTCTACGAGGGCAACGAGCTCGCCCAGCAACTCGAGG
>Ga0055584_100006538_pt1 | contig 11426 bp, 8 predicted proteins | sample OSDHelmetaG_FD_58716 | JGI IMG/M metagenome (GOLD analysis project Ga0055584, IMG submission 58716) | Pelagic marine sediment microbial communities from the LTER site Helgoland, North Sea, for post-phytoplankton bloom and carbon turnover... | ecosystem: Environmental > Aquatic > Marine >...
CAAAGATCGAGATTGAATATTAGTCAAGAAGCCAAATTAAATAGAAATGAAAACTATCAAATTATTAGGATTAACATGTTTTACATTCTTACTTATTATGACAAGCCAATCTTGTATCAAAGGGTTTGAATTTGGTGACAACAATAATGACCAAAATACTAACCCACCTAATGACTGTACTACTGGTATCATATTGTCATCTCAAAAGGAAATAGATAAGTTTTCTAAAGACCATTCTGATTGTACACAGATATTCGGAAATCTGATCATTGGTCGAGATGATGTTGGAAGTTTTATTACAAATTTGAATGGGTTAAGGCAAGTCACAAAAATAAATGGAGATTTGATTATAGAGAGGTGTATTACACTGAAAAACTTAAAAGGATTGGACAACATTACAGAAGTCTCAGGAATTGTCCTAGTCAGATCTAATGAAGTATTAGAAAGTATGGATGGCCTGACTAATCTTAGTACAATAGGGAGTTCTTTGGATATCAACAATAATCCTGGCCTTATGAATTTAAATGGATTGGAGAAGTTAACAACTTTGGGCACTCTTTCCTTTGAAGCTAATCCAGCCCTGACTAGTTTATCAGGGCTACAAGGATTGACATCCATTGCTCAAGGGCTTTATATGAGAAGCTGTGATGCTCTCACTAATCTAACTGGAATGAAAAACCTTACATCATTAGGATCTTTGTCTATTAGCAATAATAAATCACTAAGTAGTTTTATAGGACTGGAGGAGATAGTAGATTTAGATTATTTGTCAATAGAGAGAAATCAATCTTTGGTTAATCTTAATGGATTGCAGAATGTAAAAGCCATAGGAAGTATTGAGGTTTTTAATAATACCGGGCTTCTCAGTTTAGATGGAATTAATAATGTATCCAATATAGAAGGAGATATTTCGATAGGTGAAAATTCAGAGTTGATGAGCTTGAATGGTATGGAAAGTATTAGTTCGGTTGGTGGAGGAATACGGATTAATGAAAACAAATCTTTGATTAATATTAATGGACTAAAGCACGTCACTTCTATAGGAGGATGGCTTAGGATTCGATCTAATCGTCTTCTCAAAAACCTGGAAGGCTTAGAGAATTTGACCACAATTGGAAGTGGATTGTATGGAGGTTATCTTAGGTTAGAATCTAATCTATCTCTTATGAGTATATCTGCCCTGCGTAATGTGACGTCTATAGGAGGTAGTATCGAAATAAAAACCAATGCATCACTTAAAAATCTTGATGGCTTAGAGAACATCGAGCCGTCTACTATTACCGAGTTACTTATTACTAGCTCTAATAATCTCGCCGTGTGCAATGTGAAAAGTATATGTGAATATTTAAATAGCGAAGGGAGACCAGCTACTATTGAAGGAAATGCCCTAGGATGCAACTCACGAGAGGAGATAGAGGCAATGTGTCAATAAAATCAAAACATAAATAACAAAAAACATTTCTGATAGGATATTAATACTCTCTCAATTCACAAATATGAAAAGTTTAAAATTATTAATTACAGCTCTATTTTTAGTCCTTTTGACATTTACAGTTCAAGCACAGTCTATAGGAAAAATGGCGAAGAATAAATGGACCTATGATAGCAAAGTGTACAAGTATTCAGAAATGGGATCCATATTTGACCAGAATAGCAATGCTAAAGCACATTATGACATCGCTCTTCAAAAAAAGAAGGCATCTAAGGCATGGGCATATACGACAGGAGCAATTGCTGGCACTGGTTTAATTCTTCTAGCCATAAACAAAGATTGTACTGGGTCATTTGATTGTCTGGATAATTCAATTAATGAAGATCTTATACCCATTGTTACGTTGGCATTGGTCATTCCGTCTGGTATTATTTCGATACTTCTAAATGGGAAGGCAGATAGACATAAGCTGAAGTCTGTAGATATCTTTAACGATGATGTTACGATACTTGTTCCTCATAAAAAGCCCATGAAGTTGAATTTATTCGCTTCTAATAGATTGGGTTTGCAGATCAGATTTTGAACTTAAAGTATGGTATACGCAGTTGACTTTAACGGGAAAATCATATTCTAAAAAATGGAATAGGTTATCAGGTGAGATTTTGAGTAATTCCAAGAACGAGTTTAAGATTCAAATAACTATGAGTTCTGATGCGATCCTTGTAGAGGAAAACAGAAATTGGCTATAAGTAATATTCAACTTATCACTAGTTGTAATAGAATCAAAAATATATGAAACAACATAGAAGAGAATTCCTATATCAGTCAGTTATAATTTCTCTTTTTACTGGCTCAGGATGTAGCGCAATCGCCAAGATCGCGATGAATTACCCTGATGTTTATGACACAGATCAGGACATTATTAGACAGTCACTTTTAGCTTTTGCTACCACTGTGATTCCTGCCGGAAATTTACATGATCCTCATCTGATTAAAGCATTTTCAGATCCTTACTTTCCTTTTCTAAAAATCAGAGGTTACTTTATTTATGCTTTAGATAAAATGACTGATCGTCATTATCAGAAGACCAGTTTTTATCAGCTCCATGAAAATGAGAGGACGACTGTGATAAAGAGAGGGCTAGAATCTAAAGGCAAAAAAAGACAACTCTTTAATGCAGCGGTCAGTCTGGTGCAAATCTCACATTATGCAGGGATATATAATGCGGAATCAGGATGTGAACTCATTGATTTTCATGGAAGTAGATTTGGATATAATGGACCCGGGATGTTCTATAAAAACACAATAAATTATATGGCATTGGAACAAACCTCATCTGGAAATTACACTTAAAACCTATAAAATTGTGAAAATAATAAGAACTGATTATCTCATCATAGGAAGTGGATTTGGAGCTGCAGCACCTGCTTTGCGTCTAAGTGAAAAAGGTCACAAAGTCTTAATGATAGAAAAAGGAAAGAATATTAGAGGCAGAGAGGATTTTAGAATGACACAAGATCCCAAATATTTAAAACAATACCTTAAGAGTATGTCGGGTGATAATATAAATTTCACCTATGCAGAAGGCCTTGGAGGAGGTTCTGGGTTTTATGAGATGGTATCACTCAGAGCTCCATCAATGGCATTTGAACAGAAATCAGATAATGGTACTCCTCTTTGGCCAAAGGAAATTAACAGAGAGGGGTTAAATCCTTATTATGAAAAAGCGGAAAAACTTCTCAATGTCCATCAAATACCAATTGACAAAATTCCAAAATCAGGAGCTGCTTTCTCGATGCTTATGAAGAACTTGGGGTACAGCTGTGATAGAGCAAGATATGCTGTAAAGAATTGTGTGGGAAGTGGTTACTGCATCACTGGATGTATTTATGGAGCTAAGCAGTCATTACATTATAACTATATTCCTCAAGCTGAAAAATATGGATTGAAAATCATGACTGGAATAGATGCAGAATCGATCTATCCTCTAGAAATTGGCAGCAGGAATAATTATAAAGTAATTTGTAAAAATGAATCGGGGGAGAGAATAACAATTCTCACAAGAACACTCATTCTGGCTTCAGGAACTGTAGGAACAGCAAAATTACTGTTGAAATCAAAAGTGAATCTGCCAAATCTCAGTAATCAATTGGGTAAGAATATTTGTTTTAATGGCGGCGTAAAACTAGCAGGCATATTACCAGAAGGGTTTCTAGAAGGAGATATGTTCACCGGTATGTCCCATCCCGGTATGATAAGTTATCACTTTCTAAAAAGCCATGGGATTACTGTCTCTTCTGCCAAGCCTCTCCCTCTCTATTTGATGGATTCCAAAAGACTAAAGATAAATGGGCAAGGAGATGATAGCTCGTGGGGCAGAGACAATGTGGCATTAATGAAATTATATAGAAAAAGAATGATAGTGCTCTATGCATTGGGCTTCGCTCCACAGACTGCAGAAATCAAATATTTAGGAGGTGACAAATTCAAACCTCATCTTGAAATGAATAGTGCCTTGGAGAGATATTATCACAATGTGCATTCTATTTTAGAATCGATTTTTGAAGACAACAATTGTGAATTGATCGATGTCCAGCAGTTTGATTCTCAATGGAAAGAGAATAATAAAATTCGATTTAGTAGTACGCATATGATCGGTTCATGTAGAATGGGAGATCACAAAGAAATCGGAGTTGTAGATTCTAATTGTGAGGTTTTTGGATATAGAGACATGTACATTACAGATGGTGCGGTCATTCCATCCTCATTGGCTGTAAATTCTAGTCTGACGATATTAGCTAATGCGGAAAGGGTAGCATCTGTATTAGTGAATAAAAAATGTAGAAAACAAATACTCTCTAGTATAAGCCAAGAGCCTTCATTGAATTAAATTATATTACCTTCTTATTGAACTACCCCATGTTCTCAAAACCAGAAAAAAGAAAGCAATCATGATGTATCGATTTATCATCTTTTTGTTGGTCAGTTTTCAGCTACTTGGTCAGGGTAATTACTCGTCTGAACCTTTCATTTTCAAAGAGATATTGGAAGTTTATGATCTTAATAATCACATTTACATCATCGAAGATCAAGAAGGCATCTATTCTATAGATCAGATATTAAATCAAAAATCAGATTTCCAATTTGAGAAGTTTGAAAAAGAAGCTTTTCTTAATGCTGAGTATGTCTATTGGCTTAGATTTCAATTGGTAAATGATCCCACTTTCACTCATGTATTTGAAAATTGGAAGCTCTTTCTGGGTATGCCAGATTATGCGACGGTTTATATTTTAAATGAAGAAGGTAAGATTGGACAAGAGTACAAAAGTGGATTGTATTATCCGTCATCGAAAAAGGATATGCCCTTTGGGAATACGGCTCAGAGGGTTAATATATCTTTCGATGCGACACAACCTCTTACCATATACGTAAGGTATGCCAAGAAGGATCATCATCCACCGGCCGTAGATGTGAGTCTTCGCAAATATGATTTCTACCAATCGTTAGATTTCGTAATAAATACTCGAAGAGATTGGGCTTTTCTGGGTTTCGCCTTCACTATGATCCTATTAAACCTAATTGTCTTTTGGAACACCAGATACATCGCTTTTCTATATCATGGCCTTTTCATTTTGGGGACTATGATTTTTACTCTCGATTACTTTGGTGTTACAGATGATCTCCCTTTTGTTAATAATCGAGCACACTTTGTTCAACTAGTCGACTATATAGGACTGATCCTCATGGATATATGTTATTTCCAATTCATCAGGCACTATCTGAATTTAAAGCAACTTCTACCTCGTTGGGATCGAGTTTTTGTGATCTTCATTTATGCTAAAATCATATTCTTTACAGGCCTTACTATTCTATATTACTCCACTTTTAATGAACCTTTAGCCGATAAGATATTGGCCATATTTTTCGTTACAGAGTATCTGTTTATTTTGGTTTTCTTGTTTCCTCTTTTTATGACAAAAGAGAAGAAAGGGTTATTTATTATTGGGGGTACCCTACTACTTTTTTTGGCCATTTCCATGAATGCCTACTCAATTATTAACTCAAGAGGAATTTGGACATTGATGACTGAAGTAGGAATAGTTGGGGAAATTCTATTTTTCACGTTGGGACTAGGATTTCGCTTTAAAGAACTCAGAAATGAAGAACAAGAAGCTCATCGCCTCAAAGAATTAGATGAATATAAATCTAAGCTGCTCACTAACATTACTCATGAGTTTAGAACTCCGCTGACGGTTATTAAAGGAGTATCAGAGTTATCAAGAGATTATCTCAAAACTAATAATGTTGCACAATTAGAAAGTGGATTTCAAACAATAGAAAGAAACAACTCTGATCTTCTAAATCTGGTCAATCAAATGCTAGATTTAGCGAAATTAGAGAATAAGGACATGCATGTAAATCTTTCTCAAAATGATATGCGAGATGTCCTTACTCATGTGACAAAATCAATACAACCACTTGCTACGAAAAATGGGGTCAGTCTTAAATTTCAATCCACTGAAGAGGAGGTGCTCATGGATTTAGATCAGGGTAAAATTCATACCATCATCACTAATCTATTGTCTAATGCCATTAAGTTTACTCCTGAAGATGGGCTAGTGACATTGCAGCTTGCAAAGGAAAAAAAGGAAGATAATCATGTTGCCAATATCACTGTATCTGATACAGGATATGGTATTGCTGAAGCTGATTTACCTTTTATTTTTGATCGATTCTATCAAATAGAATCAGGACCATCCAGAAAATTTGTAGGTACAGGTATCGGCCTTGCCTTGGTAAAAGAGTTAGTGGGTTTAATGAAAGGGAAGATCAACGTGAATAGCAAACTAGGAGAGGGGACAGCTTTCAATATCAGTTTGCCTATTACAAATGTAATGGAAATTAAGACCGCAGAACAATTGGGTTTTCAATTTGAAAACTCTGTCAGTTCTTTTATTCCATATGAAATCAAAAAGAAGACTGCAGAACAGCCTGTGTTGCTCATAGTAGAGGACAACCTAGATATAGTGAATTATCTTATTTCTCTTCTGGAGGATTCATATATATTGGAGATAGCGCATGATGGCAATGAAGGATTAGAGAAAGCCCTAAAAGTCATACCTGATATTATCATCAGTGATGTGATGATGCCAGGGATGGATGGTTTTGAATTATGTTCAGAACTAAAAGAAAATGAGAAAACCAATCATATCCCAATTATTATCCTTACTGCAAAAGTAGCATTTGAAGATAAACTTGAAGGTCTTCAAAAAGGTGCGGATGCCTACTTGACAAAGCCATTCAGGAAAGAAGAGCTATTTATTAGACTTCATAAGTTGAATGAATTACGTATTAAACTTCAAGAGAAGTACAGTCAATTTGCTCTTATTGACAATCCCGATGCTCTAAAAACTGAGAACAGTTTCGTTCATCTAGTCAATTCTGTGATTGAGTCCAACCTTAATAATGAACAATTTGGAGTAGAAGATTTAGCTAAAGGAGTGTTTATGAGTAGAATGCAGCTGCATCGTAAACTAAAGGCTTTGTCTATGCGATCTGCCAGTAACTATATCAGAAATTACAGATTATATAAAGCGAAACCTATACTTAAGGAATTATCGCAATCCATTGCAGATGTGGCATGGGCGGTGGGATTTCAAGATCCCAATTATTTTACAAAGAGCTTTAGTAAAGAATTTGGGATGACTCCTACGGAGTTTCGTAATAAGAACTAGGCGAATTCGAATATAAGCTGAGAAATTAAGCTCAAATTCAACATGACAGTATATTCTTAATTCTAACATTTGAAATGTTATTTCATTCTTGTTACATGTTTACCCATAATGTTACAATGCTTCCTATGAATTATTGATGTTACACATCTCCACTTAGTAGTTACATACCACCTTAAAGTTGCTTGAAGCTTCCCGTAATCTTGAATTGTCAATACGATTTTGACCTATCTATTATTAGATAATCACTAAATATTATATCATGACTTCAAGAAACATTACTCAAAAGAAACACATCTTTTATCTTTTATTTTTGGCATTCTTTATGATTTTTAATGTTGTATCTGCTCAAGAAGTAGAAAAGGATCAATACAGTTCTGATTATTTGTTTCCTGGCAAACAAAAGTCTTCCATTACTTTTTCTACAGGCATACCTTATGTTGCCATAGCAGAGTATTCTTATGGTTTCACTGAGAGATTTTCTATTGGAATATTAGCAGGTACAACTCCAAAAGTAGAAGGTTACGGCATTAGAATCAAAAGTGTTCTGTTTCAAAAGGACATGGACTCTAGAATATATGCCAAGATGCCCTTACTTTATTATCCACAGACACAGGATCTAGGAGGAGAACCTTGGCTCTTGACATGGCCAGTGATCAATTATGAAAAGACCTATAACAATGGAATTCGATTGAGTTATGGTATCGGCGTAGTAGCTGCAGCATGTGCTAATGACATGATGGATGTACTAGGAATTGGAACTCATGAACATCACTCTACTGAAGATGAACACCATGAAGAATCTCATCATGATATGGAGAATATGGAATTACATTCGGAAGGGGATGAAGGATTTATGGGCGATGTCTGGAACACCGTTCAAGCAGGAATTACTTTGCCTCTGAAGACCAAATGGGTATTTCAAGCAGAAATAGCTGCAGTTATGAAAGGTGTCAAAATAGCTGGAAGCGAGTGGGTTGGTGGTCCTCCAGTCATATTGACTCTTGGTATAACCAAAAGGTTTTAGTAGATACTAAAGGAGGCTTTAAAGTTTGCGGATTAGTTGAGAATATAGAACTTTTAAATTGGCATTGAATTTCAATCGGGTTCAGCTTTAATTCTATTGCCCCATATATCCGAAATTTCCACCTGCAAATCTTCTTTTTCACCAGAAAAGTTGACAATTTTAATGTCTAATATATATGTTGCTGATCTATATATTCCTGTATCAGTAATGGGCCATTGTTTAGAGGGATGTCCATCATAATGTCCCTCATTCTTATGACTGTCATAGAGAAAACTAGCTGAAGTGCCTCTATTAAAATGATGAATAAACACTGTGTCGATGTCCCCACTTCCATTCATATCCCAATAATTCATGTCACATTCTGACTCTGACAAAGTACTTCTTTGGATTAAATCAAACGTCCATTCTGGGTGCGGCGAAATATTTGAAGTGTCTCTTATTATAATTTCACCAATGCTTGTGTAGTAATAAGGCATGGCTATTCTGATAATGGGATCTTCACCAGCTAAAAATGTATCATAGTTTAGAAAGTATACCTCAGGATTCATCTTTTGATGGTCTATTTGGACACTATTATTATTGTAAGCAAGATTATATTCCAATTTTCGAATAAGGTGCGGATTAGCCGTAGGATTAAAAAGATGTATAGGGTGTACATTAGCGAATCTTTTAGATGGATTATCATCACAGGCACGACGTAAAGCACTCAGATGGAGATGGTAATTGCTAGTAATTCCTGATTGTCCCATCCTTCCTAGAATGTCTCCCTTTTTTACGGAATCACCTATCGAAAAATCATGCTCAAAGCTGTACATATGTCTATAGGCAATGTAAATATCCGGGTCAGTAAAGCCAAAACTAATTGGGTATTGTTCATTGCATTTGACGACTATATACTGTCCTTCACCAGTTTGTTCTATAATTTTGGAATTATCACCAAGAGGAGGTTCTATTACAACACCATTTGTGCAATGGATGCCTGTTTTGCGACCTACGCCATTAGGATTGATTATGTCCGCTGGATCATCCAGTTTTACATATTCTACCACCACGCCATCACACATACATTGTAGCTGTGGAAGCTCAGTTATTTCTATATCATCCTCGGGCCTTTCTAGATTAATAATATCTGATCCTATATGATAATCATATCGATACATTCCATTTCGAAATATAAGTCGGGGACCAAAGACAGACATAAAGTATCTCAATCTAAAATCAGGATCATATTCTGAGATGTTTTGTTGGCCATCGCTATTGATGTCATAATCATCTAGTTTGTTTTCTATAGTCGCGGTAAAAGTCCCAATACCTTCATCTATTTCGACTCTTGGATTGAGAAGTATATAATTTCCAGCTATTAATGTAGGAGAATCATTAATGTCCAGCCAGCTTGTTGAAAAGTCCAACGAATCATTTTCATAATACACATTAAACATTATCGAATCATCTAGTGATATCTGGTTGCCGAAGTGCTGAAAGCCATTTGCTTTTAAAAGGTCTGAATGGAGTGGCGAAAGGAAATTATAATCATATGAACAATCACTGTCATTTGAAAGGTTACATAGAGTCATTTCCTTTTGGCAAAAGGAGATAAAAGGTATTAGGATAAGAAAGGAGGTAAAAGAACAGATTTTCATTTTCAACAATCCTTGACAATTACAACTAACAAATCAAAATGAAATTGTAGACACATTTATACTATTGAAATGAAAATTGAAATCTTTCATGTTTTTTTTGTGTGAGAAAATTGATTTGATGCACTTTTCATTGTGTTTGAGCATATCCCCAAAAATTATAAGTAGCAGGTTTCCAGCCAGGTAGATACATGGTCTCAAGATTGGAAATTTTAAAGCCGTTTTGCTCTAATATTTTTGGAATGTTTCTATTGAGATTACATCCTCCACCTATCTTTTTCCAAATGGGATTGATTCGATTTTGAGTTCTCAAAACTTTTTCATCCGGGGCTTTTCCGTGTTCTACAAATATGAGCTGACCAGATGGCTTAAGGACTCTTTTTATTTCAGATAATGATTGATTGAGTTGATCTATAGTACAAAATGTATAAGTACTTACCACAGTATCAAACTGGTCATTTCCCATACTCAACTGTTCAGCAGATTCTCTTATAAATTCGAATTGAAGCGGTGAACTTTCAGCAGCTTGATCTAGTGCTTTCGAATTAGGGTATGGATCTAAACCAACCAAATGGTTTACTTTTTTTTCATCATAAAATGGAAGGTTAAGACCAGAGCCTATTCCAATTTCTAACACCCTTCCTTTTGCTTCCGGAATCACTTTCCCCCGTTGGATCATAGTAGGTTTGAGTCCACATACTTTGTGGATGACTTTTGGAAGAATATATTTTGAGTAAAATCCCATTGATAAACCTAATTATTTTTCAGTCAAGTAATAGATCGTGCATTAGAGCAATTGTACGACTGACCAGAAAGATAATCAAGTTTAGAAAGTGAGAATACTAATTAATATTATGAATAACTTAAAAATTAGCCTTCAATCCGAAATTATAAGATCTTGGTAGCCCTGGTCTAAGTCCTGCTGGCCTCAATGAAGCAACATATACTTCATTGGTGACATTGTTCACATTTGCGAAAGCTGAAATCTGCTGAGTGAGCATGTAATTAAGGCTTATATCAGTAGTCATATAGGCATCCGTCTTAGATATATTAGAATCACTGAATAGACCAGCTTCTGCTAGCATGTCTCCATTATATCTTGCACTGATATCAAATAAGAATTTTGAATGCTCCAAAGCTAAATTGATTGAAAACTGATGACGAGGAGTGTAGGGTAGAGAATACCCTTCTTGAACTTGGCCCCATGCATCAAAATCACTATCAAAATCTTCACCAAACGAGGTCTTAGTATAAGTATATGTGAATGTCAGAGGGAGTTGAAAATATCTCGATTTCTGATGAAGAATATCATAACTTCCTTCTAATTCTATACCCTGTGCAGTGGCTGCTCCACCATTGAATAGATCAGTAGTTCCTTGCCCTCCACTGGCAGCCAAGTCTGATCCTAAAAGGTTAGAGTAATTGTTATAATATCCTAATAACTGAAATCTGTATCCATCATTACTCATTCTGATACCTGCTTCGTAATTCCAACTTTCTTCTGGCTTTGTCCCATCTTTTGATCCTGGAGGAGCAAACCCTTTATGGACTCCTACAAACGTTGAAACAGATTGATTCCAATCATAATTCATTCCTAA
>Ga0055584_100006539_pt1 | contig 11426 bp, 10 predicted proteins | sample OSDHelmetaG_FD_58716 | JGI IMG/M metagenome (GOLD analysis project Ga0055584, IMG submission 58716) | Pelagic marine sediment microbial communities from the LTER site Helgoland, North Sea, for post-phytoplankton bloom and carbon turnover... | ecosystem: Environmental > Aquatic > Marine >...
CTTGATCAGGGGGCGTTGGGCAGCTTGGGGTTTAGTCATTGCAAGCCCTCTCGACTGTCAAGCCACTGAGTAATCTCGGGCACTCGCCCAAAGGAGGTAATAAAATGAGCCCCTGCATCGCGCAGAGCCATCACCGCGGCCAGATTCACCGCAGCCTCATCCGACTGCATAAACGCAGTAGGGGTTTTGCCATAGGCGCTAAGTTGCCAATCAGCAAAGCTGTTGGCAGGATTATAAGTTAGGTCGCCATTGTCATGATCGTGGATGGCGTCGAGGGCGACCAACCTGAAGCGATAGCGCATCCATATCTCGTAGATTTTAATATTGGTGTGTGTGGGTACGGTGTACTGCAAGTCAGCCACGGATGGAATGATGACCGCATCAATACTATCGTCCCCTTGATGAAGGTCATCATGGTTTCGGATGTGAACCACACGCTCAAACATACCGTCAAATAAGGTATCCCAAAACTGCACTTGGGCGGCTCCGGTGTTCACCCGCCAATCAATCTCCGCGGGCCCGGACGCTTCGTCGAAAAATTCATGACTGGTAAACGCGTCGGGATAGAGCACCCCCAAGGTCAATGGCAGGGGCTCCATAATGGGGCTTGGAAAGCTACCCTGGACAATGACTTGCTTACTACCACAGGCACTCATCACAGCCAGCAAGATGATGCTAGCCAGTCCTTGGCGTAATTGTTTAGCGTGTAAAGCTATTGAGTCCAACGAACGTCCCGCCGTTTTTATAGGTCAACTCCCGCATCAGTGTAGCAAATCTTATCCCCGTTACCTGCAACTGGGGTGGTCTAATGAATTGTACGGGAAAGCCCACCCCATGGATGCGTACTCGTCGCTCACCGTCAAAGTTCTCGGAATTCAGTCGATCCACTGTACTCACCACCGATTGAATGGACTCACCGGTAAATTCGTCGCCAAACACATAAATGGATATTTTCTTGCCGGGATCGTAGAAAGTGCGCACCGCAGCGGTGATGCCCTCAACCGGGGAACTGTTGGAAAAAACGTTCCAGTTAGCCAAGTTGCGCAATATCAGCGCCCGGCGAGCGGGGGTGTCGGGAATCCATTCACCGCGGTAGCGACTGAATAAATAGTTACCCATGTCGTTGAGGACTTGAATACCTTTGACTTCCGGGTAGATATTGAGGGTGGCTTCCATTTCTTGGAGCATTCGATCCCATGCGTAGGAAAACATGGAGCCTGAGGTATCGATGATAAAAATAATGTATTCACTGTCGACGGGGATGCCCCCGATGAGTCGATTTTTCCGTTGAGCATTATCGCCCAGCAACCGTCGCTCCTCCTCGCTGAGCGTTTGTCGTGCTATGGCCAGCTCTTGTTCAATAATACTGTTGCGGTTGCGGGTGGTATCGAGGCTGTCGTAACGCGAGCGGGTTTTTGCCAGCGCGCCTTGCAAAATGGCGATACGCGCCTCATAGGTAGATACCTGCTCTTGTTTGGCTTTGAGATCACGATTGAGGACGGTAGTCTCGCCGCGTATCTCAAACAGCTGCTCGGTCAGATCTGCCACGCGACCATCGGCTTGCACGGTCGACCGCTCAAGAATTTGTGGTTGAACGGTTTTGGTGATCATAAGCAATAGGATGACCGCACCGAACCCGCAGCAGATAACATCGAGAAACGATATGGAGAATTCAGGCGACGCTCGTCGTTGACGCATGGTCTTGCTCCTTAAGGCCAGTCACGAGCGGGGGACATGAACGATCCACCGCTCACCTGGGCGAGCTGCCAAAATTCGGAGGCGGCCAGGGGATCTCCTTCCATGGGCGCTAAAATAATATTGACCGGCACGCCCTTGGGCAGTTGTTGAAGCGCTCGCCGATAGTGCTCTAAACGCTGTCTGCCCGTGACGGTCGTGCCTCGAGGAGGTTCAGCCCCCTGGGTGGGTAAACCATCGGTGATGAGAAAAATATTGTCGGGTCGATCGGGTAATGTGTCGAGCGCGTCAAAGGCGTTAACTAAGCTAGTGCCGCGATTGGGTACTAGTTCACGCAGTGCTTGTGTGGCCGCTTCTAACGTTTGGGTGTCAGCCACGTCCAACCACGTACCCGCCGAATTTGCCAGTACTGGAGCGGCTTGGTCATTAAAAGCAATGAGTTGATATTGTGCGTTAACAGGGAGCTGGGCGGTTAGCCAATCAACGGTATCGAGGGCTCGCACCCATTTTTCTGCGTTTCGCTGCAATTGCTCGTCCATGTTACGCAGTCGAATGACATTAATGAGCTTATCGGCCAACATACTCGACGATACATCCAGCAAAATCACAATCCGCTCACCGCCGAGGTTTAACCCTGTCAAGTATTGGCGATTGCCGTCGCCAGTAAACTCGCGAGCACTGCGCCCTGCTTGCGCTTCGGAGGCCTGACGCAATTGCGTCACGCGCTCTTCAAGGCGATTGAGCTCCGCCTTGAGTCGCTCTATATCGGTGCTGTCAGTCAATCCCTCCTCTTCGAGGGACGCGATCAGGCTTTGGAAACGATCGAGTTCTTCAGTGACGCGCGTGGCCAGTCCTTGCGCATCAACAATAGCCAGATCGGTGGAGGTGAGGGCATTGCGCAACTGCACCAAGCCCGCTTCACCCTCGCGAATATCTTCCTCGAGTAAGTTAATCTCAGAAAAGACGTCAGCATTGAAGGTGGTTATTTCAACATCCATAGCATGATCGATGATCAAAAAAACCAACACCACTGCGCCGAAGCCGCAGGACATGATGTCCAGAAAGCTCAGGTTGAAGGTGGATGTTTGGCGCTTGCGCCTTGCCATGTTAGTTCTCGACGATAATGAGTTGTGCCCGAAGCCCCGCGCCGTCAGTGACCGTATCTCCGGACACCAAGGTTTGGCCTAATTGGGCCGCTGAGTTGTTGATGCGTAGATCCGCGTCGATGGTGCCTGTCAGCGTCACCCCATGGCCGTCGAGATGTAATCTTGTGTCCCCGCTGAGTGCCACGCCGTGGTGTAACGCCCGGGCATGCATGCCCTGCAAAAGATGGGTCGGTCTGGATGTCCCGACAGGAGCGGCGAGGTCACCGCCTCGGTCGCCGTCATCGCTACGCGGTCCAGATGTCGGCTCAACGATAGGGCCGCTAGCGTAGGAATGCGCGACTGGGGCCACGTGTCGACGCAAAGTCAGTTCGTCGGGGGTCTGCAGGTAGGAGACTACTCGCTCGCTGATCACACTGGCCATAGCATCACCACTGATAGTGTAAACGGCTCGCGGTAACTCAAAGCCTGGAAGCGGCAAGAGCGAATCATCAAGCAACGCCGGCCAATCGCTGCGCAGCAGTGGGTCAAGCTGTGCGGCGAATGCCTGACCTATGGCCGCTAAATCATCGCCGGTGACCCGCACGCTGTAATCGTTAATGGTGATGTGTGCCTCGCTCTGGACCGTAAGGTCAGTCAGTAGCGAGGGTAGCGCATCGTACAGCGTTTGCTCGGTGTCTGCGCTGCGCAAGGGGTCGAAGCGGGTCTGGACCACGAACAACTCGGCAATGGTAGAGGCCAGGCGATCTTGAATGGCCAGTAGCCCGTGTCCCGCCAGCGCTTGAGAGTCCAGCGCCTGAATACCATTGTCCTGTAGCTCAAAGGCAGTGACGAGGGTCTGGTGAAGTTGGAGTTCGATGTGGCAGCCTCTGGTTAGCGCGCTGGCGCCAGCCAACAGCGCCGTCCGGTGAAGCAAGCCCCGCACGTCGAAAGGTAGGTGTTCAGCAATACCGAGCAGTAACGAGTGTTGATCTCGAGTCATACTGCCGGGCGTACACATCACCAGCTCTGTAGGTTGCCCGGCTAGCGTGTGCAGCTGGGTGAGGTGGCTGTGCACAAGATCGCCGGCATGCCGAGCCGGCCCCAAAGCTGAGGATAACGGCTGGGTATTTAACTGCGACCAGTAGCGCGTATTCACGGATTTTGGTGTCCGCCGGCGTGTTGCCATGGCCGACGTGCCAAAGTGATACTGGTCGCCGTCATAGAAAGCATAGCCAGGGGAGTGCAGGCACTCGTTCTCACACCACAAACGCAGAGCAACGTCATTGATATCGACCACCGCTATCATTGTCTGGGTACCGCCAGGTGGCGAAGCAATTTGCGATCGACGTAACGTTGCGTGCTCAACACCAATCGCTCTTGGGAGAGTTGAAGCTGGTGGAGCGCGAACATAATGACAATACTCAGTACCAAGGCAACAAATGTGCTGTTGAAGGCCACGCCCAGACTGACGGTCACGCCAGAAATATCTCCCTCAACGGCCTTGTAGGCTTGTCCGAGTGCGTCGCCGATACCGCGCACCGTGCCGATAAAACCAATAGAGGGTATTGCCCAGGAAATGTAGCGCACCATAGACAGCTCGGAGTCGAGGCGATCAGCTTCAATGTCACATTGCTCGCGAACTGACTCAGAGGCAGCGGGTATCGACTGGGTGGTGGCGAAGCGCTGTAGCCCGTTCATCAGCGCCCGGGGCAATAAATAATCTTGTTCTTGATCGGGGAGAGCTTCCAGATTGCGCGAGTACTCTCGGGCGTCTTGGGGCAACACGCTGGTGCCCGTAGGCACAGCGATGAGCTGACGCTCGAGCATCCGGTGTTCGTCAACGGTACGCCGGGCCTTAAAACCCATAATGGCCAGCGCCCACAGGAGCAAAATAAAACAGGCTTCTTGTTCAAAATCACGAATGACAATGACCAGAGTGCGCTGGCTAGCCATGGCCTCACCGGCGGCCTGTTGCAGTGCTTGTGCGGCTAGTTGGGCGTCAGCTGCAGGTCGAATTAAACCCACGTAGAGGCCATGGACTAGGATAATCGCGATGAGAAGGGCAAATATCTGGTAGAGAAACTCATTATTCATTCGCACATTCATAAATGATTCCTGTCCTCAGATATCCACGGGAAAAGACACAGAGCTATCTTCTGAGATGCGCTCCGAGGGTTCATAGTTATCGGTCAATGTGCCGTTGACCGGCTGGTCACTGCCGGTGGTTTCGGCCCCGTCGACGGGTAATGGTAACGGACTTTGCACTGGATTTGAGCGTTGGCTATCGGTTTCCGCCGCGCTCGTGCTGCTGAGCGCCGCATTGTCCTGCCCAGCTGGGCTGGCGTCTGAGGGTGGTTCGCTCACCGACACGGGTTTATCGGCACTCTGCGCGACGACGGGATGACTGACGATTACAGTGACTCCCACCACAGCCACCAAGGCGTAGGCCATGACCCGTCGATAGGCGCAGCGGCAATGTTCGCTATCCTCGGTGATCGACGCCAATGGCTGCAGTAATTTATTCGGCATAGCGAGCAATCCTAAAGCCCAGGTCGTCACGACCACGGGCACCGTAATCCCGATACGTCAGGCGTAATTCCGACAGACGGCTCAAGGCCCAGCTGGCACCACGAACCGTGTAATTGTCACCGTTCTGCCCGCCCAGTGGGTCGGTAACTATGTCGGCATTGGCTGAGGGGATGACATAGACATCGTGTACCCATTCGGCAACATTGCCCCCCATATCGAATAGACCCCGGTGATTTTCAGGAAAACTGCCGACCGGTGCGCTGACAATATACCCGTCCGCGTAGCCGTTTAGTATTCGGCCCGTGACCAATGCTGAGGTGTTGTCCGCTACGTTGACGACGGCGCTGGTCGGTGGAAAGTCATTGCCCCAGGCAAAGCGGCGATAGCGCTCGCCCTCGACCCGGGCAGCATAGGACCACTCGGCCTCGGTTGGCAAGCGATAGCCCGTGCTGGAGCCGTTGTAGCCTTTCATAATGCCCTCATTATCCCGATAAAAAGGCGCTAAGCCTTCCCGTTTACTGAGCCAATTGCAGAAACGCGCCGCTTGTTGCCAGCTGATTTGAGTCACCGGCTGACGCTCTCGGTTGAGGCTATTGCCCTCGATCTGCCCGCTGTCATGACTTTCAAGAAATAATCGGAACTGGGCGTTAGTGGTTTCGGTGGTGGCGAGATAGAACGCCCGCTCCAGACGAACGGTGTGTTCGACTTCATTAGAGCGACGACCCGGTTGACGACGGTCGGTACCCATGGAAAAGGGGTTGGTAGGCTCAGCGAGTGGATCGATTAATACTAATGTTTGACCCAGGGCATTGGTGATTTTTTCCTGAAGGGCGGCTTTACGGGCTTGGGCGTCAGTGAGCAGCGTTACGTCAAGGAGTTGCTCTAATCCGGGTCGGGGTGTCACCCGTCGCCGCTCCCGGACATAGCCGGGTTTGCCAATCTCGAGCCGGTGCTCGAAGGCGGGCAAGGTCAGTGTTCGGTTCCCTACGCCGGCCAGCTTGCCGTTCACCCGTACCTCTGCGTCAGGGGGATCGACGCGGATAATCACTTCCCCCAATTGCGGAATCAGGGTCACTTGCCGCTCCTTCAGCGCGCCTTTTTCCAGCGTTAGCGAGATAGTTTTGCGAGCATAGCCGACCTTCGAGACTTGGATAACGTGTGCTTCCTCGGGCGATAATTCCAGCGTGAGTGGTGTTCGCCCGGTGAATTCACCGTCGAGGCTAACAATGGCACCGGTGGGCGTTGAGCTCAGCGACAGGACGCCGTCAGCGGGTATTAAGGTGATCGTCTCAAGGGTCTGAGGAATGCTGGCACGTACTGCAATGGTCAGCGCATGATCCTGATAACCCGCCCGTCGCAGTGTGAGTTGACGGTCACCACTAGCGAGGTCGACGGTCGAATTTGTGCGGCCAGCCGGGTCACCGTCGATGAAAATCTGCGCGTCCTCAGGCTCGCTGCGTACCGTTATGGCGGCCCAATCCGGATTGAGTTGTGGCGCAAAGGTTTGACGAATTCCGCGACCAGTGATGTCAATGGAGGCTTCATAGGCCTGGTACCGAGGCGCAGTCACTCGCAGCCGATAGCTGCCCGCCGCTACGCCCCATTCATCGATGGGTGTGACGCCCAACAACGTATCGTCGAGGCTGACCGTAGCGCCTGTCGGCAAGCTTTGCACGCTGACCTTCCCGGGCAAGATGGCGGGATTGACGGCAATGCGCTGAGCGTCATCATCGGTTACTTCAATCGTCTGTTGCCAGGGCCGGTAGCCCGGCACAGTGACCGTCATGGGGTACTGTCCGGGGAGGATCAGCTGTCGCTCACCCAAGGAAATAGTAAAGCCATCGATAGTAATCGTAGGCTCGCCTATGGCGTCCACAGCAATCTCGACAGAGCGCGCGGTCAGCAGAAAAAGCAAGCAACCCAGCAGCACTGCGACCGCCAAGGCCACCCCTATTTTTGGCCAGGAGAGGCGTGCAGCAGCAGGCTTGGATTGGCTCAGGGGCTCAAACGGGCTCGCCGGAATGGCCTGGTTCCCAGCGTCGCTGCGCTTGTTATTGGCTCCCTCGCTCACAGGGCCTCCTCGATAGTATCCGTGCAGCGAACATCGACAACGTTGGGACCACCCGGGGTGACCTCAATATCGATTCGCACATCTCGATAACCACTACGAATCCCCAGCGCCGTATACTTTCCCGGCCGCACCGTGGCGGTGGTGGCGGTGAGCGCACCCAAGCGTTTGACTCGCAGCAATGTGACATCGGTTAAGCCGTCCGAGGTCACGGTAATGTCCACCTCGGTCAAGGCGTAGCTCAGCGCATCGGCCAGTGCCCGAGTTTGCCCCGCTAACACCGGCCCGGGTGAGGAAATAGCCTGCGCTTCGGCAAACAGCGCCTGAGCGGATTGCAGTGCGCGCTTATCCACCCAGCGCGAGGTATCCGCCAAAATCGCTTCAACAGCCTGATGCAGTACGGCTCGGGGTTGCGCCCGCGTCACTCCCTGCTGGGCGAAGACGAGCGACTTATCGATGGCGAGCGCCGCTTGGTAGCGTTCGACCGCTTGCTGCCATTGTTCTTGGGCTTCTAACGCGATTCCCTCGGCGCGCAGGGTCCGCAAGGTGGCGTCGGTACGGGCACTGCGGAGTTCAACTAAGGCGGCTTGTGGTTCTGAACTGGTGGGCTTTAGGGTAGTGGCGCGCCTGAACAGCTGCGCTGCTTCCTCAAAGCGGTTGTTCTCAAGGGCTAGATAGCCGCGGCTCATCGCCTGACGAAACTGGTTGTCGACCAAGGATTGCTGATAGGCCACTAACCGCTCGGCGGCCCGACGGTGTAGCGAGTCTGCGCTGAGTGCCTCAGTGACCTCATCGATAGCGCGCTGAAAGTCATTATTAATGGCTGCCTTTTCGGCGCCGTTGAGCGCCGCTGTGACCGTGGCTATTGCCGCAACGCGCGCACGCCAACCGGCGAGACGTTGATCATTGTCGGTTAATCGTTCCAGCAGCTCGAGGGCTTGTTGGGCAGCTGGTTCATCGCCCGTTTCTACACTGTCCAGTAGGCGTGCCTGAGCACCCGCTACTCGACTGGGAATCGATGCCTCAAGGTCAATCAGTGCCTGATTGGCGGTCCCGTAAGCGCGGGTGGCGTCGTCAAAACGCTGCTCTCGATAGGCCGCATCACCTATCGCTGCTTGACTAATAGCGGCTTGGTAAGGCTCAAGCGCCCATTGTTCAACAGCGCGCTCAAGCAAGCTCTCCTGCACTGTGAGAACGGCTTGCAAGGCCTCTTGAGCGGCACGTCGTTGTTTTTGTAACTGCGCTTCAGCAAAGGGTGAGCGTTCATTTGATGGGGTAGGCGATGCTTCGGCCTGAGCGGCATCCGCAGGGTCGGTGCTAACAGCGGCTGTGCTTACCTCGGCGGGAGGGGCTGTCAGTGGCGGGGGGAGGTCGCGATTAGATACCCATGCAGGCAACACAAAAAATACAATAACACCCACCAACAACAGGCCCACTGTCGCAGGTATCAGCCAGTGAGGTCGCTGACTGGCTGGGTCTTCGATGTGGGCGGTGGTTGTCTGGGGAGAAAACTCGCTAGGCTTGAGAGGCGTATCCTGTCGGGTCACTGTGCAGTCCTGTTGCCGGGGCAGTAACGCTTACTGTACGCCACGGGTGGTTTGGGTGGGCATCCTATCAGCGTCAGCTGCCTCGCTGGGCAGGTCGAGAGCGCCGATCTCGGCCGCATAAATATCGGCCATCAGTTCCCGCCACTGGGCATATTGGTCCTGCACATTACCTGACAAGCGCACCGTGCGATCCTCCAGTTCAATCACCCGTGGCGTGACCTCCGCCTCCAAGGATTGCCCCAATTCTTCTAGGGCAAGGGAGTGGATACTGGACTCGGCTCGCTTTTCCAAGCCGCTTTTCAACAGATAACCGCCCCCAGCAATACCGACCGCGCCAGCGGTCCTCGTGTAAGCGTTGTTTGAGCCCTGGGCAGCGATGCCCGCGACGACCGAGGCCGCCCCGGCAATAAGGCGGGCATTGGCCTCTGATTGCAGCTCTCTCAAAGCAACGACCTCCTCATAGTTGAGCTTTCGCCATTCCTGATACGGTATATACATATCGCCGCTGAACGTCTGATAGTGGCCTTGCAAGGTATCGACAAATACGTAGTTGCGCTGTCTCAAGTTCCGGACGCGTTCCAGCATGGGGTCGTTATTGGCGGGCAGCCGCTGAATGCGATAAACACCCTTGTCATCTTGGTTGAGATAGTCTGCAAACGCATCGGTCGCGAAGGCGCGAGCAAACCGCAGCTCAGCCACGTGACGAATAGCGAGACGGTCCTCGCTGGGCAGCGATTCAAAGATGGCCAGCATGTCGTTGGCGATAGTGCGATAGACCAATAAAAAGGGATCTTGACGGGCGGCGTTACGGCTATCGTAGGCATAGCGGCTGGTGGTTCCCTGATAGCGCTTGTCCAGCCAGCGAACCCCCTGGGCATCAATGACCTGTACCGCCAGCGCCAGTTGCTCGCCATCGCTCTGCACGATAGTCGCGCTGACTAGCAGGTCAGTAAATTGCTGTCCGTCCGGGACAACGCGGACTGCACCCCAGGCGCCTACCTCCTGTAGGGTTTTACTGAGCTCATGGGCCATAAACATGGCTTCGGCGCGTCGTACCTCGGGAAACACTTGGCTGTCCTCATCGCCCACCGCTGTACCATCGGCCCTGACAAGCCCTGGATCGAATACCGCGACGCCAACATCGAGCACTTCGTCATTACTGACCAGCGTCGTGGGATACGCTAACGGGGGTACCGAGGTGCTCTTTACGGTTTGGCTGACGCAAGCAGTTTGCGTCAGCAGCACGCTGACAATGCTGCTCAGGATAAATAGTCTCATGGGTCGACGATCTCTAGGCCAGTGTATTTACGGTATTCATTCCAGAGTTTTTCACGAATGAGTGGATCGGGCTCGCGCATCGCCGCTTCGCGGAGCTGGCGCGCGACAACATCGTCGTTATTGCTATCGGGAATGTCTTGCGGTGGCTTATAAATCGCTGGATTCTCGGGCGCGCCGCCACCGATGCCTCCACCTATACCACCACCCGATCTGCCGCCTGCCCTGGCGACATTGTCCTCGTAGGGATTACGGCCGGCGGTGTCGGGTCCGGTAGTTTCGGGTGACTGAGCGGGGCTGCGACTAGCGCTGGCCCGATCAATCTCGCGCTGCCGCTGCTGCTCTTCCAAAATCATAGCGTCGAAGTCACTGGTGCTTTGCTCCAACTGGCGATCTAAAATCGCCACTTGCTCCGCGGTAGTTAAGGGGCCGTTGCCCTCCTGCTCTGCGCTGATATCGTCCAACCCCCCAGTGGCGCGGGTGCCGGGTTCGCTCCCGTCAGCGTCGGTGTTTCCGGCACTGCCGGTGGGTCTGTCATCAAGGTTGGGATCGGTGGAGCCGGCGTCAGTCTCTGCGGCGGCCTGGTTGTCGGCCGTTGCAGAATTCCCTTGGGGAGCACTGCTATCACTGGGGTCCTCGCCGTAACTCTCATCAACAGTGGGTAGATTATCCCGCATATCGGGCAGCGCTGATGCGCCGGCAATGTCGCCAAAGCCCGGCTCTGTTCCCGTTTCAGGTGCCGCGGTTGGCTGCTCGGTACTATTGCTGCCATCACCATCACGGTTTTCACTCATATCGGGTATAGCGCTGCTATTGGGGGTCGTCTCCACACCGCCATTACCCTGAGTACCGCTGCTGCCACTGGGATTCACACCTGAGGGTGGCGTGCCTGGGGAAGGGGACGATGGCGCGCCACTCGACGAGGGGCTGCCTGAAGCACCGCTACTGGGGGAACCGCTGCTGGAGCTGCTACTCGATGAGCCGCTGCTGGACGAACTGCTGTTAGAGCTGCTACTCGATGAGCTGCTGCTGGACGAACTGCTGCTAGAGCTGCTACTCGAGCTGGACGGGGGCGGGGGTGTCACTGAGGGTGTTGAGGGTCGACTGGGGGTACTGGCGCTGGGGCAGCCTGTCAATGACAACACGCCGACGCAGACTATCAAGACCAGACACCACCGGTGCCCCGCTAACGGACGGGGTATTTTGCTCGGGCGTCGGTGCATAATG
>Ga0055584_100006540_pt1 | contig 11425 bp, 17 predicted proteins | sample OSDHelmetaG_FD_58716 | JGI IMG/M metagenome (GOLD analysis project Ga0055584, IMG submission 58716) | Pelagic marine sediment microbial communities from the LTER site Helgoland, North Sea, for post-phytoplankton bloom and carbon turnover... | ecosystem: Environmental > Aquatic > Marine >...
AGGTCGCCATCCATGCGGCCTCCACTTAAATCCGCTTTCTAACACTCTGTCAATAACATGCTCCAAGGTATGACTCCCTGAGTCAATAGATGAGCGCATTTGTTCTCGGGATCGCGCGGAAGTACCGGCCCATATTCCGTATTCTTCCGGCTGGGTAAGCGCGTGCTCTAAACAATCCCTTATGGCTGGGCATGTCTCACAGTACTTACGGGCCTTGCGTAGGCTGCTGGTCACTTCATCACTACCGAAGAAGATGTCGTCTCCGGTCTGAAAACACTGGCTATTAAACCACCACGAGGGGAAGAATTTAGTCAGGTCCAATAGATTCATAACTGAGCCTTAGCAACCATTCTCTCCCCGTACATTCGGATACACGTTGCGTCTATCAAATCTTGGGAGCCTTCGGCGTAGGAATAACCTGGCTTGTCTTTCAGAAATTCATGGACTTCATCTTTAGATGCGTTGCCTTTACCGACTACTTCTTTCTTCCAAGTCGATACGGGCACAAGGTAAGTAGGGTGCGCCAGCATGATTGCACCGGCAACTTGAGCCATCTGTAATGCGGTACGGAGATTCCTTTTTCCGGCAACCAACGGCTCTTCACAGAACACAATTGTTTTATTGTCAGAAAAATAGGCTTCGTACTGAAGCATGAGGCTTTGTAGTTCATTGCTACGCATCGTTTTATCTACGGTAATAGAAATAGCGGATTGCGGGCTTGAAACGTGCAGGGAGCGTACTCCGATGTCAACACCGAGTACGCGCATGGCTACCCTTCTAACCTCTGCTGCTGTAGCAACGTCTCTTGAGTCAGTCTTCGTGAGCCTAAGTCTGCTGCTTTTTTCGCTAGTTCTATGAAGGATCGAAGTTCGCCAGTTCTAAACCTGTAATACGGTGACCCCTTGACAATATCACCAGAACGCTCTCCGGCGTGGATTCTTGCATCCATTTCCTGAGCACGGCAGTAATACGCGGTGGCTACCTCGGCTAGTGCTAGGTACGGCGAATCAATCGGTGACTCGGTACGGCCAAGGATTACATCGACATAACCCTGAAGTTCTTCCCACAGTTCGTCAACGGGCGGTAGGTCTAGTCCTACGGGCACGGACGACAGTTTGCGGCCAAACTGGACATCTCTCTCAGTGGGTCTTTTTATTTTTAACATTAATTGCTCCATCTTTCTCTACGGTTACTACGTCGCCCATTTTGCCCAGTTCATATCGGTCTTTCGGCGTAGCACCACCAAAGACACCCCAAATTACTGAATCGGATCGATACGGTATATTTTTCTCAATTTTAAGAGTTTCATTCAGACATTCAACACGCACGGGACAATCAGCACAGACCGATAGCGGTAGTTGTACTTTCTTGCCGCGTATGTCGAAAAATATCTCAACGTCGAGACCAACACATGCAGCCTGCTTGATCCAATCACTCATACACCCAAGGCTCCCATTTCTCGTCAAGACATACTTCACGGAACGGGCACTGTCGGTATTGCCAGCCTTCACGGTCGAGGCACTTGTTGAGAGGTTCGGGATACGTCTGGCCGCGCTTCATCTCGGTCATGTCATCGATCATTCCTACAACGGCATCACAAATAAGATCGTCGCGCTCCATGCGGAACTCGCGCCACTCGCCGTTGTCTTTATTCTCATAAACGAACGACACGGCATGGAGATCGGCTAGCCACATATAGGCATGAGCCTGCAAGATGTGGTCGTGCTTAGGACCATACATCTGTACGGAACTAAACCCACGAGAGTTAATGGACTTGAACTCAAAAAGACTGCCGTCGTAGATAATGCCGTCGAGAGTTCCACCGAATGAGTATTCATCAGATTCATACGGCACTTCGGCTGCTTCTAGCCAGCCCTCGGTTAGTCCGGCCATTTGCCACTTGAGGTGCATGAAGTTGCCGGTAGCGAAGATGTTGGCAAGATCGCTACTGATGTCGGTAATGCCACGGACATCGTTAGCGGTGAATAGTTGCCTGCGCTGGCAACTACCTGCGCCGCTAGCACGGAAGTCGCTGCTACGGCGACGGTTACCGCCTAGTTCGTGGGCCAAAGCAGCACGGGCAAATTCCAATGCGGTTTGGGTGTACTTCGGTGTTGAGTTTGTTTCTAACCAACGCTCATGGCGCATGGTAATGGGAAGATTCGCTCCCCTAATCATCTCTTTCAGGTTCATCTTGATTCCTCACGTTGACACATAATTGACAGTCGTTATTGATTCCAGACACCCAATTGCACTCCGAGCAACTGGGTAGTTCCTCAGTCATCCGGTGGGTATCTGGCCGTGAGTTCGTCATCACTACCATGATAAATCGGCTGACTATACTTTCCGGTGGTGACATACCCATCAATGAGCAAGCCACCTGCATAAGCATCGCCACCATCGCTCATGGAATGGTGCTCATTGCACAGAGCAATCAAATGATAGGTCTCTCCCTGAGCATCCAGAATGTTCCCGCCACGCGCCCTGGTCAGCAGATGGTGTATCTCTATCGGTTGTCTCCAACAGCGGGTGTAAATACCGCGCGGCGTTACTACCATTGCCTCGCATTTAGATTCGCTACGGTCGTTGATCTTCCGCCTCAACTTCTCAGTCAGCACTGCGCCACTCCCGGTGTTTTATCACTGCTTGGACTACCTTGGTGTAATTGCTCAACATCGACCATTGGCAGTCAAAGCAGAAGCCCTGCCAGTGTTCCTTCCACGGTATGAAATGTGCTTCGTGTTGATGCTTACCCATCGTCGCCCAGCAAACTACTAAAAGCACCAACCTTCATTAAGACTCCGAAATTACCTACTTCGGTATCTCCACTCTCAACATATGGCTTTACTCCGCTGACTTTGCTACCGACACATTGGCAAAAATGCTCTAGTGACTGGTAACCGCCTTCGGGTCGTTTATTGACAATATGGTTAGCGGCTACCTTGCCGACTCCTTTGATTGCCAGCAGTCCTTTTCTGATGGACTTGCCCTTCGGGTCAACGCTATAGGTAACGTCCGACAGATTAACGTCGGCTCGGCGGATACTAATTTTCTTGGCTCGGGTGGCTTTGACGTAATCGGTCTCTTTGTCGGTACCGGCTGCTACGGCTAGTACGGCTGCGTGAAAGGGGATTGGGTGGTTCCTGGCTAGGTAAGCGCAACGGTAAGCGGTCAACCCATATGCGGTGGCGTGCGCTTTATTGAATCCGTACTCGGCAAAACCCTCAATTGCCGACCATAGCCAGTTGAAATCTTCATCGGTAATGTCCTGTTCTTCTGCTTTGTCCAAAATCTGCTGACGGTAACCTGAGATGACAGCAGCAGCATTTCCAGTTGCAGCGTTGCTCGCTTTGATCGCCTTGAGAAAAGCCGTGAGATTGTCTGGGTCCATCCCAAGGTCTCGCAAGATGCTGATGACTTGCTCTTGATAGACCACAATTCCGTATGTGTCTTTTGTATGTCGTTCCAGTAATTCATGTCGGTCAGGAATCCTCTCTTGTTTGTGGCGACGCCTGATGTAGGACTCGGTGGCACCTGATTCCATAGTCGCTTTCCTGAATAGGGCCATCGCTGCAATGATGTCAGCCAACTTGGTCGGCTTGAGGTCTTGGACACCCTTTTTGGCTGACCAGCCCTCAAGTTGGAAGACTCCGGCGGTATTACCAGACGAGATCATGGCATAGGTCTTGGAGTCATCAAGCGGTATCCAGTCCAACCCCTCAAAAACATCTCGTCCCATGAATTCCAGCGCCTTGTGCAGCACGGTCAGTGTCTTGAGTCCCAGAACATCGAGTTTGACTAATCCCAAAGCCTCAATGTCGTCCATGTCGTACTGGGTAACGTAGGTCTTGGACGACGCTACCTTCATGGTTGGTACTAGACGGTCGAACTCTTGGTTGTTGGTAGTTACCACTAGCCCTGCGGCGTGTGTCCCGTAAGCAGAGCACGCGCCATAGTCAGACAATTTGTATAGTTCCTGCAAATGCTCTCGCGGTACTTCTGTCCAGTCTTTGATCTTCTTGCCGGTCCTATTGGCGGCGGAGAAGTAACGGACACGCAGACTTCCCTTGCCGCCGTTCTCATCACCAGATAGCGAGTGTGTCAGCCAAGTACCGATCTGGTGAACAGAGAACTTGGTCTCCAACCACTCGATTAGTTCAGGTCGAAGATGATGTTCAACGTCCAAGTCAATATCTGGTGGCTTAGTACGATCCCGAGAAATAAAGCGCTCAAAACGAAGTCCATACTTAAGAGGGTCAACTTGTGTGATGTCGAGCAACCAGCACAAGATCGACCCGGATGCAGAGCCTCTGGCCTGATAAAAAACACGATTCTCCTTACACCAATCTGTCACATCAGCGACTAATAGTAGGTAACCGGCCATGCCGGTGTCTTCAACAATCTCTAGTTCGTGGTTGAGCCGGTCAACATAGCGCGGCTTATTCAGGTCACGGTTCAGCAATTCTTTGGTGCAGCGCTTACGGAGTGCTCGCTGCGGGTCATCGGTAGTGAAGGGAATGTTGTACGAGTAGTTATCGAGTTGGCGGATGGACAGGTCGTGGCTCTCAATCAGGTTCTTGAGTCCGTCACTACCGGCAATGAACCTCTGCTCATGGTGGTGGTCTTGGAACCAAGCAGTATCGGCTAAATGAAATCCATCCCCAGGGAATATCGCATCATCTGGTTCAGGACCAAAGGCGACCAACTGCTTCAGCGTATCGTGGGCTGGCTTGTCGTGAACATCGCAGTAATGGCTGTCCTGAGTCAGGATTACTGGAACACCACACTCATCGGCTAGTCCGTGGAGAACGTCGGCCAACTTGTCATCGTTCCAACCATCACCATGATCGATGTTGTGATTCTGCAATTCGACATAAAACTGGTCAAACCAACCGGAGTAGGTCTTCATCAGTGCGGCTGAACTCTGGTCATCGTTCACAACGCCCTGAGCAATAAAGCCGAAGTAGCAGCCGCTAGTACCGGCAATGCCTTTGAGCAATCCCATCTCGGCACACTCGGCAAGATCGGCATGGTCGAGTAATGGCTTGTGGTGGAAGTTCTGGTTCGCTTTGGTATTGAGCCGAACCAAGTTCTCATAGCCCTCGGTGGTGAAGGCAACGACGCACATATGATGGCGCTTTGCTTTCTTGTCCTGGCGGTCCTTGACGATATACAACTCGGTACCAGGGAACGGCAAGATGCCTGCGGTGGCGCAATGCTTATACAACTGCACGGTCCCAGCCATGTTGCCGTGATCGGTCAGACCAAGCGCAGGCTGACCAAAACCAGCAACGGTGCTGACCATATCCGCTACCGGCGGTAATGCGTCGTTAGCGGAGAATCTTGAATGACTATGCAGATTGAATAAATAGTTACGTTTAATTTTTAACACGGTGATCTTTTCTATTCGTTTTTTATTACGTCCCGATGACAGGGCTTGCACCTGTTAGCGCAACGGGGGAGGTGCGCTCGTCTCTAACGACCACCGGGGCCGACTAACAGGGTAATCAGTCGGCTACGACAATAGCAAGGTTTGCTTTGCCGCCCCGAAGAAGGGAAGACATCATTTCTGATACTTGATCGGCACGCACCTCCGCGACGACAGTCTCCTGGGATAGGCTGTCGCGCAGGTTATTAGTGCTGCCGTCAATCAAGCCACGTTCATACGCTGCTTGCTGAAGCGACAGGATCATCATGCGTAATGCTTCCTGATCGTCTTCACCCTCTTCAATTTCAAGGCTGTTTGCAGCAACCTGCAACTCTTCCTCGAAAATCTCAATCATATTGTCCTGCACGGTAACGTCCTCGCTTTCTGACCTTTACGCCATGCTTCTTGAATAAACCCTGAATGGTTGTTCTGGGCACGTTGTACTTCTCGGACAGATCGGTGAATGACGCGCCAGCCTTGTAGTCTGGTACTGCTTTTGCAAGAAATACCATTCTCTCTAGCGCGCTCATTCCCGATCTTGGCATTAGACAGCGGCTTCCAAAATGGAGTCCAAGATTTCGTTCTTGGACCCATCTACGTCAATCTCGATGTCGTTGTCGCTTGCTAGTGCGATGAGTTGTTCTCGCTTCATCTTGCGAAGCGTCGCCTCGTCAATCTCTACCTCATCGCTGGAATCAAAAGGGGGTTCTTCTTCCTCCTTCTCCATCGGTCCCCATACTTCCTCGTATGCGGTAACCAGCACTTCCTCAATGTCCATTGCCTGTTCGCGCAGTGCTTCCAGATCAACGTCACTACGGTCGCCCTGCTCTAGGTCGTACTCGGTATCGAGTCCCTTACCTTCGCGCATGACGACGTAATCGCGGTTGGTGATGGTGCCATTCCGCTCAGCGCGGTTGAACAGTTTCTTGGCAAGGCTCATCGGGATACGGAACGGCAACACCATTCCATTACCGACAAGTTTGACGTTGGTGGCGTACTTACGGCTGGCCCGCTGAACCTTCTCGATCTCGCTAGTGCAACCTGGGCAGGCAGAACGGTCCAGCGTGCATGGGAAGGACTTGTTATCAGTGGAGTAGTGCTCACTGAAACTAATCCAGTCATCCACCTCTTCAATGAAGCGAACTTCGTTGTCTCCCTCACGGAAGTTTCGCAAGTACCGAAGTACCTCGCCGCTATCGACAAACTGCGTTCCTGCATCTGCCTTTTTAGTACCGAATTGCATTACTTTTTTCCTTTCTTCTTGGTCAAAGCCATTGGCTTATAGAAATCTTCAACACTCTCTAATGAGTCTCGAACACTCTGTACTGTCTCATCGATAATGTCAAAGATTCTTTTATTGACTTTTACGGTCAGCGCATCAATAGCAGCATCAATGTCGCCGTGCTTGTCGCTGTCATCGGTAATGCTCAGTTTGATCCAAGCATCTTCCCTGTCGATCTTAATTTGATGGGTTACCCCGATCTCAACTTTCGCCATTTGCGAGTTCCTTTTCTATTTGGGCGAGTTCTTCTTTTACGTCGATAAGGCGTCTTTCATCTTCCATAAACTGTGCCTTCTCTAACATTTTGCGCCAGTAATGACGGCGGCTGAACAAGCGCGCTCTCTCGTTGCGCTGTTCCAGGCTGTACTTACTGGGACGGCCTTTACGGTCATACGGTCGCACCTGCTCGCGTGAGACAAGCACGTTACGCATACGCTCAATGTCCTCTTTGGTGTAAAGGTAGACCTGCACCTTGCCGAACATGACTGCCTTGCTCGGTACAAGACCGTCGATGTCCTCAACGATGTACTTCCGCAAGGTGTACGGCGAGAGGTTAAGTTCCTCTGCCGCTTCACGGAGCATGAAGTAATCACCGGGCAGGCTCCTTACGAATCTTGTTGCTGGGTCGGGTCCGCTCCGCCGCTTATTCGCAGATACGGTTTGCTTTGGGTTATCTCCGTGTGCTGCGCCACTATCACCGGATCGATCAGACCGCCGGATACCAGGGATTTCAGTTTGGACGAGTCCACTTGCTCCCTTTTGATCCGATTCCATAGTTTTGCTCCTAACGCTTTCTTGAGCGTTGCGTTGTTGTAGGTAACCCGTTCGCTGGTAACGACGGTCGCCTTGTGGCGCTTACTACTGAGCGTCTTGGACTCGGTAGTTTCTGCATACTTCAGAAGCGCCTCTTGCAGCCTGCCGATTTTATTATCGACCAACTCGCGCTCTAGTTTGGCTGCTGCTAGTTCATCAAGAACTTTTTCGACTTCTACTTCTTTTTCTGCTTCAACTGTTGGTGAGAACTTGAACTTCACTTTCCCTGCTTTCTATGTGTAATGTCAGTCTAACCATAACTGGCCGAAGGTCAATAGCCTAGACCAAATTATCAAAAACTTTTTTGCGGCGCTCTACGGCCATCTCCCCAACGTCCTTCTCTTCTGACCAGATAGCGCGCTCGGCAATGATCCCTTGGTGGCGTAAGGCGTCTACGGCTTCCTTTCCGCCCTTTCTACCAGCGCGGTCTTGGTCAAATGCCAGCAGTACCTTGGTCGGCTGCAATGCGGTTACCAAGTTCAATTGCATCGGTAGCAGGCGCGCGCCGAAAGTACCTACGGCTGGGATACCTGCTTCCCATAGCGCAATAACATCGGGCGCTCCCTCAACGATCACTATTGGACCTTGGCTAGGAACCTCGTGGTAGTTGAACAGGTATTGGCTAGTCGGCACACCACGCGGGTACTTGTACTTCGGCTTCTCGGTCCTACGCACAATACCTACGCACTTCCCGGTGGTGTCACGGATGGGATAGATCGGCATGTCCTTGAGAACGTCATAGCCCAAGCGGAAGTGCTTACAAGCCTCGGCAGTGAAGCGGTTACTCCAATACTCCCCAGGACCGGATGCGTCGTAGAGATCGAGATAGGACTCAGAGATCGTCTCCTGGGTTTCCTCTAGACGGCGAACTCGGTTCAGTACATGAGCCTCGGGCGCTTGGTACTTCTCCTGCAATCCCTTGGTATTACAGACCATGCAGACCCACTTGCCGGTCTCGACGTTGACGCGAGCAGACGGTGAGTTGTCGTCATGGTTGGGACAGGTGAACGATCTCCATGTCCCGTGTCCTGTACCAAGCGCCTCTTCTAGCGAGACGTACATCAGGCAGCAATAGCGTCGAGAAGGACGGTCCTCAACAGACTGTGGAATTGAATATCTTTCTCTTTGCAGTAATCGTAAATATCATCAATTTCTTCTTCGGTGAATACACCTGACATACCTAGCATTGTTGCTCCTTAATCGTCATCTTCTTCATCTTTGATGTCTTGTGCGCGCTCTTTATCGATCTCATTGAAACGGCCAGTGTTAGGTAGGAAACGAGAGTAGAGGCGATCCCCAGCAGCCCCGTGGCGATTCTTCTCAATTCCGTAAACCATGACTGACTTCGACATTTGCTTATGGGTAAGTACCACATCGGCGTCTTGTCCGAGCGAGTCAGACTGAGCCAGGTTCTTGACCTTGGGTGGGACGCTGTTGGTTCCGGTATCTCCGTCACGGTTGATCTGCGCGGCGGCGACAATGCGTAACCCATGAGCGACAGCAACCTCCTTGAGCATGTTGCTGATTACTCCCATACTCCGCCAGTCGTCTATAGCCCTACCGCCCATCGGTGTGCTCATCAGTCCGGCGTAGTCGACGATTACCAGATCAGCCCAATTCTTGTCCTGAACGATGGTGGTGGGTGATACACGGCCATTGGAGGTATCAGCGATAGAGAGTTCGCCCGGTATTTCTTCTTTGATCTTGTTGGCTACCTTGCGGTAAGCGATGGGGTCATACACACGGTCCCTCATGGCAATGTGGTCAACGTCTAGTCCTAAGTGAGCGCCCAAGAGAACGTGCATACGGGTAAGCACCTGAGCCTTGCTCATCTCTAGGGAGTAGAACCTCACCTTGTGGCCCTCTAGTAATGCGGTAGCGGCAAAGTTGGCAAGTATCCATGACTTGCCTTGGCTCAGTCTTGCGGCGACGTACCACAGATCACCTTCTCGGATTCCTCCCGTTACCTTCTGAAGTCCTTCCCACGGTACTGACAAGCGCTCTTCGTGAGCCTCGTACTCGGTGAGGAAGTCAAGGGATGACAGGTCGTTGGTAATCAGCGGCGTGCGTGCTGGCGGGATGAAACTGGATACTGCCAACATCGCCTGCTCAACATCGCCCTGCTCAATATGATCGGCGGCTCTGTTGATGGACTTCACCAACTCGCGGCGAGTGTATTCAGAGATGACTTCTTCTGCGGCGAAGGCAATGTCAACTGCTTCGGTTTGGAGCGGGAAGTCAGGGAACTTGTGGGCAAAGGCTTCTCGGGTCGGTTCAGTGCCATAGATTTTCTCGTAGGTGAGTAGCCAGTGGTATTCGGTCCCGTAGGTAGCCATCATCTCGTCGGAGACACCATGCACTGATGGGTCGGTTGCTGTATTGAGCATTGCGGAGATGAGTAGTGACTCAGAGGTACGGCGTATTCGCATAAGGGAGTTTCTATCACTAACCCGCTAACGGTGCATATAGTCCATTAGAACTAAAGATGCCCAAGGGCCAGTCTTCCCCGACTTGGTTAGTTCCCTTGGGCGCTACCACAGTAGCAAAAGAAATGCGGCCAGACTATTGACTACAGATACCGCGTGCCAATAGTCTGACCGCACAACTTAATAAAGTAAAAACACAACTTGATTGTAGTACTGATCGAGCGTCAAGGTCAACGCACTGGCCCACTGGAAATGCCGGACTCCATACAAACGGACACTGTGGCGGAAGCAGTTACAGCCCTTCCGGTATAAGCGGCTAATCCTTGTGGCTATAACCCTTGCGGTTGTCATGGTTGGGACCACAAGAAGGGGTGCTTATAGGGAGTCGAACTCCCGATCCCTACTCATTACCACGACGGATTCTGACGCGATAGTTGCCTTTTGGTGGACCGAGATACCTAAACTGCTGGCTTGTACGAGCAATGTTGAGTAGGAAATAGAGCCGTTTAACAAGTCTGGGTAAGGTCAACCGCCCAGTTTCTCGTCAGATTAACGGTATTTGTCCGTTGGGCCTCAGTTAACTACTAAGGCGATGAATAGAAACTCCAAGTGAAGGAGCAAATATAGTTCTTTAGTTAGGACTATATTGCTCAAGTGAGGGATGGGGGAGGGGCTAAAACTTATATAAATAAGCCATAAATAGGTCAAAAAACACTAGAAAAGGAGCAAAAATGGCTACAAAATACTCAAATCTGGGTCTAGATCAGACATTTGAGCAGTCAGTAGTACAACCACCTACTGAAATAGAGCGCATAAAAGCAACAATTCTTGTGCATAAACAAGGCTTTTCCGATGAAATTAGGGATGAATTAGTGGAAATGCTGGGTCTAATTACCCAAAAAGAGCACCAAAAAGGGCTGAAATAAGCCCAAAAAGGGGCATTTTTACTCCTAAAAGCAGGGTAATTACCCCTAAAAACACCCCTTTTTGGCCCAAAAATGCCCCAAAAAGGCCCTTTTTGCCTTCTGAAGTTTCCCTATATAGGAGGAAGAACCCCCTATATATGCCCCAGAGGGACTGGGACATATGCCCGGTCGCCCGCATTAGCGGGTTGGACTCACAGGTACTTGGTACGTGCCACATTGGAATGGAGTTCGCATGGAGCGGATTAAGGTCGAAGTTGTTCCCGCAAGCCCTACGGAGAGCGGCTACTATACGGTCATTCTGAGGTCCGGTATTAAACTGGACACCCCGAAGTCGAACATAAACCTTGAGTTCGACAAAAGTGTTTCGCTGGACTTCGTGATCTCGCGGTTGACGGATCACTACCACTCAGAGTCAACATTGATTCTGACAGAGGTAGGCGATCTGGTCGAGTCCGAGATCGAGTCCGAGGTCGAGACCGAGAAAGAGGATGACGACCTGTACTGGTAGTCGTTCTCTTCCATTCCCCCGTAGCAACTTGGCTGCGGGGGG
>Ga0055584_100006541_pt1 | contig 11425 bp, 12 predicted proteins | sample OSDHelmetaG_FD_58716 | JGI IMG/M metagenome (GOLD analysis project Ga0055584, IMG submission 58716) | Pelagic marine sediment microbial communities from the LTER site Helgoland, North Sea, for post-phytoplankton bloom and carbon turnover... | ecosystem: Environmental > Aquatic > Marine >...
GCAAGTGCTTGAACCCGCGGCGTTCGGATACCCGGCTTCACTTCCCCCGAAGGAATGACAATCCGCTCACCCCACTGCACAGCCTCTGTCGTAACCACGCCAATCGGCATCTCTCCCCGAGCCCGCCATAAGTCGTGAACGGTGTTGTATGCCAAGACCCGATTCAGGAATGCCGGTCGATCCTCGGGCGGTACGAGCTCTCCATCTGCGTTCAGGATGTAGCGACCCGTCGAGCCACTGAAGCAGATGACTTCGTTCTCGCCGTAGGCTTCCGCGCAGGCGGCCTCGATCGGCCAAGCTTGAGTGGCAAAGTGCTCCTTTCCCTGGATGTTACGCGGGTCGTCGAGTACTGGTAAGGAGGCAATCTGGGTCCAGCTTTCTAGGCTGGGCGAATAGCGATAACCATCCGTGTCCATCTCGAAGCGAGCTTGCCCCGCTTCGTTAGTCCAGCTTCGAGATCCAGAAAAAAGGAACAGGCAGACTTCGGAATCGAGGCCCCGCTGCGCCGCCGTCACCATTTTGACGCGTGCCTTGCCCGGGTAAGACGGGAGCTCTTTCCACGCCGGTACCGCTGCTTCAAGGTCGAGGCTCCAAACCGCGCCACTTAGATCGCTGCCGTCCTTCGAGCGTTGCCCGCCGAAGACGAACAGCAAGTTGCCAATCGCCTCTGCGGAGCCGAAGGCACTGGGTTCGGGTAAGTCGGGTAGCTCGCGGAACTCCAGCTGCTGGCGATCGTCATCCCAAGTCATCAGGCGCACGCTGGCATAAACCGACTCGTGATCTGAGCCACCGGCGATTAACACTCCTTTCTCGGTCGACACACAGGCCGCGTAGGCAAGCGGAGCGGGTAGGCGCTGGCCTGTACGCCACTCCGTGTCGCCTGGAAGAAGGATGTACGCAGCTTGATGCCAGACTTTGTCGCCGCCCTCGGCAAGCGGGGTCGGAAAGTTTGCCCCGCCGCCGACGATCAGTGCATCCTTGTGCACTCCAACGATCGGCCCGCCTAGACCAATCGGATCCGGCAAGTCCGGGAGAAGGTAGAAGGAGAGTTGCGGCGATTCTTGCTCTTGCGCCCCGGCTTCAGCCGGAGCGGTGGCCGAGAGTGCAAACGCGCATGCGATCAAGAATCGGAGTGACAAGCTCATTTGCTCTGACCGCGCCGCGACGCGCCCAAACTCGCCAGTCCCTGCTTCAGCTCTTCCATCGCCGCCGGTGTGAGCGCCGCGATCGGCAAGCGTGGCGGGCCTACATCCGAGCCGAGCAACGACATGCTGGCTTTGATCGCGTTGTGCCCGCCGTATTTCAAGATCTCGTGCACGATGCGCGTGGCTAGGTGCTGATGTTCTTGTGCTTCTTCGAGCTTGCCGGCTTCGAAGGCATCAATCACGCGTCGATAGTACGGGCCCATGAAGTTGTAGGTGCTGCCGACGGCACCGGCCGCGCCCATCGCAAGACCGGCCAGCAGCATCTCATCCGAACCAAACAAAATGTTGTAGCGGCGATCGGCGTGACGCACACAACGCAATAGATCATCGAGTTCAAAGGAACTGAACTTGATGCCGGCAAGCGTGGGCAGTGCATCATCGGCGCGTTCGAGCAAATCGATCATGCGCAAGCCGACGCCAGTGATCCTGGGTATGTGGTAGTAGTAAAGCGCGGTCTTGGGAGCGGCAGCGGCAATCTGCTGCAGGCAGGCGACCAGCATTTCCGCCGAAGCCGGCGGGAAATAGGACGGTGGAACGACCGCGATGGCGTCGGCGTCGATCGAGGCGGCGTGCTCGGCCAAGGCGCAGGCATCGGCCATGCTGTTATGGCCAACGTGGACCACGATCGGCACCCGGCCCTGGGCCGCACGGCTGTATTCCTCCGCGACCGCGATGCGCTCGGCAGTCGAGAGCGAAGGACTTTCGCCGGTACTTCCGCACAGAAAGAGACCACTGACGCCCTGGCCGACCACAAAATCGCAGGCCGCGGGGATCGCTGCCAGGTTGAGGGAGCCGTCGGAGTGCATGGGCGTGAAAACCGCCGCGATCAAGCCGCTCAGCTTGCAAAGTGGGGCAGAATGCGCGATACTCGCCGAGTGATCCATCATGATGGTTCAAGCATAGCGACTCGCGCTTACGAACACATTCGTACTCGTGTGCTTGCCGGCGACTACCCCGCCGGTCAGCGACTCGTCACCCGCAAGCTGGCCCGAGAAATTGGGGGCAGCCTCAATCCGGTGCGCGAAGCGATCGGCCGTCTCGCAGCCGAGGGCCTCATCGACCATGTGCCCGGAGCCGGCGCTTTCGTCAAGGCTGCACGCCCCGAAGAACTGCTCGAGCTCTACGAGCTGCGCCAAGCCATCGAACCCTTCGCCGCGCGCAAGGCGGCATCGACGATCACCGAAGCCGAACTCGGCTTGCTCGCCGACCTGTGCGCCGAGATGTATCAAATGGCCCTGCAGCTTCGAGCAAGTGGCGGGCACCTGCAAGGCACTTCGCTTGATCATTGGCTTAGCTCGGAAGAGCGCTTTCACGAGACTTTGGTCCGGGCCGCGCGCAACCAGCACTTCAATCGCACCATCGCGCACTTCCGCGTCTTGACTCGGCTCTTCCATGGTCACCGCAGCCTGGGCGTGCTGGTTGACTTGAGAGTCGTGGCGCGGACCTGGGCATCGCACAGCAAGTTAGTGCGCGCCCTCGCCCGCAAGGATGGCGAAGCCGCCGCCGCGTGCACGATGGAGTCGCTCGTGCGCGGGGCTCGTCATGCCTTGGGCTAGGGCTGCTTTGCTCCGATTCAATCAGCCGCCGGCACGCGCCGCTTCGAGCGCGGCCTCGAGCTGGGCAAGCTGCGCGTAGAGCTCTTTCATCATTGGCTGATCGTCGGTGTAGGTCACTTTGAAGACCTCGATCTGCTCGCGCACTTCGGCGGTTTGCTCTTCCAGCGCGGCGATTTTTTCAAAATCGACACCGTCCGCAAGGCGGAAGCTCTGCTTCAGCAGAGCCAGCGTTTCCGAGTACTCCCGAGTGTGCGCACCATTGTCGGTCGAGTCCATGATCACAAGCAAAGCTCCACCCACTTGCACGGGTACTTCCAGAATCTCGTAGACCAAAATCGAACTTGCGATCTCCGTGGTGACCATCGTGCCCGATAGCCTCATCTCGCCGAGGCTCTGTGAGATCTCTTCGCGCTCGACGTCGTCAAACTCCTCTTCCAGCGAATCCGCAAACTCCTCGGCGCTGAATCCGAAACTGCTGCGGAAGACCATCATCGAGATATCCGCACCATCCATCGTCCAAGTCCGCATGGCTGCATCGAAGGCATCGGCCTCCCAGACGAAAGCAGCCGGATAATCGAAAACGAGATCCCCGTAGGCGAAGTACCGAATCGGGCCGACATCCAGCCGCACGGTCGGGCTCTTGAACTCGCGCTCGATCTTCAGTTCGACACCGGGGCGCACCACGAAACTGTCACCGTCAATCGACAGGATGTAATCACGCGGTGGCTCGGCGGCCTCGTCTTGCGGCGAGCCACCCGCGAACGAGGGCGCAAACGCCGTCAACGCGGCGCCGACACAGAACAAAGTCGCGGTCAAGAAGGGCTTCTCCATGCCGAGATTCTAATCGCTTCGAAGCTCTGCGGGCTCAAGGCGGAAGCGCAGTGTGTGCACCGCCTCGTCCTCGAAGCCATCCCGAATGACGACCATGGTCGGCAGCGAGCGACCACTCAATTGGCTCGATGGCAAGTCATCCGACCAAGCCGCAAAATCGAGGACGCCGCGGTAGCTGGTGCTGGCCGAGCGGAAGGTGAACTCGGCCCAGCGCAGCCGATGGTCGGTGAGGTTCAACCAGAGCACCGCCTCGTCCTCGGCGTAACTCACCCAAATGCGCGCGTAGCGTTCGCCCAGCAGTTCCGCCGTTGGCATGGCGGTCGGCTCGCTAAAGGAAAGACCGGCAAAGTAGAAGTAACGATGCACCGAGTCGGCGTAAACAGCATCCCAGCCATCCACGCTGGATGCGGACGAGTCGAGGCTCCAAGTCAAACGCCGCTCGCCAAGCCAGATTTCAGCCGCGGCAGGAGCCAGCGACAGCGAGGCCGAAAAACTCTGCGTATTCGAATCGAGTGGCGTGAACCAGCGCAGCAGCGTGCTCTGCCACTGGTCTTCGACTTGCACCGTACGAACCACCTGTGGCGAGGCTTGCGCTGACGCTGAGAAGCCGTGTGCAACTCGCATCTTTCCGAGCAACTCTTCCCCGGCCTGACGCGCCGCCGCCGGTGGCCCCGCGCTGCGCCATTCCTCCGGACGCAAATCTGCACTGGAACAGGACGCCAAGCCAAGGGCGGACAGGCTGAGAAGCTTGCGCATCATCCCTGTTTCTAGGACAAGCCTAGCCCGACTTCGTGTCGTGCTCTTCGCTCAGGGAGCTGACATGAGTCGGGCGATCGGGCTCGCCGTCCTCGCCTTCGCGCATGATCAGGAGCTCGCGCGACTCAGCCGGAATCGTCGCAACCGTCATGCGATAGGCCTTGACGAAGACGTAGATAGTTAGCCAGATGAAGGCGTACTCAGATTCGTCCATTGCGAAGAGCAAAGTGGCCGTTCCGATCGCCATCAGGAAATGGATGCCCCAGGGGCTCTCCGATTGTTGACTCGCTTCGATGCGCTCGAGGCGTGCGATCAAGTCCTGATATTGCTCGTCCGTCACGCTTCGATCCTCCGCAACTGATCTCCGATCGCAACTTCGCCCGCTTGCACCACTTTCGCGTTCACGCCGCGTAGCCGCAGAGCGCGCCGTTCCTTGCCATTGACCCAACGCAATGCCGCCGAGCCGAAACGTTCATGAAATTTGCCGCAGCCCAAATGTTTTTCGGCCGTGATTTCAATCACCGCCGTGCCTAGTTGCAGTTGCGTTCCGGCAGGCAGCGAAGCTTCTGACAGATCGAAGTCGACGTAGACCTGATCGCCGGCCGCCGCCCAAGCTTGTTTCGGCCCAGCGATCACTTCGGTGACCGCTGTATTCATGAGCGTCAGCTGCATCTCAGGGTGAGGGCTGCCGTCGGCGGTGCGTTTGCTCGGCTTACTCGGCCAACAATCTCCGACCAAGCCGCGGTCAGGGCAGAGCTCGGCGCGTTCGACGACCTCGCGTTCCAGCGAAACCGGCCGACGTACTAGCCAAGCGACGTCGCCAGCGTCTTGCGGCGAAGGTGGAAGCGCCGCATAGGCCGCTTCCAAATCTTCCACGGTTCGTTCGATTTCCATCTTGAAGTAACTCCGTTCGCCCGTCGTTCGCTTTAAGCCCGATCGTATGCCTCGCGTAGCCAGGCAATGACTTCCGCGTCGACATCCTTCGCAGAACTCAAGCGCACGCGATGCGAGCACATCGAATTGAAGCTTCCCGAAGCTTCGAGCCGCTCGCCTGCAGGCTCGCCCTTCAAATTCAAGCCAAGGTCTAGCCGTGTCGCGGTCGAAGGTTGAATCAAGCCGAATTGCTTCGAGCGGCGCAAGCTGACGTAAGCCTTCTTCGGCGACAGCTCGACATCCTTGCCGAACTTCTGCACGGCCTTCGCGAGCTTGTCGTAGATCGGGCGCAAGGCTTCTTTCTTGGCGGAGTATTGCGCAGCGACAAGGTCGGTTGCCGAAGCAGCCGAGCCGGCATCGCTTTCAAGATGTTTATGGGCAACCATGTTTGCAAAGCCGTGGGTCATGCCATGCTCGGCCTTCAGCCACTTGACGATTTCGCCGTGCTTCGCGCAGCCCGACTTCGCCACCAACTTCTTCCAAGCCGCGAGATCCTTCCCGGTCTTGCCTTTCAAGTTGGCGACCATCGTCGCCGCCATTTCTTCTGGGCTTGCCATAGAAACAGTCTAGCGAACTAGCTCACGAGCGTCGGCCAACCTTGGTCCTCGATCAGTGACCTCAAGTTCTTGGCGTTTTTCTGGTATTTCGGCCGACCCTCCCAGCGCTCTTTCACGCTGCGGTGAATCAGTAACTCACTCTCGCCGTGATTGATCGTGCGCGAGATGCGTCCCTTCGAGCGGTAGATGCCTTTGTACGAACGATTCTTGGTCGACAGCGGGTTATGGGTCAACTGCCCCGACAAGTGCGGTTCGAACTTCAAACCTACTTTGCTCGCCTCAGCCATCATCCACTTCAGTGGAATGTCCGACAGCAAGCTGCCGTCTTTCTTGTCCGGCGCGTAGCTGCCGCCAATGTCAGCGTGAGCACCAACAAACCACACCTGCTTCAGGTCTAGATTCGATCTTTCCTTCCAAATCGTCGCGTCGAAGTCGGCGCGCTGCTCGTCAATTGCCAAGGCATGACGCGCGTATTCAACATTGGAACCGAGCTTGTTGTCGTAGAACTCGTCCTTGCGGCCGAACAAGCCAAGGAAACTGAACGGGATGCCAAGCGCACCCACGGTATCCCAGACCCCGACAAACTTGACGCTGCGTGAAGCGTGCGCGTACTTCTGTCGAAACTCCTTTGACCCCACTCCGCCTGGGTGCCACTTTCTGCCGCCTTTCTTATAGATCGAAAAGGCTTCACCAATGCGATTGGCATGCGCACGCTTCAGGATGCCGCAGTTGTTGATCATGCCGCACAGGCTGCGCACCGTGTAGGCGCCGCGGCTGAATCCGAACAGGTAGATCTCGTCGCCAGGCGAATAGTTCTGCACGATGTAGCGGTAGTCATCCTGAATGTTCTTCTGGATGCCCGCGCCGGTGATGCCGCCACTGATTTTTCCGTAATCAGCGCCCACCCCCCAGTCGTAGAAGACCTGCTGCGAAGTGCCCGCGGCAGTCGGTTTGACCGCTCGGGCAAGACGCAACACGTTGGTCGGGTAGTCTTTACTGAGGTCTTCCTCGGGACGATTCCAGGTGCCGTCGGCACAAATGACGATGCGCTTAGTCATAGCTCGCTCAGGCTAACGACTTCGCGCGTCGAGTTCCGCCAATCGTCTAAGTGCTGAAAAGTACGGATTCGATTCGCGGGGCTAGGCTGAAGACCCGTGAGCGAACCTGCTACCCGCCCGCCGCTGCTCCTGTTTGATGGAGTGTGCAATCTCTGTCACGGGGCCGTGCAGTGGATCTTGGCGCGCGATCGCAAGCAAGTGTTTCGCTTTGCTTCCTTACAGTCGCAAGTCGGTCGCGAAGCCTTGGCCGAAGCAGGCTTCACGGGGCCGATCCCGGAAAGCGTGGTCGTCATTGACGGTGGCGAGGTCTATGTCGCAGGGGACGCTGCGCTTCGGGTCGCCTCCATCCTTGGCGGTATTTGGTCTGCCATCGCTGTGTTGCGCATCATTCCGCGTGGCCTGCGCGACGGTATCTACCATTGGATCGCGCGCAATCGCTACAGCTGGTTCGGCAAGAAGGAAGCTTGCCCGATGCCGACGCCCGAGACGCTGGAGCGCTTCCTCGATGCGAATGAACCCCCTCCGGAAAGTTGGGAGATTGCGCCTGCACCAAATGGCGATGAATTGAACGGCGGCGAATCGAGCAAGCTCGCCCTCTACCTAGACGAGCCACGCAGCAAGCTCGCAAGCCTCACCACTTGGGCTGCGCGACTGGCGCTGGCCTATTGGGTGCTGTACATATTCCCGTTCCCCGCCACCCTGATTCCTTGGGTAGACGGACTCGCGGGCGAATGGACCAGCTTGCACCAAAGCATGCTGACCTGGTTTGGCGATGTCTTCTTCAACCGTGAACTGACATTCCAACCAACCGGAAGTGGCGATACCACGGCTGCCTACATCGAAATTGTCATGCGCATCGCAATCGCGGCGCTTGCGTCGACGGTCTGGCACTACGCGGCACGCCGCCAGGCAATCTCGGGGCGAACGCTCGAGTGGCTCTACCTCGGTTTCCGCTTCTATCTCGTCTCGATCTTGATGGTCTATGGTTGGATCAAGCTGTTCCCAGCGCAGATGCCTCCGCCCGGTCCCGACCGTTTGTTGCAACCGATCGGCGACACTTCGCCGATGGGTTTGGCTTGGACTTTCATCGGTGCGAGCCCGGCTTACCAGATGTTCAGCGGTGCCGCCGAGCTGGTAGCTGGCTTCTTGCTGATCTTCCGGCGCACCGCGCTGCTCGGTGCGATGTTGAGCTTGGGGGTCATGTTGAACGTTGCCGCGATCAACTTCTTCTATGACGTGCCGGTCAAACTGTTCTCGACTCACCTGGTGGCGTTGTCGTTCATGCTGATGCTGCCGGACCTGGCTCGCTTAGGGTCTCTGTTCTTCTTCCGGCTTCCGATTCAACCGCGTCAACTGCGGCCCTATCCGTGGAAGCACCGTTGGCAGCGCCTTACGGCGACGGCGGTTCTCATCGGCTTCCTCTACCAAGCGGTTTGGCCGGCGCTTCAAACGGGCTGGCAAAGCGCACATACCTATGGTGCACTCGCTGAACCGGGACCGCTGCACGGCTTGTATCGAGTTAAAGAGTTCAGCTGGGGCGATGCAAGCGACCGCGAGCTTGAGGATGCAAAGCGCTGGGTGCGAGCGGGAATCAACCAGCGCTATCCGAAGCCAGGCACACTTGGAGTTGCGGTCGTCTTTGCCGATGGCACCGTCGTGCGCGGCTACGCGCAGTACGACCCCGACTTAGCCGAGTTCAAGCTGAGCCTGGCAAACCGCGGACAGAGTGAATTCTTCATTGAAGAAGGCGAGAATGGCGAGCTGATCTTGAGGCGCGATGTCGATGGCATCGAGCTGGTCATACGCCTGCTGCGCGACACCGAGGCCGAGTTTGAACTGACCAGACGCGGCTTCCACTGGATTAACGAATACCCGCGCAACCGCTAAAAAAAAGCGCGTCACGCGCGCGCCGCCGCGGGGAATGCTTGGTATTCCGCAAGGATTCTCGCCATGTCTACCACCCTCTCCGGCAAAGCCAATCTGATTTCTTGGGCCTCACGCCTGATCGCCGCCGCGATCATGGGCATGACGCTGTTCGCTAAGTTCACGGCCGCGCCTGAAGCCGTGGCTCTTTTCGAGTCGCTGGGCGTCGAGCCGTGGGGTCGTATTGCGACGGGCACGCTCGAAGCTCTGGCTGTGATTCTGCTGTTGATTCCGCGAAGCGCAGCGATGGGCGGCGCCTTGACCATGGGTTTGATGGGCGGCGCGGTCATGAGCCATCTGACCAAGCTTGGCATCGAGGTCGGTGAAGACGGCGGCGCGATGTTCGTCATGGCGGTAGTCACCTTGGCGGCCGGTGCCGTCACGGCTTGGCTGCATCGCAGCGAGCTGCCGATCGTCGGCGGACGCTTCCAGGGCTAGGCTTCCGTTCGGTTCACCTACCAAGCAGCGCGCCTCGTATCCTGCCAATGACTATGAGCGACCCACGCCCCGCTCGCCTTCCCTTCGAGTTTCGATTCGCCTATCTCTTGCCGCTGCCCGCGGTGGCGGCAGGCCTCGTTTGGTCCGGCATACTTTGCTTCGTTTCGTGGACCATCGCTGAAGCATCCGGCGTTTCACTCGTGCGTGAAACTGGGCCGAATGAATACGAGCCCAACGAACTCGCGATCTTGATGTTTGTCTCGAGCCTGATGTGGGGCATGTTGCCTGCAATGACCCGCTTCACAACGGCCGGCGAAGTTTGGGACCAGGGCACTGAGCTACCACCCGCTGACCCTCGCAAACGATGGGCAGCTGAACGCGAAAAGCTCGTGGGCGACTTCCCTCCATTGCGGCGCATGCTGATCGCAACTCTTCTGGGAGCAGCAGGCGGTGCAGCGATCACCTTGAGTGTGTTTCGCACAGGCCTTGAGTATTGGAAAGAGCCCCCGACCCTCTGGGCCGGGATCTTGATGGCGAGCTTGTTCGTGCTCTTGGCGCGCGGCGTGGTGATGACGCAGCACTCGAGGAAGCAGCGCCGGCCGGTGTTCGAAGCCGCCAGGACTGTCGACTTGCTTGACTTGGGTCCACAACACCGCGCCGGGCGCTGCGCGATGCGCACATGCATGACTTGGTTGACGGGGGCGTCGATCTCTTCTCTGTTCTTCCAGTTGGGCGGGCACGTGCTCACCACATCGATCTTGGTATTTGTCACAGCGATCGCAATGCTGGCTGTGCTTCCGCCCGTGATCCGCATACAGCGCTTGATCCACAACGCCAAGGTCGTCGAGACTCTGCGAATCCAAGAAGACGTGCGTCAGAGTCGTCAAGCCGTGCTGCGATCGACGCGTGATGGCGAGGCGCCGAAAGAGCCCGGCCGACTCGCCGACTTGCTGGCCTATTTGCACTACGTCGAGAACCTACCGGAACTGCCATTTGATAAGGGCAAGCTCGCGATCGCTTCGCTGTACTTTGCGGTACCCCTGTTTTCGTGGTTGTTCATCAGCGTCGTGCAAGGCTTGATCGGGATGACAGTGACCTAGAATGCCGGCGATGAAGCTCGACTTCGACGCCGCACGCAACTGGAGCCCGGACGCTCGCTACCAACGCGTGCGCACGATCGATGCACACACTGGCGGTGAGCCCTTTCGTGTGGTCCTCGATACGCCGGTGATTCCGGGCTCGGACATCTTGGCTAAGCGTCGTTTTGGGCAAGGCGAGCACTCGCGCATGCGCAAGCTGTTGATGTGGGAGCCCCGCGGACACGCCGATATGTACGGCTGCTTCCTGGTCGAACCCAATGACGCGGGTGCGGACTTCGGCATTTTGTTTTTGCACAACGAAGGCTTCAGCACGATGTGCGGGCACGGGATTATTGCCGCCACCAAGGTGGTGCTGGAAACGGGCATGCTGCCGATGAATGGCGAAGAGACTGCGGTCACCATCGACGCCCCCGCCGGGCGCATTTACGCGACGGCGCTCACGGTTGATGGCCGGGTCGATTCGGTTTCCTTTCGCAACGTGCCCAGCTTCGTCACGGAGCTCGATGCAGAAGTCGAAGTGCCTGGCTTGGGCCCGGTGCGTTACGACTTGGCCTTCGGCGGCGCCTTCTATGCCTTCGTCGATGCGGCTTCGGTCGGATTGAGTTGTTTACCGCACGATGTCGATCAACAAGTCGCGATCGGCCGCGCGATCAAACAAGCCGTCATGGCGACGCGCAAGATCGAGCATCCCGAATCCGAGGACTTGTCCTTCTTATACGGCGTCATCTTCACCGGCCCAGCGCGCGACCGCAGCCATCATTCGCGCAATGTCTGCGTCTTCGCCGATGGCGAGGTCGACCGCAGCCCAACCGGCACCGGCGTCAGCGCACGCCTGGCGATTCACCACGCGCGCGGTGAACTCGCGGTTGGCGAGAGCATCACCATCGAAAGCGTCACCGGCAGCACCTTCAGCGGTCGCGTGCTGGAAGAGGCTTCGTTTGGGGGCCTCCCCGCCATCCTTCCTGAAGTCACCGGCCAAGCTTGGATCTGCGGGCGCAATGAACTGCTGATCGATCCGGCAGACGGCTTCCCGGATGGCTTCTTTCTGCGCTAATCGCGACGATCCTT
>Ga0055584_100006542_pt1 | contig 11424 bp, 10 predicted proteins | sample OSDHelmetaG_FD_58716 | JGI IMG/M metagenome (GOLD analysis project Ga0055584, IMG submission 58716) | Pelagic marine sediment microbial communities from the LTER site Helgoland, North Sea, for post-phytoplankton bloom and carbon turnover... | ecosystem: Environmental > Aquatic > Marine >...
GCCAATATTGTCGGCATCCCATGTCTCGTAATCAGCAAATTCATCTGTCGGTGACAGAGTAGGATGGGCTTCGCCATCACCCTTTACCTGCGTTACCTCATAGAGAGGCTCCCACCGAGCGCGACGATCGGCATAGTCTTTAGTCAGCGGTTCACCCGACAGGGTTTCATTGGCAAACATCAAGCCGTTAGAGATATTCCCATTATGGGCAATGGCGAGGGCCTGGCCGCCATGTTCGGTTTCGTAATCGGCCAGGAACTGCCACAAGTCTTCAGGGTCATTACTGTCGAGGGCAGAGAACGGCACAACTTTGGTTGCCATTTCGGCGTCATCGCGGAAGATGACCACCCGGTGTAAATTGTTATTGCGCACCATCGATGTCCACTCATAACCAATCAACGCTGTAAATTTACCCGGGTCGTTATACTGGTCAGCCAATGCGGCCACGTCGGTCCAGATAGATTTTTGTGCGCTGTGCGGCAAGGTCTGGCGGTCTGGCGCGCCCTGAATGGCAGAGACAAATTCCATCATGACCAAACCGAAATTGTTTTCGGCCAAATAGCCACCCCAGCGCTTGCCGAGTTCTGTCTTCATCAACTCTGGATCGCCCTTCATCAGGCGGGGGAACACACCAATATATTCCGCATGATCCGACACCATCAAAAAGTCGAGCGGTCGGCGCAGGCGTGCGACCATACCATTATCAGCAGCGACCTCTTCACCACGGGCAAAGCGTTAGGCGTCTTCGGGCGCGAGTGTTGTATTGCCGAACGTAAAAGCATCGGGAGAATTACGTGTATGAACGTGAGTGTCGCCCCAATAGACTGTGCGAGGGATGTTGACGCCCACGGTCGGCGAATACGGTTCACGTTTGGCGTTCTCAGCGACTTCGGCAGCACGCACAGCTGCCACTCTGGCCGCTTCTATGGCCATTTGGCGCATCATTTCCTGAGCTTCAGGGGTCGACATATCAATCTTGGTTAGATCGGGTTGTTGCGCATGAGCTGGTGCGTGCAACAACACAACCAGCGCCAGAATTGCGGAGAGACGAATAATCATACTTTATGCCTACCTTTTTAGAGAGAAGTACTCAGTAACGAGAACGCCGAGAACATACTCACTCGTAATATTTTATGACGTAAAGAGCAACCTTTGGAGCGTCAGCGCGATGGGAACACACCTCGGTCCTTGTGGTACCCCGGGCGGACGGTGTAAAAGCACTGCGAAACAATTCAGAATCGGAGAGAAACAATGGCTGAAGCTTATATCGTATCCGCATCACGCACCGCTGGTGGGCGTCGTGGCGGCAAAATGAAGGACTGGCATCCTGTATCCATGGCAGGACAAATCCTTAATGACCTGGTCCGCAAAGTAGATGCCGACCCCGCATTGGTTGAAGACGTAATCATGGGTTGCGTTGGCCAGGCAGGCGAGCAGAGCGTAAACGTTGCACGCAACGCCGTTTTGGCCGCTGGCTTCCCGGAAAGCGTCCCAGCCACGTCGGTTGACCGCCAGTGCGGCTCTTCCCAGCAGGCGCTGCACTTTGCAGCCCAGGCTGTGATGTCTGGCACACAAAATGTTGCCATTGCTGCTGGTGTTGAAAGCATGAGCCGCGTGCCTATGGGCCTGCCTGCAGCACTGCCTGCAAAGCATGGCTTTGGCTCACCCAGCTCGCAAGAAGTGCTGGACCGTTATGACGGCTTTCAGTTCTCGCAATTTGTCGGCGCTGAAATGGTTGCCTCTAAATATAATTTGGACAAAGCGACCCTCGACGCCTTTGCCCTGTCCAGCCATCAAAAGGCCATCGCTGCCGCAGCTGCTGGCGTTTACGAAGCCGAAGTACTGGCGCTGGAAGTTACCAATGATGACGGCACCACAGAAATGCACAAAATCGACGAAGGCATTCGCTATGACGCCACACTGGAAAGCATTTCCGGCGTTAAGCTTCTCGCTGAAGACGGTCGCCTGACAGCTGCTTCTGCCAGCCAAATTTGCGACGGTGCATCCGGCGTATTGGTTGTTAACGAACAAGGCCTCAAGGACTTGGGTGTTGAGCCTCTGGCACGCATCCATCACCTGACGGTTACCGGCGGTGACCCTGTCATCATGCTGGAAGCCCCTATCCCAGCCACAAAACATGCCCTGCAGCGCGCAGGCATGAGTATCAACGACATTGACCTGTATGAAGTCAACGAAGCCTTCGCTTCTGTGCCTGCTGCATGGTTGCAAGAAACTGGTGCAGACCCTGAACGCCTCAATGTCCATGGTGGTGCGATTGCTCTTGGCCATCCATTGGGCGCCTCTGGCACCAAGTTGATAACCACGCTTTTGAACGCACTGAATGTTCGCGGCAAGAAATACGGCCTGCAAACCATGTGCGAAGGCGGTGGCCTGGCCAATGTCACGATCGTCGAAAACCTGCAATAGGGTTTGCCGACTATCGAGCTATCAAGGCGGGGCCATTGGCCCCGCCTTTTTTATGAGAGAGCAAAATGAGCAACTTCGTCAAGCATATCGGTGGCTGTCATTGCGGTGCGGTTACCTTTGAAGGGTTTGCTGCCGCTGACATTAAGGCTCTCCGCTGCAATTGCTCAATTTGCTCGATGACCGGCTTCATCCACCTGCTTGTCGACAAAAGTAACTTCACCTTGTTAACCGGTGAAAAATCACTTTCAAATTATCGCTTTAACACCGGCATTGCTCAGCACAAATTCTGTAGTATATGCGGCGTGAAACCCTTCTACATTCATCGCTCCCACCCTGATGGGGTCAGCATCAATGTCAATTGCCTACACTCGGCCACCATTGACAGCCTTGCCATCACTGACTTCGACGGACGGAATTGGGAAGAGGCTATCCATACGCTGGACTAGAGATGGCGCCTTCCCCATAGGAGGGGGTTGCCTCGTATCTTACAATCAGTGATGCTGAGAGAAAGTGTCGCTCTACCAGCTGAGTTAACTGATGTCACGTCATTCAACACTAACGTCGAGAGACTATGCCCAAACCAATGTGCAGCTCTATGAGCAGTTGTGGAAGGCTGGCTATTCCCTTGAAGATGTCCACAAGCTCAAAGACGCCTATAGTCTGGCGCAACAACTGTTTTCCAGCGAATTCAGAGGATCAGGGCGCCCCTTTCTAGCCCATCTCGTTGGCACGGCCAGTATTTTGGTGAAACACGGTGCAACCCGTGACGTGGTTGTTGCCGGTTTACTGCACGCAGCCTACGAATTTGGCAATTTTGGCCATGGATTACGGCGCGTGAACAATAGAAAGCGTCAGATGCTCATAAATATAGTAGGATCAGATATAGAGGCCATTATTCATGGCTATGGGAGCAGCAAGAGGCAAATAGTGCAAGAAGAGGTAGTGGCACTGGTGACTGAAGATGTCTCTACTCTGACCCGCGCAACTTTTCTTATCCGTCTGGCAAATGAGCTGGAAGATGCACTCGGCGACAATTACGACTACTCGGGTACCGGCAAAAGAAGCCACCTGAAGTCTAGCCTGCCCCGCTATATCGAGCTAGCCATGGCTTTGGGGCACCTCCAACTGGCTGATGAGCTAGGCTACTGCTTGGGCAGCATTGAACACCGCAGCACTCAGGAAGGCCTGCAGGGTGTCACCGCATCCTACACCATAGCACCTCTGTCGCACAGGCAACGCACCCACCTCTGGTTGATCGACATAGCCCGGACTTGCCGCAACGCCTGGACAAAACACCAACCCGCCGACCCCCAAAAAAAGGATTAGGCCATGGAAAGCCCAAAAGTAACCATCGTTGTTGTGCCCCGTGAACGGTTTAGCGGCGCCAAGACATCACTGGACAGCATATACGCTCATACAAGCATCCCATTTAACCTCGTCTACATAGATGGAAACTCGCCCAAAAGGGTTTCCGCTTATTTACAGAAAGAAAGCGAGCAGCGGCAATTTCAGCTTGTTCGCAAAGATCATTATCTTTCGCCAAATGAAGCGCGCAACCTTGGCCTGACATATGTAGAGACTGATTATGTCGTGTACGTGGACAATGACCTCATTGTTCGAGATGGCTGGCTGGAAGCTCTCATCGAGTGCGCCGAACAAACCGGCGCTTGGATCGTTGGCCCAACCTATTTAATCGGCAAACCCGAAAACGAAACAGTCCATTTAACCAGTGGCGAAGCGACCTTCTATGAAGTCGACGGCAAGCCCCATTTCAAAGAACACCACGTCAATAGCACTCGCAAGCTCAGCGATATCCAAGACAGCCTGACGCGATCACCCTGTGACTTTATGGAATTTCATTGCTTGCTGATGAACACGAGCAGGTTCCGGCAGATAGGCGAGTTAGACGAAAAGCTATTAACTTCGACAGAATATATAGATATCTGCTTGCGAGCCAAAGAGGCTGGCGGCGAGACGTATCACGAACCCGCGTCCGTCGTTACCTACGTACCCAATAATCACTTCCTGATTCCGTCGGACCTCAAATTTTACCTATGGCGCTCGAGCAACCCCGCCAATGTCTCCAGCCTTCTTCATTTTCAGCAAAAATATGGCCTTGATGAAAATGATAGTTACATGGCCGAAGGCAACGCTTGGCTGACCTACCACCGGCGTCGGCCAGTACGTTGGATAACAGGCACTGTCAGGGTGCTCTTTGGCATGAAGGCCCATGCCCGGTTCTCACGGTTTATGGACAAACTTATCACCCCAAAGAATCACCAACGCGAACTACAATCAACGGACGCAGCTTGGGCCAAAAACTAAGTCGTGCCGCTGATATAAAACACACCAGCGGCACAATGGGTTAAGCGGCTTTGAGGTCCTTGATGAAGCCTGCAACAGTTTCGGCTTCCAGGTCTTCAAAGTGCAACGTAATGCGATCGAGCACGCCCTCGTAACGAGACTTCAGCTCACCGACGATATCCTTTGGTTCGCCGACGATGGCAAAGGCGTTGAGGATATCTTCATCAATCAGCGTCCCCATTTCTTCCCACTGCCCTGCTTTGGACAAGCGGTTCAGCTCTGGCTGCAAATCGTTCCAGCCATGGCATTCCAGCACGCCCTTATAGGCAGGTGTTGAACCATAAAACGCGATGCGTTCCTGTGTCATTTTCTTCGCCTTGTTGAAGGCCTCTTCCGTTTCGCCTGTAACCACAAATGCAGGATAGCTGAGCGAGAAGTCTTCGCGAGACCGGCCATTGGCAGACAGGGTTGCCTCAACCATCGGCATGGTAACTTCCTTGATATATTTCGCCGTGGAGAACGAGTGAATGATAAGGCCATCAGCCACTTCAGCCGCAGTCTTTGTCATCACGGGGCCAACTGCCGCCAAGAATACGCGTGGCGCACCGTATTGAGTATCGGTAGGCGTAAAGACGGGCGTCATCAGCGAGTGTTCATAAAACTCACCCCGGAAATCCAGAGGCTCGCCCTTGTGCCAGCAATCCCAAATAGCGTGCATGGCTTGGATCATTTCTTTCATACGCGCTGCAGGGTTAGACCATTCCATAGAAAAGCGCTTGCGGATATGCGGGCGAATTTGTGAGCCCAGGCCCAAAATGAACCGACCTTGTGAGAAAGAATTCAGGTCGTGACCCAAATTTGCCAACAACATGGGGTTACGCGCAAACGCCACTGCAATAGAGGTCATCAAATCAACGCGCTGTGTGTGTTCAGCCGCAATGGTCAGTGGCAAAAACGGGTCGTGAGACGTCTCGGCCGTCATGGCCCCATCATAGCCAACGGCCTCTAGCCATTCGGCCCGGGCCTTGACATCATTCATGTTCATGGGGATGCCAGCATCTACTTTAATCATCGTATTTCCTTGTTTCTTCGGTGTTATACAACTTGGCTATTGTGGTCTTGCCAGTATGGTTCGCGCAGCACGCGCTTGAGGATTTTGCCAGAGCCTGTCCGGGGGATGTCTTCCATGAAGTCGACGCTCCGCGGCAATTTATAACTGGCGAGGTGTTCGCGGCAGAAGGCTTCGATATCGGCTTCGCTTACCGTTGCGCCCGGCTTGGGCACCAATACAGCGTGAACGCTCTCGCCCCACTCTTCACTGGGAATGCCGAAAACAGCAGCGTCGAGAATATCAGGGTGATGTTCTAGCGTGTCTTCAATTTCTGCCGGATAGATATTCATGCCACCAGAGATGATCATGTCCTTCTTTCGGTCACAAATGTAGTAGAAGCCTTCTTCATCAAAATAGGCAATGTCGCCCACAGTTTGCATGTCGCCGAGGCTATCATCGTCGAACTTTTCCTGCGCCTTGTGATAGGTGGTGAATACCGTCTCACCCCGGACATACAACTCGCCCCGCACGTTGGGCTCAGTAATCACATTGCGATTTTCATCGACCAGAATAATCTCAACCCCCGGCACCACCTGTCCGCAAGAGCCAGGTTTTGTCAGCTGGTACGGTGGGTAAAGTACGGTATTTACGCCAAGTTCGGTCGAGCCATAGCACTCGTAAAGGGATTCATGCGGGAATAGGTCAAGATAGGCCTTTTTCAGGGCAAAGGACCACGGAGCCGCATTCGCGATCATCACATGCATGGTCGACAGGTCGTACTTTGCCAGAATTTCCGGGTCCAGGTTACAGATGCGCCGGATCGGTGTTGGCGCCGAGAATGTTGAGGTGATGCCATACTTGTCCCACAAGCGCAGCCAGTCCTCCGCGCCGAAGTGACGCTGCAGCACAATGGTTTGGCCCATCATCAGGCCAATGCCCATAAAGGATGCAGGGCCAGAATGGTAGAGCGGGCCAGTGGGCATATACACATCGTCGGGCGTATAGCCAATGTCCGCGATCCACATATTCATTTTGGCTGGGTTGCCAGAGCTTTCCCGCACAGCGCCTTTTGGCCGCCCGGTGGTACCAGACGTATAGGTCATCGACACAGCGGCACCTTCAACCACCTTGAACTCAATAGCTGACGGGTCAGCATCGGCGATGAGGGCGTTCAGGTCGAGTTGGTTCTTGCCAACTTCACCATCAAAAATCAGGACCGCTTTAACCTTGGGGATATCGGCCCGTATTTCTTCCAGCAGCGGCGCAAATTCAGCATCTGCAATGATATATTCGGCATCTGAATTGTCGATAATATAGGCTGCTTCTTCCGCAGAAGAACGATAGTTAAGCGGCACAGACACGGCACCAATTTTGCGCAGCGCCTGCATGGCACCCACAATCCAACGTGAATTGCGGCCGCACCAAATAGCGCGTGTTCCACGCTCTAGCCCCAGCCCACTGAGCACCCGGCCCAGGCGATTGGCATTGGCTTCAAGTTCGCTAAAGGTCCAGGTCAAGACGGTGCCATCTGGCCGGTCGTCGACCACGGCAGTTTTGTCGCCATAGGTGGCGACCAAGTCAGTTAATGGATCATTCATAAGGGGTGGCTTTCATCAAAATTTCCCAAGACAGGAAACCTTGATACCAGACCACCACTCATGGAGTCAGTTAGAAATGTCGCCTAAGCGCCGCGAGACGCCTTTTTGCGATCATTTTCCGTCAGATGCTTTTTGCGCATACGGATAGATTCCGGCGTCACTTCCACCAGTTCATCATCCTCGATGAACTCCAGCGCATATTCCAGCGTAACCGGAATAGGCGGCGACAGAATAAGGTTTTCATCTGTACCGGCTGCACGAATATTCGTCAGCTGCTTGCCCTTGATGGGGTTCACAACCAAATCGTTGTCGCGGCTGTTAATGCCAACCAACATACCCTCATAGACCTCGGCCGCATGGCCAAGGAACAAGCGGCCACGTTCCTGCAGATTAAACAGCGAATAGGCAAGTGCCTTACCTGGCACCATGGAAACAAGCACGCCATTATTGCGGCCTGCCACAACGCCCGTGGCCCGGGGGCCGTAATGGTCGAAGGAGTGATAGATGAGCCCTGTGCCTGATGTTGCAGTCATAAATTCTGACCGGAAGCCAATGAGGCCACGGGTTGGGATCAAGTAATCCATGCGCACCCGACCTTGTTGGTCTGGCACCATGTCTTTTAGTTCACCCTTACGTTCGCCAAGCTTTTCCATGACGCCGCCCTGGTGGTCTTCTTCCACATCAACGGTCAGCATTTCCCACGGCTCCATAACCTGGCCGTCTTCTTCTTTCATGATCACTTCAGGGCGGGAAATACCCAGCTCATAGCCTTCACGGCGCATGGTTTCGATCAGAATTGCCAAATGCAATTCGCCACGACCAGAAACCTTGAAGCGGTTGGGGTCTTCAGTATCTTCAACCCGCAACGCCACATTATGGATCAGTTCTTCTTCAAGGCGTTCGCGCAGCTTGCGACTGGTGACGAACTTGCCTTCGCGGCCAGCGAAAGGCGAGTTATTAACCAGGAAGTTCATGGAAATCGTTGGCTCATCAACAACCAGCGGATCCATAATTTCTGGCACCTCAGGGTCACAAATCGTATCGGAAATAGACAGGCCATCAATACCTGTGAAGGCAATGATCTGGCCGGCTTCGGCTTCTTCCCATTCAATTTTTTCAAGGCCGTGGAAGCCCATGATTTGCAGCATGCGGCCATTACGGCTTGAACCATCGGCGCTGATAACAGTTACCTTGCTGTTTCGTTGGACTTTACCGCGCTGAATGCGGCCAACGCCAATAACACCAACATAGCTGGAATAACTCAGCGAGCTTACCTGCATCTGGAATGGACCATCGGGGTCTACATCTGGTGGTGAAACATTGTCGATGATGGCCTGGAACAGCGGGTTCATGTCTGTACCGCGGTTTTCCAGTTCCGTTGCGGACCAACCCTGGATAGCCGAGGCGTAGACGATCGGGAAGTCTAATTGGTCTTCATTGGCGCCGAGGCGGTCGAACAGATCGAAGGTTTGATCAACGGCCCAATCAGGGCGCGAGCCATCGCGGTCGATTTTATTCACCACAACAATGGGGCACAGGCCGCGCTCTAGCGCTTTCATGGTTACAAAGCGGGTCTGCGGCATGGGACCTTCGACAGCGTCGACCAGCAGCAGCACTGAATCCACCATAGAGAGCACGCGCTCTACCTCGCCACCAAAGTCCGCATGGCCTGGGGTATCTACAATGTTAATGCGCCAGTCTTCGTCGCCATTTTCGCCAGCCCAATTAATGGCCGTGTTTTTCGACAGAATGGTAATGCCCCGCTCACGTTCCAAATCGTTGGAATCCATGACGCGTTCTTGTGCATCACCGCGATCTACAAGCGTGCCTGATTGGCGCAACAATTGGTCCACAAGCGTTGTTTTGCCGTGGTCAACGTGAGCAATGATTGCAACATTGCGGAGATTACCGATTTCGTTTGTCATTTTTCTAGCCATCCTGAAATTTCAGGCGGCTTATAGGCGGTCTCTCTGTATTAAGCCACACGAAAGATTCGCGTGTCAGCCCCGCGTTAGTCGATCATCTTCAGGCCGTAAAGTTCGGCGAACGGGCGCAGGTCTCCATATTCAGCCCAACGCTTGATTTTACCCGCCGACATCTCGAACACGCCGCTCAATTTCATCGATGCCAATTCGTTGCCATCTTTGTCGAAATGCTTGTCGACGCGCTCGGTGAAAACATACTTGCCCGACGACACCATATTACTAGTCCGAGATACAACTTTGACCACACCTTCATCAGAATCTGGGTCAGGGAACAAGGCATCAATGATGGCCTGCTTACCGATAATGGGCTCCATCCCAGCCAGTTCAAGCGTGCCATTATAGGCCATGTATAAATTGTAGGCGTCCCAATAGTGGCGCTTGGTGCCGCCTTCCATGCCCAAAAACAGCGCGATGATAATACGTTCGTTGATTTCTTCTGCCTGGCTCACTGTGCTTCCCCGGTATTGCTAGATGTTGTTGGGCTCTCTTGTCGCAAAAACGGTAAACATTGGCCATAGACAAGTTCCCCTAACCACGCTTTAGTAGCAAAAATTATCATGTTCAGGAGCCTACACACCATGGAAACCAATTTTGACCTAACCGGAAAAGTCGCCCTTGTAACAGGCGGCAGCCGTGGCCTCGGCCGACAGATGATCCTTGCCTTTGCTGAAGCCGGGGCAGACGTCATCATCGCCAGTCGCAAGATCGACAGTTGCGAAGAGCTCGCCACCGAAGTACGTGAACGGTTTGGCCGCAAAGCCATGGCCATTGCCTGCAATGTCAGCAATTGGGATGCCATGGACGAACTGGCAGACGCCGCCTATGCAGAATTTGACCAAGTCGACATTCTGGTTAACAATGCTGGCATGTCGCCGCTCTATGACAAAGTCACCGATGTAACAGAGGCACTGTATGACAAAGTGCTAGACGTGAACCTTAAAGGCCCGTTCCGGCTTACAGCGCTGATTGGCTCTAAAATGGCCGAAGGCGACGGCGGCAGCATTATCAATGTATCCTCCATTGCTTCTACCCACCCATCGCCAGATGTTATTCCCTATGCAGCCGCCAAAGCGGGCTTGAATGCCATGACGAAAGCCTATGCAACGGGCCTTGGCCCCAATGTTCGGGTCAATTGCATTGTCTGCGGTATGTTCCTGACGGACATTTCCAAGGCGTGGGACATGGACAGCACCATGGTGCGCGCGAAAGAACACTTCGCGCTGGAACGCACTGGCAACCCTGAAGAAATTGTTGGCACAGCGCTTTATCTAGCGTCCGACGCCTCCAGCTACACCACCGGCACGCTTATCGCCGTCGATGGCGGGCGGCACTAATCACCTTCTGACACCAAAAAGCCAAGGTCGCGACTGCGACCCGGCGCTAATGCGCCGCCCTCCCGGAGCCTCGCGCTTTGGCGCGATGGCGTGAGGGATATTATGGATACCCAGCCCCTGCATAGGGGGCTGGCGCAACCTCTAGCCGGGCGCGTGGATTAGCCGCGCAGGCCTCTGGATCTGTCTCTGCCGCTGTCAAAATAAACAATGTCTTGCCGTCTTCACCACCCAGCATGCAAGCAATCGCTTGTTGGTCTGTGGCGATGCGATGGGTCACGTCACCCCCTTCAATCACGCGCAGCACTTCGTTCGTGCGCGGCGAAGCAGCCCAAACACCACCTTGGTCATCGAGGCAAATGCCATCGGGGATCGCATCTCCCGGCAGGTCTGCCCAAATGCGCCGGTTCGCCAGATTGCCATTTTCTGCAATGTCAAAGGCCGTTAGGCAGCCCGCAAAGCTTTCGCCCACGATCAGGGTTTTGCCATCGGGTGTGATGACGCTGCCATTGGGGAAGTTCATATTGTCCGCCACAATACGGGCTGCGCCATCTGGCTCTACGCAGATCAGGTCTGCCGCTTTGTACTCTTCACCAATATGTAGATTAAAACCAAAATTGCCCACATAGGCACGGCCCGCGGCATCCACAACCATGTCGTTGCAATCGAAGCCCGCCAGACCAGACAAGTCAGCATGCAGGTGCAACGCTGTGCCATCGAAGCGCAGT
>Ga0055584_100006543_pt1 | contig 11422 bp, 10 predicted proteins | sample OSDHelmetaG_FD_58716 | JGI IMG/M metagenome (GOLD analysis project Ga0055584, IMG submission 58716) | Pelagic marine sediment microbial communities from the LTER site Helgoland, North Sea, for post-phytoplankton bloom and carbon turnover... | ecosystem: Environmental > Aquatic > Marine >...
AAAAAAAAACAAATATTTAGACTTAATCGTCTCACTCAATCGTTTTCTTTCTTAACCTTGTGTTAAGTAACCCCTTATCCGATTTATGGATAAGGGGTTTCTTTTACCAATCGACGCTTAGTACTTTATCACCTATGTCATTGGTCAATGAGATAAGAACGTAGTTGTTATTTCCCTGTTCCTGATTAGCGTTCTGATTGGAATCGATATCCATCCAGTCATCCATGAAAGGGAGAGGATTGAACTTAGGGCGTTCGTGATCAAACTGGACACCCAAGAAGTCATAAACCGGTGCAGCTCGCCAAGCATTCCATTGATCTAATACTCGGATTGATAAACCTGGACAGGCTCGGCCATCCGATAGAATGTAGCGGTTCCATTCGTGTTCACCACTCATAACTTCATCGAGTACAGATTTAATTTCATTCTGGACTTCAGGGAGTTTAAACACTCGTCGCCAAACAGGATCAGTAAGGATAGCGCGAATAGTTTCTTTATCCATCATAGCATGCAGCTGTTCATCGGACATGATTTTCTGAACAAACTGAGCGATCCCCTGATATTTATCTTTACCAGCTACGGCAAAGGTGACTGCGAAACTAGACATGAACTGGATTGCTTCGAGAGCAAATAAAGCTACATAAAAGACGAGAAGTTTACCCATCATCTTTTCATCCGCTTTAATGAGGCCTAGTTTATACTCAGCCCCCATTCTCTCGACTTCGTCCATAACCCGTACTACTGTATGGGCACGGTTTAAAACCTGTTTGTTTTTCATAACTTCATGGAAAACAGAACGGGTGTCGGGTACGCAGTTTTTCACGATCTCTGCGTATGTCAGCCAATGTAGGTTCTCAATTTCGGTCTGCTTGACTACGGCAAGCCAATGCTCTGAGTTGGTAGAGAAAGGAGCAATAACGGGTGCAATACCTCGGCTAGCTATAGTATCCAGTTCCCACTGAAAGGCAATGTTCTTGATAATCAGATCTGTTAGACCCGCGTTATCAGGATCTTCGATATCCATGCGCGATTGGTGAAGAGGAATCTCGTTTTCATACCAGTCGCGTTCCTTCTGAAGTTTATATAGACGGAAAAGCTCAGGATAGTTTCTGTTAATACTGTCATGAAGCCCACCACAGTTCTCACCTAAAAATATAGGGTATACGCCCGTTTCATAAGCAGTGGAATCAGCATTAAAAAGAGATGTATTATTAGGCATTTACTTCTTACTCCAAATGGAAGAGAAAGGGTACTCCGCTGAGTACCCAGATTTATTTACATTACACAAACAGAACAACCCGAGATTTCCCCTCCAGTGAAATCAACATCTGAATCACCAGATCTTAACTCACAGACGAACGGTTCGGGTTCCCCTTCAGATTCACTGTCTTCAGGCTCGATGTCTTTCTTTTCTTCTTCGAAAAGAATAGTACCTTCGCTAGAATCCACTACCGCAGTTTTAGCATTTTGATAATAAGCGGACTTAAGCCCATACTTATAACATAAGTTTAATTCTTCTAGTACTTCCGAGACTAATAGAACTGCCCCAGTTTCACCTTTTCCTTCGCTCCCCGCTTCACCTGCATCTTGAACGAATTTACGGTAGAAATCTATGCTGATCCCTTGACCGTGGAATTTCTGTAAAACTGCATAAAATTTTACTTGATCTGGAATGGAGATATCCCAAGCCAATTCATAATTAGCTTTAATTTTAGGGTCTTCAGTTCCTGGCACACAGAAATAATTAATAGTATCCCCTGAGCGTTTGCCGATAAAGTGACTACGAATCGGATATACTCCGTTGGTAGTATAAGAGGCCTGAGAACTACTCTCGCAAGGTGGAGTTGCTTCTAATACGCTATTTCGAATACCTCCGTTCGCTTTGATCTCTTCGCGAAGGCCTTCCCAATTACACTTGTATTCGGCATGATGAAGTTCATCAGTATTTTTATTGTATGTATCGACCGGCAACCATCCATCAGGGTATTTGGTTTTATACATCCAATCACATACACCGCGTTCCTTAGCCAGACGTAAAGAAGCACGGTGAAGGGTATAACTATGGAATTCTGCCATCTCATGAAGATAGCTCCTCCCCTCTTCGGAGCTGTAAGATAATCCACGTTTAGCCATAGCGTATGCTACGTTAGTCATACCGATACCTACCGAACGTCTCGCCTTAGCAGATTTAGCTAGGTTAGGGTAAGGGAATTCCATCTCCTCAATCATATTATCGACCATCAAGAGAGCGTAGTATGCTACTTCTTCTCGTTCTTCTGGTGGGATACGACCCTCTACTATGGAGGACAGGAAGCAGAGAGCAATTTCACCTTCTGAGTCTTCGGAGTATAGATCAATCAGATCACGATAAGCATACGTTGGTAAGAAGATCTCCTGACAGAGATTGCTACTCCAGATCGTTTCTTTGAAAGGAGTATGATAATTGGATTCTTTTGGATTGAAGCGGAACAGACGACCGTTTTCATTCCGAATTCGTCCATAGAGTATAATTAGCTCTCGGGCATTTATGAATTTCTTCGGAATAGACGAGTCGTTCTTTACTCGTTCATACTCGTCTAGGAAAGCCTGTTCATCTGAACTAAATAGCAAGTCGTGAAGATCGCGAGCATAATAAAGGCTAACCAGCATCCAATCTTCGTTACGAAGAGCTTTTCGAATGATTTCAGGATGGAGGGCTGGGGAGTAATCCAAGTGATCTATGCGTTTTTCATCTAGAGTTTTAACTGATTTAGCTCTTAGATGAGTTTCAAAATCCGGGTCTAAGCAATCATAACCTACTGTGCATGACCCACCTCGCGTATGCTGTCTATTCGCGCCCACGTTAGATTCAATACACTTCCAATAAGGCAGCTTACCTTGGTGTTCTATTCGACCACCAGCAACTGGATCCTTAATAGAACGCGTACGCTGATACGATCCTTGTCCTGCCTGAAGAACAGTCATTGAATAGGCGATGGCGGTTAGTGCGTGAATTGACTCGGCAGTATCGTCACCTAAAGAGACACAGCAAGACGCATAACCGTTAAACCCTGTACCTGGGCCGTTTAGAAAGGGTGTTGAAGGACTGATCCATTGCCATTTTAGATAATTAAAGAGCTTCTTAACGTCGTATAGTCGACGCTCTTTAGGCATCCTGTTCATTGTAGCCATAGCTACACGCATAAAACAAAGCTGAGGTGTTTCATAACAGGTTTTAGTAAACTTGTTATTTATCGCATACTTCCGTTTAATCTGTTTTAAAGAAGTATAGCTGTAGCTCAGATCTTCCGAGTGATCTAAAACTTTATCCAACTCTTTAAGTTCTCTAACCGAATAATTCATACCTTTCCAGATACCTTTATCGGTCATATCGCGATAAAAATCAACTAAAGAAGGCGCGGAATCATGCCCACCGAAGAGTTGCTTGAAATATTGTCCTGCGTACAGTCGACCAGCCATCTTAAAAGCAGCGGGGTCTTTCTTACCTAAACATATTTCAATCATCGTATCCTGAATTTCTTCAGAAGAACATTCCCCGTCAAACCGATCGACTGTCTGCATGACAACATCCGACCATGAGGTATTATCCATACCTCCCCATTCTCCCCATCCGTTAATCTTTTCTGGCATAAATTTTTGCTTTGAGCCATCACGCTTGATAACATTCTTAATCATTAAAAAACCCTTTTATCTTTTATTCGGGACTTCCAAAGTGTATGAAAATTGTCTTGTAGGAAGAGTGTAATAGATTGTTAACTCGATTTTTCTCTTCAAAAACAATGGTTAAATTGGAAAAAAGACTGGTATCACTTCTCCTCTTTAAATTAAATACCCTATTCCCGAAGGAATAGGGTAAAATTTTACAGGTTGAACTTTTTGACTAGAGCATTTCTTAAAGAATTTAGCTTGGTAATGGCTTTCTTTCTATCATCTTTAAAATAGATAGACTTAACTAAATGTTTAACCAGCAACACGGGTAATGCCGTTGAAACACCTAAAGATGTCTTCGCGATAGCACCCACGCCAAATACGTTTGCCAGAGAATGTGAGCCGCTACCACCCCCTTTAATTTTATCAATCACACTTTCAATATCGTCAACTACTTCTTTAGCTTCACTAGCATTTTCGATCTTGTTGATTTCAACTTCGAATTCAGTAATTTCTGTTTGTGAGAAACCCTTAAAGAAATAACCAAACCAACTGCCGATTCCTTCGTCTAGTAATTCTTTAGTTTCTTCGGAGAGATTGCTTTCAAAGATATCCATTTTTTCTTTAATGGAAACATAATCTTGGATCTCTTCTTCAGTTAGGGTGATGACTCCCCCACCAACGATATGATCCTCGACTAGAGAGACCTGTGAAATTTCGGATTCATTGAGATTTTCTGTATCAAAGATACTTTTAATTAGAGGTTTAAATGACATTTCTTCTTCCAACCTTTGTTTTTTATTGAAAAGGATTGATGGTGAGCTAAGAGTAAACGAGCTTCCTATAGCCCTCAAAATGGTCTGTATTCGGCTTGCAATACTTATTATACCTTTGCGTCCAATAGCAGGGCCTATTGTGCTTAGATAGTTCCCTAACCCGTGACTAAAAACACCAGCAAAGAAGTATTTAAAATCTAGAGTACCGTCCTTGTTGGTGTTATCGTCATAGAATTTACCTGAGTTGTAATGCCCAAGAAGAATAGGGATTCGAACGAGAATTATTACCGCCCCAAACAAGCTAAACAGATACCTGATATAATACGAAGCTTCAATTAGACCGAAAACCATTCCAAATTTGGCACCGCCATTAGTTTTAATTTTCGAAGCTAGAACTTTGAAACTCTCCTCAACTATAGGGCCTATTACACAGGTTAAAATCAGCAGACCAACGTGTGACCCAAAAAACGGAACTAAGGATGCTAGAGCTATTTTGTTTATATAGCCTATAACCATAGACATAACAAAGAATATGATTATTTCTTCTGTATTTAAGGACATAAACGTATTTTTAAGATCAGAAAGATAATTTTTGACCTTTTCGGTTGCGCCCCAGGACTCATCTAAGTTTTCTGCTTCTAAACACTCACGCAAAAGTAATCTAGCTTCTGGTCTCTCCGCGATCTCCCGTATTTTCCGTTTCTCATCCCCGTTTAATTTTTTCTCAATCTTTTTTTGAAAATTGAGATACTTAAGCCTAGCCTTCTCTGGATCTTTCGACAACCGATCTATTTCTTTCTGGACTTTAGAAACTAGGTTTTTTGCTTCTAATTCGGAGAATTCAATAGATTCAGGTAAAGCACTGGCATATATCGTACCGCTCATGCGTCTTGCCCTTCTTTAGATATAATTCCTATTATTTAACTGTTAGCTATTTCAAGCAATATATCACCGTGACAAGATTTTGGTTTACAACAGCAGACTAAGTTTTTCCCTTTGAGTTCCCTCTTTATCGAACGGATCATTTCCTCATCAGATTCGACTTTAATTCTGAACTTCTCTATTACTTCTTCCCTAGTCCCGTCTACACCTATAACAAACTCGTTACCCCAAGGTGTTCCCCGCTCTATTGACACCAAATTGTTTAAAGGGGGAACGAACCTGTGGCGATTAAAAACTTTAGGTTTCATAGAAAAAAGAGTAACCCATTTCTGGGTTACTCACCATTTTACTCGTTAGACAATAACCCAATCTTCAGCTAACGCATCAGACTGTGCGATAGTCCAAGGTACTAATTCGTTATTGGCCGTTCGCATGATAATGCAGTCACGGAACGTAGGTTCGTTCAAGTACTCACCAAAGCCGTAACCGGCAATTCTGGCCATACCGTTAGAGCCATTCATCTTAAAGATAAACATCCCTTTACCATTCCAGCCCTTGCGAGCTAGGCTATAGCCTTTCTTTAAAAGAAGAAGCGCATGGCTAAAAGACATACCGGTTCTAGCATTCTGGTAAGAATTATCGAACACCCCCTTAGGTGACCAGCTTACATACCCTTCTCGGTTAGCTACGTTAGATTCACCGCCGTCACAGTCCTCAACCAGATAACCCTCGTCGTCAGGGTTTTCATCTTCAGGCACTTCCCAATTACGGAAATCGTTATACTCTTTACGAGTCATAGGCTCGGGAAAAATTACCTTCGAACCAACATATATTACTTTTTCTTTTTCAGACATGTCTTTAACCTTCTTTGTTTTCAATTAATAGATTCTAAACTATGCATATGTTTCAAGAAAGGGACGTATCGGCATCCCTTAACTAGTTTTTCAGCAAGTTCTTTTTCTTTTTCGTCCCTGAAGCTGCTACCGTCCACGTTACCAATGAAGATTATTAATTTATCGTAAAAACTCTCTTCGTGACTTGTTAACAGCGTTTCTTCACCCTTGATAATATTAATCTCAGGGTTAATGACCTCATCCGAGCGCATTTCGCAGATAAAGTATTCACCATCTGTTAAACCAAAGTTTGCTAGCTTTTCTGAGGATGAGTATACTAGCTGGCCGATAAAGAAGCTACCCTTTTTCTTGTGTCTAAGATTAGCGTCTAACATTAATTACCCTACCGTTAATTTCCAGCGCATTTTTCCTGCGTCCCAAATCCTATTATATCCATTGTTCTTCACATTTTCTATCTCTGAAAGTTCTGCATCGAACTCTATTAACCCTTTTTCTGCAAGAGACTTTAAACTACTCCTTTTAAATTTAGACTTTCTGATTCTTGCATCTCCTTTCACATAGAAGTAGTCTTGGGGAACATTTCTATCTAATTCAAAGCCTAGTTTAGAATACATGTCCCCATTGGAAAATCGGTTATCTGAGTAAGATATTATGGTTTTAGGATTATATCGCCTGATGAAGGTCTTAAGAAGTTTACTAGCTCCACCTAGAACCTGCGAATTAGCCGAGAACCGTACTAACTCCCAAGTCTCGTTGTCGAACTTTGATCCTCGGTTCGATATGGTGTAATTGAAACACATAACGGCCAATAGTTTTTTATCCTCATTAAAACAGCCCAGCGCCACTTTGAAGGTGCATTCCCCTTGGATATGATTTTCATTTAAGAATAACTTTGCGTCAGATTTATCTAATTCTCTAATGAACGTCTTTCTTGCATATGTTCTCCCCGTATAGTAACCGAGCTTATGCCCAATCATATTTGATAATAGACATTCGTCGATATTGTTGATTTCATCTTCGTATAACTGGATGCACTGAATTCCTCTTTCTTTGAAAAATTCGTATTTCTCTTTAATATGGTTTCTGGCTCGGCTAACGTCCAGTTTAGAATCAGAGTGCCAATACAACCCATGACATTCTATCGCTATTTTCTCCGCTGGGAAATAAAAATCCGCTTCCTTGAATTGTCTAGTTCCCCCAATGTAAAAACGTTTATGCCTTTCCATCTCCCCTTCATAAAATTCTACTACTAGTTTCTCTATTTTGTCCTCTATAGAGGACGAATTCGGGATACAATAGGGGCAACAGCAGACTCTGGAAAGAAGAATACCGTATGGTGTTGCCTGATATTTCTTATTATGAATTTTACAAGTTATGTCCATTAATTTAGTATAGTACGAAAAGTCCACATACTGACTCTCTATTTCTTTTAAATCTATGTGAGAGTCGCCAAACTTTCTTAGAAACTTTTCTTTGAATTTATTAAACTCGTAGAAGAGATCTTTCTTCTTGAGTTGTTTCTCTACACCACATTTAGGGCACCCCATTTCCTTATTGATATGCTCCTCGTATCTCTGACTGAAACTCCCGTGTTTTTTACAAATTATCTCTAAAGGACTCAAAGCTCCCGCCCATATGGCTCTAGAGTAGTCATACGTATCTCTACCGTGGATCTGCCGTCCTCTATACGCTAGGAACCCTATTTTTTCGTCGTCGGTTAGTCTCCCTAGATGGCTCCCTATGGTGTAGCTCGTTGTACTACTATCGGATTCGTAAAGCGCGATAAGGTCGTCTAGATTTGTAACCCGAGGGATTCTTTTTTCTCTAGAGGCTATCGGGACGAGAACGCTTGGATTTTTCTGTCTAGTGAGGTTCTTGAGCTGTCTAGTTATTATTGCTCCGTCAAGCATGAAATCGATTTTCGTGTCTAGCGTATATGGGGGAGCGGTTAGTATAAAAATTTCTTCTATTTTCAAATAATCGGATAGGTCTTTCTTAGTCTTAAAACGATATTTGCGTTCTAGAGTACACTGCTTGCATCCGTAACCTTTGGTTACATGATTATTCGCAGATTTAACTGTAAACTCACCGTGCTCTTTACATACTATAGTTATAGGGGAACTGGATTTAAAATTGTCGTCCCTGTAGTAGATATACTTATCTCCGTGAACCTCCTTTGCCTTAGCTAGAAAGTCATCGAAATCTTTGAACTGCTTAACTTGCCTCTCTCTTTTATAACCACATTGTCTACACCCCATTCTATTACTAACGTGGTTATTAGGGGTCATTTCAAAATCACCATGTTCAGGGCAGGTTATGATTACTTTTTGTTTGGATCTAATATAGACTGTCTTATCGTAGCTATAATAACCGCCATGCACTTCTTTCGCTTTCTCTATAAATTTTAGAGTTTTATCCATACTAAACCACCGGATTTTGAGTTTTTCTTAAAGAAATTCAGTTACCCTAGATAAGGTAACTGAATCTGTATAAATGGTGGGCCTTGCCAGTCTCGAACTGGCGACCTATCGATTATGAGTCGAGTGCTCTAACCAACTGAGCTAAAGGCCCAAAAACTTTAGGGATTCTTTATACGGCTACGATGATAGCCTTCAAGTTCCCATAGTTTATTCAAAGCGTCTGCTCTTGAACTTTCTTTTCCAAGCTCTGTATCAAAATCATTTGGATTAAGACATGAATTTTCGCCAATGATGGTAAAACCACCGACTTTTAAAACGCAAATAATAAAATTTTCATTCATTAATACAAATCTTTCTGAATCAATTAGAGCTTCAATTTCTTGCGGTTCAATCTTTTCAGGATATTCCATTTTTTCTCCAAATAGCCGGTGGACACCGGCTATTTATCAAATTACCCACTTAGCTACTAATACACCCCCATAGCGTATGTATCTAAACTTTTAGGCAGATAAGTTAAACGTTTTTCAATTTCAGGAGTCCTAAATCCAGATTTAATGCCTAAAACTTTTTCGGCTTTAGGACTAAACGTAAAGTCATGTAAAGGACTTTTCAGAAATAGGTAATCAATTGAAACGAACGTCACTTCTTTGCAGCAAGCCGTGGGTAACAGCTGCATAAATAACAAATGTAGTGACAGAAGCATTATTAGGGTCTCTTAATAGTTATCACGCGAAGGCTAACATAACTCATCCTCCCTTTCTAGTTTACACTTGATATACCCTCGGAACCGAGAACATAAAGACTGTAAACTTAACGGATCATTTTAATATATCCATATCTGGATGGCTTCTAATTAATTAATATATGTTTAATCATATATCTAATAGGCGGAAATTAGTCGTCATTGTACATAGCATCCGCTACTAAATAGGCAATCGCAAATATAACGATTGAGAAAATCATAATTTTTAAAAACACATAATCCCCTTAAATGGTGCGCCCAGCAGGACTCGAACCTGCAACCTACGGCTTAGAAGGCCGTTGCTCTATCCAATTGAGCTATAGGCGCTAAGTGGGAGCCAATAATGGCTCCCTGGAGATCATTAACCACCGTGTACAGGCATGGTAACATCGATGACGATACCAGTACACTTTAAGAGACATCGCAGAAATCTCCGATTTGCAGCCTTTATTTTAACGTTAAGTCCACAAATTCTTCTTAACGGATCTTATTTTCCGCGCTCGTGGAGTTAAGACGAGTTGACGAAAGTCGAATGGATTGGAAACCACCTCGATCAATTTTATGTTAGTAAAATTTATTTTTTAAGGTCAAAAAATTAGTTCGTAGGCTAAATGATTGCCAATTTAAACAATTTTTTATATATTCAAATTGTAACTCGTTATCTAAAGGTGAAAGTATGTTCCTAGAAGAAGCAGTCCATAATTCTCATGAACTTTCAGGTATTGAAGATCTTATTCAGGACGTTAAAGATTCAAAAACTGAAAAAGAGAGGCTGAAGCACATAAGAAAAGTTGAAGACGCGCTAGCTGAGTATTTTAATGTGGCAGGGGTATCAATAAACAGAATATCCCCAGCAGGGTTAATCTCTCACGGCATTAGTGAAGCCTTAGTTGGATCTGGGGCGTTTACTGTGCCTTTCCCCATAACCCCTTTTAACATTCCCAAGATAATACACCGTAAAGACGGAGGCATTCAATTCGCTGAGAAGCAGAAAAGTTTTATACTGATTAACGTCTCGCCTTCTGTATATACACATCTCTCTAAATCGGAGATTCTTGCCCTTATCTTACATGAGATAGGACATAACTTTTTTAAAGGGGATATAATACGTCGGATTTACAATCTCGTAATGTTTATCCCTAAAATTGTATTCAGAATCCTTCAGTCTAATCCTATTTTTGCGAAACTAGAAGATCAGCACAAAATTTTAGGCCCAATATTTAGTTTTGTAACCGAGGTTCAGGATTTTATATACGGCCTTCTTAGGCATGATTACGCACGGAACGCCATGCACGCGTATCAGGAAGTATCGCTTCTAAGAGAGGTTTTAAAATTTATTAAGAAGATCACGTACAGTATAGGGTTCATCTTAAAGCCTCTAAACGACCTAATAGGGGGTTTAGTTAAGGGGGCAGTAGATGTATTCTTCGGTGCTTATTCTGACGAGGTTTTTTCTGATGATTTTGCAACAACTCATGGCTACGGTCAACCCTTGATTACTGCCCTCAAAAAGCTTTCAGACCCCGATATAGCCACTGACTCAAAATTCTTCCCTACTTACTTGAAAGCTCTCGCGGATTCATTCCAGCATTTATCAGACCCCCACCCGAGCTTTCTAAAAAGAATGGACTCCATAGAAGCTAGAGCTAGAAAAGATCTGACCTTAATCAAAGACGAGAAAGCTAAGAAATATGCTAAAGCTAATCTGGATCAAATGATTAAGAGTAATGAGGAGATTCGAAAGAATTTAAAATCGTTAAAAACGCAAGACTTCTCAGATAAGATCCGGTACTTTATCGATACTAAAAAGGATGTTAAAAACCATTCTATAGAGAGCCATATTGATGAATCAAGTCTGGACTCTTTAATTTTAGCGTTTTCAAAGGATACTCGGCTTTTGAATGAAGATGAGATCAACTCACTATCTGAACTCGGGAAAGTCGTAAACTCACAGAAAGCTACTTTAGATGAAGATAGCGTTTATCGGTTAGCGAAGCTCAGGAAAAATCTAAGTTATCTGGAAGAGTCGATGTCTCCAGAAACAAGAGGCTTCTATACCTCAATGTTATGATTCTAGTGCGAAGTTGTAATAAAAAAAAA
>Ga0055584_100006544_pt1 | contig 11422 bp, 7 predicted proteins | sample OSDHelmetaG_FD_58716 | JGI IMG/M metagenome (GOLD analysis project Ga0055584, IMG submission 58716) | Pelagic marine sediment microbial communities from the LTER site Helgoland, North Sea, for post-phytoplankton bloom and carbon turnover... | ecosystem: Environmental > Aquatic > Marine >...
GGCGAGCAGATCCCGGGCACGAACTTCTTCCAGACCGAGACGTTCATCCTGTCCTGGTAGCCAATGCATCGTTGACTCGTCTCCAGGTTGTGCGCACATTCTGTGCGCACCGGGGCGCCGCTGTGCCCCGCTGGAGAGCACCCCGATGGCCCCCTCGACCCGCGCCGCACGCCCCAAGACCATCAACCTCGACGCCGCCAAGGTCCGCGTGGTCCGCGGCCCGCACAAGACCGACGCGGACAGCTGGTACTGGCGCGCTGACCTGTACGTCGGGGGCGGCGTCCGCAAGTCGCTCTGGAACGGCTGGGCGACCCGCGAGGCCGCGCGCCGCAAGGTGGCCGCGCTGCTCCAGGCCGAGAACGTCGCCCAGGCGGCCGACGACGCCCGCGCCGCTCGGGGCAGCGAGGTGCAGACGGTGCAGGACCTGCTTGAGGTGTGGCTGGCGTCGCAGCAGGCCCGGGTTCCGCTGTGGGAGCGCGAGCAGTCCGAGGGGCGCATCGCGCTGCGGGCCGGGCGGGTCAAGCGGGTTGAGCACAGCCGCGACGCGCTCAGCCCTCGCAGCTACAGCGCGTGCAAGACGTCGGCCCAGCGGCTGGTGCGGTCTGGCTTCGGCGCGACGCTGCTGGGCGACGTCACCAAGAAGTCGCTGCGCAGCTACGCCGCAGCCAGCGACGCCGCCCCGGGCACCGTCAAGCTCGACCTGACCAAGCTCCGCGCCGCCTGGGCGTGGGGGCAGGCAGAGGGACGCAGCTACACCCGCGGCACCCCGTCGTGGCCCGACGTTGTCGCCACGCCCGTGCGGGACAAGTACACGCCGACCCGCCCCGAGATCGCCGGCATCCTCGCGGCCATGCCGGAAGGCTGGGCCCGTGACTTCGTTGAGGTGCTCGCCACGCTGGGCTGCCGGTTCGGCGCCGCTGCGCGCCTGACCGCGCACCCGACCGATGTGAACCTCGCCCGCGGCACCGTCCGGCTCGCGGTCAAGGGCCACGACCGGACCATCAGGGCACCGCGGCGGGTGATCGAGATCCTCACGCCCTACGTCGAGGCGGCCGAGGACGACGCCGCGCCCCTGTTCGGCCGCAGCCCCACGGGCCTGCGGCTGGCGCTGCAGCGGCAACTGGACCGCGCCTGTGAGGCGGCCGAGGTGCAGCGCGTCACGCCCCACGGCTTCCGGCGCCGTGTCGCCACCGAGATGCTCGCGGCCAACGTGCCGGTCGCGGTCTACGCGCGGGTGCTCGGGCACTCCGCGGCCATCGCAATCAAGCACTACGCGGCGGTGCAGGGCGATGACGAGCTTGCCGCGTTCGCCGCGACCGCCGAGGTGGCCGGCGCGGACAACGTCGTGAGCCTCCGCGTCGTGGGCGCGTAGACCCGCACCGCTGAACCTGCAGCGCCCCCCGTCGGACCGGCCGACGGGGGGCGCTGCTGCGTTTGGGGCCGCGGGTCAGCCCAGGGAGACGCGCGCGGGCGCGCTGGGGCCCCGAGCTTTGGGCCGCTTCGATTGGGCGGGCTGCTTGGCCGGCGGACTCAGCCGCTCGACCACGGCGGCCCACGCCACCATGCGCTTTCCCCCCGGCCCACGCCGGGCAAGTCCCTGAGCCTCCAGCCAGCGGCGGGCTTCGGCGTCGTTGCAGGGGAGCAGGGCGGCGGCGGCGCTGACGGACAGCACCGCCCCGGTCCCCATCAGGAGACGCTCGCGGGCACGCTCGCTCAGGCCCGCGAGTCCCTCGACCGGATCGTTCTGGGCCCGGGCGGCACCTTGCAGCGACGCGATCCTGGCCTCGGCCGCGTCACGGTCTTGCTCCGTCCACGGGCGCCCGTCGGGCTCACGCGGGATCCACGCTCGCTCGCGGGCCGCGAGGTCCCCTGCCTCAGCCGCCTCGACGACCGAATCAAGCCGGCGCAACCGAGCCCTGGCCTCGACCAGTTCGAGGGCGCCCGCCAGGTGGTCGACAACGTCCCAACCCAAGCCGGCGGGCACTCCCCCATCGACTCCCGCACGCGGAGGTGGCGCGGCTCCTGGAGCAAGGAGGGGGCGACCGCGGGGGGATGGACTGGAACTCGGCATGGCGCACCTCGTCGGGGGGCTTTCGGGGCTCGGTCCAACGGCGCTCGTCCCTGGGACTGCGCCCGGGCCGCCGTCAAGCCGGCCGACCTGCGGCCAGCCTGCAAGCGGGCCGGGCAATCCGCAACAACGCCAGAACTAGCCGAAACAACTGGCATAAGACCTATGTGTTCCCGCGTCGCGTGGGCGCAGCCCCCTACCGGAGAACGGCCAGCAGCTCGACGAGCGGGTACGGCCGGTCGAGTTCGACGCGGTGGGTCGTCGCCGCCAACAAGCCCGGGCGATCCACTTGCCGGGCGAGTGCTGCCGCCGCGTAGGCCACCCCGCTTGCATCGGCGACGCCCTCGGCCACGGGACCCACGAAGTCGTCGTTGCGCGCGCCAATCAGCACCCGGACGACCGTTCCCGACGGCGCTTCGGCTAGGCGCTCAAAGATCTCGACAGCGACTTCGTCGGTCCACTCCAGCGCGAGCAGGAACGCCTCCGGGGTCGCCGCCAACTCTTCAATCATGACCGCCGTGTCATCCGGGTCCGCGTCGAGGAGCTTGACCTCCAAGACCGGCGGCGCGGTTGGGCCGTCCGCGGGTTCGCTCTCCAGGTCGGCTGCCACGCGCAGGGCGGCGCGGATCGCGGCGGCGGGCTGCAAGACGGCCCCGCACCAACGACTGAATCGAGCGTGCTGCGGCTCCGGCAGGCGGACGTCGACCCGCGTTCGGCCGGAATCCGCGGTCGGAAGGTTGGGCAGTTGCAGAGCAAGCAATCGGTCGCGCGCGTCCCCGGGCAGAGAGAGCAACTCGTCGATCAACTGCCGCGTGTATCGCGCCCGGGGCGAGAGTCCCCGGAGCACATCGATCGCTTGGCGCTCGACGGGGCCGAGTTCAACCACCAATCGGGAGTGCCTTGGGATGCTTTGTCGCACCCCTCGATCGTGGGCCTCACAAGAGCCGTGCACAAGGCCCAACTTGCCCGTCCAGCGACTGTCGCCTCGCGCGCGCGCGTCGGAGGCGCACTTGGGTGGCAATCCTGCGGCGGCCGACAGGTTCCCGACGGACCGGGGTTCGCGGTCGCCATCCCCGCGCTCATAGCCCGACTCCGCGGTCGACGGCAGCGGCGCGCCAGGCGGCCGCGGACGCAATCGGAAGCCCGGCGCTACACAGAGCCCGGGTTGTGGTCGCAGCGCGGCGGACCGCGGCGAGGACGTAGCGACGCTGCACCTCCTCGATGTCCGCGTCGGTCAGGCCGGAATCGGACGCCACGGGGCCCCAAAGGGGATCGGCAAAGGGGCTGAGGTCCCAGGGCAGCCCCGCGGGGGTGTGTGAGCCCAGGCTGCGGTCCCGCCGCAGGCGCTGGCCGACGGCATCCAGGCGGAGTTCGGGACTCTCGACGACTTCGACGCTTGAGAAGTCGAAGCGAAGTGTCTCGACGGGCACGAGTGGCTCCGGCTCTGGCGGGGCCCAGGGGACAGCCGGCCAGGTCACTCGATACGCGGCGATCTCGCCGTCCATCCCGATGCGACCCTGCACCTCCATTCCGGGCGGTCCGATGGCCCGAAGCAGCTCGACCGTGTCGGTGAGGGTCCAGCTGGGTGAGGGCCGCTCGTCATCGTCGTCGTCGCCAGGCTCCGGCGGCGGACGGCAGGGGGACCAGCGGCCGGTCAGAGGTGGGGGCCGCTCCAGCGGCAGGGGGCCGTCGAGCAGTGCCGCCGCGCGGGCCCGCCGACGTTCAAGGAGACGACGATCAGGTGCGTCCTGGGCGAGCTGCTCGCGGCGGCGGGCGCTTCGCTCGGTGCGCTCCTGGAACCACTCGGCCGAGCGGGTGGTCGCGGTCGCCTCGTCGGCGTCTCTGACGGCATCTTCGGCTGCCTCGGCAGCGACGCGGGCCTGCTCCGCGGCGTCGTCCGACTCCCGCCGCATGCGGCGGACAACGAGGTCCGCCGCGTCGACCGCCTGGGCCGCGGCCTCGGCTTCGGCCTCCGCCTCCCCGGCTCGTCCCTCTGCCCGCTCGATGGCGTGCTCGCGCACGAGGCGGCCGACATGGGCTCTGGCACGGAGCGCGCGGTTGTCGGCGCGCTCCGCCGCCTTGATGAGTCGCCGAAGGGCGGCCTCGGCATCCACGTAGGCGCGGGCGGCTAGCTTGGAGCGGCTCGCGTACTCGTCGGCCCAGGCGTAGGCGAGGTCCGCGGCCTCGATCGCGACATCTCTGGCGGCGGCGCTCCGTGCGGCTTTGGCGGCGGCGTCGTTGGCGGCCGCTCTCGCGGCGTCGGAAGCGTCCCTGGCCGCGCCCTGGCCCCCTGGAATTTCAGGGGCTTCTTCCAGGGTCTGAGCAGCCTGGTAGGCATCCGCCCGGTCCTCGGCGGCGCGTCGTTGCTGCTGCCCCTCCCGGCGGTTGCTCGGGGCTCCGCCCGCCGCCGCCCAGGCAGCGGCATAGGGCAGCACCAGACCGTCCTTCGTGCCCCTCGAAGGACGGAATCGCTTGAAGCCCTTGGGCCAGTCGTGGCCGGTGGCCTGAGCTGCCTTGTGAACGTCGCTCCAGGTGCCGTCGAGGTCGAACACGGGGGCGATGTAGGTCGCTTCCCACGCGATCCCCGCCTTCGCGGCGGCAGCATCAGCGGCGGCCTGGACCGCCCCGGTCAGCCCGGGCCAGAGGTCTGCCGTACGTATGCCCGCGTTCGTGACGATCCGCGTGCGCACCGCCAAGAGGTCGAGGCTCACCGGGGGCGGGTCGTACTGGTTGCAGACCATGTAGTCCGCGTCCTCGGCCAGCATTCGCCGAGTCAGATTGCCGTCCACATCGGCCAGGATGAACACCCACTCGGGCGTCCCGTCTGCCTGCCGCTCGACCACAATGCGGGCGGCAAGCTTCCAGCCCAGGCTTCGGGCGAGTTCACGCACGAATGGGGACGCGCAGGGGTCGAGGGCATCCATCGCCTCGATGGGGGTCCAGTCGCCCCGGCGGGGGAGGGTGAGACCGATGCGAACATGCGTCACCCCCGCGGCCCGCCAGGCTGCGGCGTGGGGCCGCGAGCTCTCCCCGGCAAGCACGGCCTGCCTTGGGGCACAGTCGGCGTGCCCGCAGCCGTGGGTACCGCAGCGCTGCCGTTGACCGCCCGCGGAGCCGTTGGTCTGGCGACCGCAGCCCCTTCGGCGGGCCCGGTCATGGGCTGCGACTGACGCCTGCCGTGCGCGACCCCATCCCAGCTGGGCGTACCGGGCCCAGCCGGCTGCGTCCTTGAGCTTGTCCAGCCCGGCGGCCCACCGCGCGACGGCACCGTGGTCTTTGGGCTGCAGCGGCCGGGACCGGAGGGTGCTGCACCCCGCCGTGAGGCCCTTCCGGGGCACCCCGAGGGCGCCGCCTCTGGCTCGGAGCCGACCGACGATGTTCGCAACGGTCAAGGGCAAGTCGAGGGCCACCAGCCATGCCCGCTCGACCGCGCGCCGCCAGGGCCCAGGCTTCTTAGGGTCGAAGGGCGGGGCCGCGCTCAGGGCGGCGACGTACCGGTCGAGGAGGGCGGGGTCGAGCGGGGCCTTGGGATCGAGGAGCGCGCGATCCCCTAGGAGTCGGCGCGTGGTCCGCTCGACGCTCCTGCGCAGCTTGTCGGGCACCCCGGCCAGGGCGGGTTGCAAGGCGTCGAGCACATCGTCGCGGGGGCCGCGGGGGAGCGCCCGGAGGTTGCCGAACGGGTCGATCCGCACGGGCCGGGGGAGCGGGGCGCAGGTGACGGGGTGGTCGCGGACGACAAGGCCGTCAGGGGGGTACTTGGACTTCTCGATCGGGGGCGCCAAGAGGAAGGCCGCGGGGATGGAGGGGGTGCCTAGGACCCCTAGATTTCCATTAGGCCAGGGCAACGGCGACTCACCCGCTAGACGCGCCGCCCGGGCAAGGTCCGGCTGCCTCTGCGACGCCATCGTCGCCAGCTCGCGGATCCCTGCCGGCTCGGGGACGAACCCGGCCGGGCCTGGCGAAAACCGACCTTGCGAGCGGAGCAGCGCGGCCAAATGGTACCGGGACGCCGCACACCCGGCCTGCGTGCGTAGCCTTGGCGTCGGGTTGAGCTGCCCGCGCCCACTGGCGACCCGAACGGGCGCAGCCACGCTACCGGGCTGGGCGCGGCGAAGGGCGAAGCAGAAGGTAGTGGATGGCCTTGTTCATCGACTGTTCCGGTCATGGGCTGACGGTGGACCGCCCGCCCCCAGGACGGGGAACGGGCGACCCATTAGTCAATGCCTCATGGCCTCTCGACACTGCGGCCGCGCGTCGCTCAAGTCAAGATCTATGTCTCTGATATTTCTAGGCTTATTGCGGTTCCGCAAGTCGTCTCACGGGACAGGAGAGGAAGGCGTTGGGCCGCCACTACTCCCGGTTCTGGGTGCCTCTGATCGCCGGGGTGCGGCGCTGCTCGGGGACGCCTGAACAGCGGTCGAGGCCCACCGCCTGGCGCGACTGGAATCTGCCTCTGGTTCCGCAAAGCCGCCCGGGTTCGGGCACCTGACGTTGGAGTACGCTGTCTCAATGCTGGACCCTCGACTCGTGATCTGCGGCCTTCTCCTCGGCCTCTTGGCCGGCTGCCCAGGCGGCGCCCCCGATTCCGACGGCGACGGCTCGCCTGACGCCAACGACTGCGCGCCGAGCGATCCCGAGCGGTACCCCGGCAACGCCGAGATCCTCAACGACGGCATCGACCAGAACTGCGACGGCGTCGACGGCAACGACCTCGACGGCGACGGCTGGGCTTCCAACGCCGGCGACGAGCGGGACTGCGCCGACAACGATGTCGCGGTCTATCCGGGGGCACCCGAGGACTGCGACAACGGCATCGACGACGATTGCGACGGGGACGTCGACGAGGTTGATACCGCCTGCGGCGGTGCCGGCGACGACGACGATGCTGCCGGCGACGACGACGATGCTGCCGACGACGACGACGCGGCGGATGATGACGACGACGCGGCTGACGATGACGACGCAGCTGACGACGACGATGTTGTCCTCGACGACGACGATTCCGCCGACGACGACGATTCCGCTGACGACGACGATTCCGCTGACGACGACGACGCCACGCCCTGCCCCGATGTGGACGGCGACGGCGCGACGGACAACTCCTGCGGCGGCGACGACTGCGACGACAATGACGCGACCCGCGCTCCGAGCCTGACGGAGTTGTGCGACAGCGGAGTCGATGAAAACTGCAACCTGGGCATCGACGAACTCGGCTGCCAAGACGCCGACGGCTGGACGCTAGTCCGCGACGACGCGCTGGATGTCATGCCGCTCGACGCGATCGTCCAGGCCAACTGGACCGTTGCCAACGTCGGGGGGCGCGACGGGGTCTGCGTGAGCAGCGGAGGGAACCACTACCTCGCCCTTCCTCAGGGAGTCGCGGCCAGCGCCAACCAGGTGGCCGTCGAAGTCGAGGGCTACGCGAAGAACTCCGCGAACGACCTCACGCTTCTGGCGACCCGCTCGCTCTCCGGCGACCCCTACCTGAAGCTCCGCCTTTGGTTCGTGGCGTCGGAGACCGCGCTCTCCGAGTACCACTCCGGCCTGAACGGCGAGCGAGAGCTGAACGTGGGCCCCGCTCAGCCTCAGCAGGCCTGGCACCACCTCCGGGTCGAGTTCGACCGGACAACGGCCGCGATCGTCGCCGAGCTCAACGGGACTGGTTGGTTCGATGGTGTCGGCTACCTTTCGAGCCTCGGGGGCGACCATCTGAGCCTCTACGGGTGGGGGGGCGACACGTTCACCAACGCCGTCTGCTTCACCAACCTCCGCGTCTGGACCGGCGGTCCGGTGGCCGCGCCCTGAGTTCGCGTTGGTGCACACCTCCGGCCCGTGCGTGACCTCCACTCGCAGGCGGCCGTGATGGCGAACTACCCCCGATCCGGATGGTGCGCTGACGACGCGCCCCGTCGACGAGCGCCCCCCAGGAACCGATGGCCGGAAACAGAGATCAACAGCAAGATTCCGGTCTTTCTCTACTCAGATCTCTCAATCTGAAAAGCAGCAGGAAGTTGCTGTTGTGCCGTTGAGCTCACCCCGCGCCATGCCCTCGGCGAGGGGGTGCGAAAACCTCCCCCCGGACCGAGGTCGCGCAACGGGGTCGACAACCCCGATCGGCGGGGGTGCGACAAGGAAGTGGTTCTTGGCGGGGTCCGTTGGTGGCTCATGCCTGGAAGACTGTAGCCGCGTAGCTCACACGGGCTCACGCTGCGCTACGTGGGAACTCGGACGGAGAGGTTCAGCGTGCCGGCCTGCCGACTCGCTGACGCATGCGCCGGCCGCTGAGGGGCAATGGCTCCCGCCGGCCGAGATCCCGCCCCGTGGAAGCTCGGACGGGTACGAACTGCCTGCTGGATCCCGGCGGGTCTGAGCTAGCCCGCATCCTGCGTGAGCAAAGACGGCGGATCCTTGTTCCTTCTATGATTTTGGTGTCTTACGCCTAATCAAGAAGGGGATCCGCCGTGACGGATAGTACCCAGGAAGTTCTGTCGTTTCCACGCTCCGCTCGACGAGCCGTCGAGGCCTCGTTTTCGGGCGGCCACATCACCTCGGATGGAGGCCTGTTGCTGCTGCGGCAGGCGGACCGTCGGCTGGACCTGCTCCGTCGGCTGTCCCGGCCGCTGCCCGACGACCGGCGACAAGCCAGCGTCGAGCACTCGCTGTTGAGCCTGCTGCGCCAGCGGGTCTACGGCTTGGCGTGCGGCTACGAGGACCAGTCCGACCACGACGACCTACGTCGCGACTTCGCTCTGCAGACGGCGGTCGGCCGGGACGAGGTGCTCGGGCACTCGACGACGCTGTGCCGTCTTGAGAATCGAGCCGATGCGAGCTGGGCGTGGCGGGCCCACGAGGTCCTGGTCGACACCTTCATCGCGCGGCACAAGACGCCGCCAGCGGAGCTCGTGCTGGACATCGACGCGACCGACGACCCGACTCACGGCACGCAAGAAGGGCGCTTCTTCCACGGCTACTACGGCCACTACTGCTTCTTGCCGCTGTACGTCTTCTGCGGCGACTTCCCCCTCGTCGCCTACCTCCGCCCGAGCAACAAGGACGGCGCGCGCCACGCCTGGGCGGTGCTGGCTCTGCTCGTGCGGCGCCTTCGGCAAGCCTGGCCCGACGTCCGCATCGTGGTCCGCGGCGACAGTGAGCTCGCCGCTGGAAGCTCATGCGCTGGTGCGACCGTCGCGGCATCGACTACGTCCTCGGGCTCGCCCGAAACAGCCGGCTGGAGGCGATGGCCGACGACTGGCTCGACGAGGCGGAGACGATGAGCGCGCTGGCCGACCGCTCGGCCCGGCTCTATCGCGAAGTCCAATACGCCGCCGGCAGCTGGGACCGGCCGAGGCGAGTCGTCGTGAAGGCCGAGTACCTCCGGCTCTCGTCGACGAAGCGCAATCCGCGCTTCGTCGTGACCAGTCTCTCGGACGCCCCCGAGCGCCTCTACCGCGACATCTACTGCGCCCGCGGCGACATGGAGAACCGCATCAAGGAGCAGCAGCTCGGGCTCTTCGCTGACCGGACCTCGGCCCACAAGTGGTGGAGCAACCAGCTCCGGCTGCTGCTCAGCACCCTGGCCTACGTCCTCATCAACGAGGTCCGGGCGGTCGGCCTGGCCGGTACGAAGATGGCTCGCGCTCAGGCCTGGACCATCCGGCTGCGCCTGCTCAAGGTCGGAGCCGTCGTCATCCGGAACACGCGCCGAGTCCGCTTCTTGCTCTCGAGCAGCCACCCGGACCAGGCGCTCTTCTGGCTGGCTGCCAAGCAGCTCGCGGGCTGAGCCCAGCACGCGCCGTCCCGTCCACCCGAAACAGACCAATCAGCCATCCACCCGCACGGGGTCGGGGGAGCTGTGCGCGCGTCGGAAACGAAGCGTGAGCCAGTAGCGGCTCGCACTACTCACGCAGGATGCGGGCTAGCTGGGCGACCGCGTCGGGCCCAGCTGCGCCCGCGGCGGGACTCGGGATCGCCGCGGCCAAAGCCAACGCTAACGCCAACGCCGACGCCGACCCCGACGCCAAGTCGGCGCGCCGCGCATAGCGAGCGCGAGTCGTAGTCTTCGAGCGGTTGGGGGCCCCCATGGGCGCGGGATGCTACAGCGACTTCGCGTATGGCGACCGGGTTCGGGCACTCCGTGGACGCCGGCAGCGCGGGGGCCGGCGACGACCTCGAGACACCCGCGGCCGGCATCCATTCAGGTTGAAAGTGGCACTGCACCGCTTGAACTCCCTCCCGGCGTTGAACGCTGGGAGGGAGTCCCACTGCGCCATCAGGCCCATGATGCCGACGAAGCTTCAACGAGGCCCGGCGTTGAACGCCGGGAGGGGGGCGCCGCTGGCCGGCGTGGCTTGGTGGTTGGCGCACGCTTCAACGAGGCCCGGCGTTGAACGCCGGGAGGGGGTGCGGCGCAAGCGAACTTCGGTGTTGAGGTCGTGCGGGCTTCAACGAGGCCCGGCGTTGAACGCCGGGAGGGGGGGCGCGAACTCGGCGGCTTCAGCGGCGACGTTTGGCGGCTTCAACGAGGCCCGGCGTTGAACGCCGGGAGGGGGCGGCTCCGGGCCGTCCGGCATGACGATCGACAAGGAGCTTCAACGAGGCCCGGCGTTGAACGCCGGGAGGGGGCGCGCGCGCGTAGTAGAGACCGTCAGCGACCTGGATGCTTCAACGAGGCCCGGCGTTGAACGCCGGGAGGGGGCCGGAAGCCGGGCGGGACCACGTATCGGATCCAGGCGCTTCAACGAGGCCCGGCGTTGAACGCCGGGAGGGGGGGCTCAACGCCAACCAGACGGTCTGGGATGCGTATCAGCTTCAACGAGGCCCGGCGTTGAACGCCGGGAGGGGGGCGAGTACCAGCGGGCCCTGAACGAGTTCCAGCAGCGGCTTCAACGAGGCCCGGCGTTGAACGCCGGGAGGGGGGTCGAGGGCGTCGGCGCGTGGCGCGATCCAGTCTGGCTTCAACGAGGCCCGGCGTTGAACGCCGGGAGGGGGCATCAAGTCGATCAAGGTCAAGGGCATCGAATACAAGCTTCAACGAGGCCCGGCGTTGAACGCCGGGAGGGGGCAGAAAGGCGACCTTCCGCGAACCGTCGCAGTAGTAGCTTCAACGAGGCCCGGCGTTGAACGCCGGGAGGGGGCGCGCGTCCCTGGCCGAATTCCGAACGACTCACGAAGCTTCAACGAGGCCCGGCGTTGAACGCCGGGAGGGGGGCGCCTCGTCGTGCAGGTCCACGGCGTCGGACTCCGTGCTTCAACGAGGCCCGGCGTTGAACGCCGGGAGGGGGGCGACGCATCGCAGGCGACACCGTGACGCTTCCGTCGCTTCAACGAGGCCCGGCGTTGAACGCCGGGAGGGGG
>Ga0055584_100006545_pt1 | contig 11422 bp, 4 predicted proteins | sample OSDHelmetaG_FD_58716 | JGI IMG/M metagenome (GOLD analysis project Ga0055584, IMG submission 58716) | Pelagic marine sediment microbial communities from the LTER site Helgoland, North Sea, for post-phytoplankton bloom and carbon turnover... | ecosystem: Environmental > Aquatic > Marine >...
TTTTTCAGGGAGATGGAAAAACCGGATCATGATGATGCGCTGCTGATTTATTTTACTGATGGGTATGGGACGCTTCCTGATCACGCTCAGCAACAGGACCTGCTCTGGATTCTTGAGCCTGAAAGTAAGGCTAGAGGACTGGAAGATAGGGGGGAGGTGGTCTGCCACCTGGATTGAGTTATCAAGGTCGGTTTCTTGAAAAATCAAAGAAAAATAGATTCAATTTATTTTCCTCAAGAACATATGCTAAAAATTGTTAGCATGTAGCTTTATTGAAAGGGTAGAATTCGTTAGCGTCAGGGAAGCTATATCCAACAGAAAATAAGTATATGAATCCGGAGGATTATTTCCAAAAGCAACTTGAAATCGAACCTGTATATCAAACGGAAGGAGTTTTTTACGAACCGTTTTTTATCTTCGAAAGTCGGATTCAAAGTCTTCAACGTCACTGGTTTTTGAGTAAAGGAATTATCAAGAATCATTTTTTGATTCTCGATAAGGCTTCTGGTCATAATTCGGCGGAGTTTGACGATTTATTTGATGAATCTATAGGTTACGACGTCGAATATTTCCCAGAATATTTAAGGCTATCAACGATCTCGTTTTCCCTCTCTCTTTTGGAAAACTTACTAATTAGTCTCAGTGGGGACATTGCAGAGAGCTTAGGTAAAAAAGTAGAACTTGATGACAGAAATATACCTTACATAAACAAGCATATCCTTTGGTTAACTCGAGGGTGCGGGGTTGACGTCCAGATCGATAAAAAAGTCTGGAAGAATTTGGATGCCATACGAGAATTGAGAAACAGGTTTATTCATAAAATTGACAGGGATATACCTAATCAAATAAGGAAGGTGATTAGCGATATGCTCTCTGAAAGCATCACTAATGATAAGACTGTTTCTGACGAATTCGTAGATGTTGCAATGAAAAAAATAGCAGGTCTTGTCAAAGCTATTGAGTTAGCTGTCATAGAGTTCTACAGATCTCACCATAGAAATTCAGATAGTATATGACCTCTTTATAAATAGATAATGTGGTTTGGGATACAATGAAAGTGAGTGTTCATGCCGTTTCTGAAGCCCACGAAGTAACGATCCTTGTGGAGACGAGGGCGTTTAAATGAGACCGAAGGGTCTTGGGCGTTTGACCACCTTTGAATAATACTCCGAGCTCCATATTTCGATCCAGGGCTGCAGAAGTGAGATTGGCGCTGGTAATGAAAGCGATAGAATCATCTGCGACCACGCACTTTGCATGAACTGATCCCCTTACTTCACGATCGTTAGGATCCCAAACGTAAAGTTTAGCATGAGGGACTGCTTGTTTTAACTCGGAGAGTCCATCTTGAGAAACATTACCGCCAGAGCTTTTCGGAGACTCAAGTAAAACAGAAACCTCAATCCCCCGAGAAATAGCTTCAGCCAGAGAACTCAAGACTCCATCCACCCCATATAAAACATAGCTAACTATAAAAAGAGAATTTTTAGCTGATGCAATTACTTGGCTGATAACTTGTCTAGTGTCTCTTGACGGAACCAATGAGGTGTCGGGACCTGTCCACACAAGTTCGATCGCTTCAGAGGCTTGTGTTTCTTTAGAAAGAGCAACTACCATTAGGGCAGCAGAAACTTCCTTCGGTGATATGTTAGTATTTGAAAACCAAGAGTCTTCAAGTGGGCGAAGTGATTTGTTGCCAAAATCTTCGACCAAAGAGGAGAATCCATTGTAAGAATCCAGCTTGGAAACATTATCCGCGAGTATTTTTAGCTTATCCATATGTAAGCCTTTCGCTGCTTCAACTAACGTTGACCAAAAGTCGCTCATCAAAGATTTTTAAAGAACGCGGCGTTCTTGGAGTCAAATGTTTTAACTAAAAGGCAACGGTCAAGAAAACGGTTTCCTATCTCACAGGAGGTTTCTCCTACAAATGAGCACGCATGGCAGGCTGCCGAATGTAAGGAACGGTCCTTTGCTGGGTCATGCTCAAAACACAAGGGGTCAGAGGAGCATATGGTGGCCCGCTCAAGTGCCTTTCTTAAAATATTTTCGAGATTTTCTTTTTTACCCAGCTCCACCAAGCCGCCAAGTGTTCCATCCGAATCTGCGGCTGCTGTGTAAATTAATATGCCGGCCATGGAAAGATTTTCGTTGGTCGAATAGATTCGCTCGCGAATACTGGCTGCGTTGTAACCACATTCAAGGGCCATTTCCCTAATGAGAAGGTGAGAAAGGGTATGAAGCATCGCAAACCTAACACCGGGGAATCCTTTTTGCGGATCAAGCTTCCTTGCATCTCTCCACCCCTCATACCCTTTCTTAAGCATTTCCTCTCTTTCCTTGACGGGTTTGGAAGCTTCCCAAATAGAAATTATCTCCTCCTTAAAGCGAATGAAAACACCTTCTCCATGTACTTCATTGGCAGGTACCCAGTCGGGCTTTCCATTAGACAAAGGTGCCATGGGCGCGCGCTCGTGTAATTCCAATGTCTCTTCAGGCGCTTCCACACGGGTAAAACCAATCAATGCATTCACTTCCCGTAATCTTTTCATTAAAAGAACCTCTTCGATCACAGAATCGTACCTTGGTGGAATATCAGTTTTCTCGGTCAGGAAATGAGGGAAGTCTATCGGCGGATTTGGTTTAGTAAGCACCTCCCACTCGGGGCTCTTGAGGTCGCTGAAGTGAAAGTTAAGCCTACTTTTTCCAGATCTCTTTTTTTCTATCTCTTTCCAAATTTCTTCGCTTGAGAATTTTTCAATACCAGGTAATGCATTATTATTGTTAAGAATTTTTACAACCAAATCGACCTGATTTTCTTGCTTGATGTTGTCCAAGTTTTCCCAACCATCATCCACTATTTGGGAAAGGGAGTTGCCTTGAACCGGTATAGCCAAAACTGATCTTTGAATTGGGAACCATCCGTTTGAAGCTCCAAGTAGGACTGTCCTGCAATTTTCGCTGCATGCTTCATAGGTATCTAAGTGAGGATTTCTTCCTCGGCATCTTGGTAAGTATTTTACAGCGTTTTCACCAAACGCATTCACCATGGATCTTGCTTTGCCGCATTCTTCACATTTTACCCATAGATTCTCAGTCTGCAGGGAGGCTCCACGTTCGAAAAACCTCAAGGTGCCACTGCACGTAGAAGGCCCCCCGTGTACATACCAATGCCAAGGGAAATCATCCAGGTGACCGTTTCTGCATGCGACCAGAAATCGGGCTGGTACTGCATCAGATCTTCCTCGGTGCTTACAATTTTCGTGAATGAAATGGATTTTGTCGGGTCTAAATGGATTATCATCACCTTTAAGTTTGAAGAGTCCACTATCGTAGGAGGCCAACAAGCCACACCGAACACATCTTAACCATCTTGGGAAAGGATAAACAGGTACACCGATTTTAGCTTCCGGTGAAAATGGGTCCACATTTTGATCCTCGACGACAGGTGGTTTCATTAAGCTCTGAACCTGATCGCCTAGCACTGATTTTACCTCAGCCAAAAGTCTGGCCTCTTGAAGTGGTTTGCAACGCAATTTATCCCATTTGTCTATCCCCATGGTAAGTACGGAAATATTTGGTAAATCGATCAATGCGCCTGGACCGAAAGTCCACAAAAGCTGACTTGGGCGAACATCTCCAACTACTGAACTCATGATGCATCCTCCTGCTCTATGGTATTCTTCTTTTTAGGAAACGCGTGTTTCCAATCCGGTTCATTATTTTGCTGCTTGTCTTGCAAGACAAGCCTAACACCGGGCTCCACCTCCCTCATTGAAGTTGGAACAGTAAATTTGGACCAAGAATGTGAGCCGGGTTGCTTCAGAAGACTGACAGTGTCATGAGATTGCCTTTTTGCTTTGTATGCAATATGACCCTGCCGTTGTGTTACTTTCCTGACCCATTCGTCAAACCTTTCTCGAGCCATGCTTTTGGTTAGGAATTCGATTTCGATTTTATTCGTAACTTTATGAGCTCGATCTCCAAATGAGTTGGTTACTTCATCCACCGCAGGATCGGCAGCGGAAGTTAGGCTTTCGGCTCCTAAGTTTGGCGCCAACTGATCTTTTTTCAATCTGGCCATACTTACCATGCTACCAGTAAGTCCGCGGTCCAAAGCTCTTTGGGTGAATGGCGTAACGGACTGGGCTTCGACATGTTTGTAAAAAGCACTGTGATAATGTTCGAAAGATTCATAGTGAGACAGGTCGCGAGGACGGGCCCAAGTAAGAGAAGTGAAAACTAGTCCAGGGAATGAGCGGCCAACCCGGCTGGTCGCCTGGATGTATTCGGCCGTGTTCTTGGGTTGTCCGTTCACAAGCATTAGGCCGAGTCGATTCACGTCCACACCCACAGAAAGCATATTAGTAGCCAGCACAATATCGATCGCTCTCGTTTCATCCTTCTGCCATTGGGAATCATATGTATCTTTTTGCAAATCGTAGTCGGCTCTAAACGGAATCTCCAAAGTATCTAATTTCTGTGGAATAGAGGCACTTGAAACCCTTGAGGTTAATTCTTCTACCACATTTACTTTTCTTTGTTTGAGACCTGGTCTATCTACATGCCCCATCTCTACCCGGAAAGATCGTGTCTGTACGTCATCCTCTGCCAACCTTTTCATTCCTCCAAGCTCTCTTAATGAGTTGAAATACCCTACCGACGTCATCCATGGATCGGCCAGCTTGCCGAATTTTCGAAAAACATGTTGTGATGCAGTAAGCAGGGCGGTGTAGAGACGAATCAAGACCGCGGGACGGGCGCTTCCCGGCGAGCAGATTCCCAAATACAGCCTTCCTGGTCTGTCTTTTACGGATCGTTGAATTGAGAAGAAATTATCTTCTATATCCAAACCGTTAGGCGGAAAGATAGCCAGTTTCCTCATAAAAACATTATTCACCTGGTCTTGAGCTCTCCGAACAGTTGCAGTAGAAGCAATGATCTTCGGCCTAATGCGATGGTTATCAAAATGCCATGTGGATAGTTCATCTACAGCTGTCTCATACAAACCTACCATCGTACCTAATGGTCCACTGATCAGGTGGAACTCGTCCTGTATTATTAGGTCCGGCGGTCTTAACGGTGGAATCGCCCTAGTTGAGGCAGAAGGAAGTCCGTTTTGGGCGTTATGGCTTTGATTGCATTGACAATCTGGCCAAGTTAATCCATGCCTACTGCACTCGTGAGTAGCAATACCGAATAAGTTCCTTACAGCATCGTTCCAGGCCATTTGGGCAAACTTATCCACTGTCGCAATCATCATGCTTGGTGGCTTACGGTACATCTCCTCATCGACGACTTTCATCGGTATACCCAGATCTGGAGAGTTGCGTTCGGTAAACTCACATCTGCTGAATTTGTCTCCGCAAAATATTAAGGTTCGGCCATGTCCACCTGCGAATTTGCTTACCTTTACATCTCTCTTTTCCAAGACCTCGCTTCCGCACCATGGACAATTGTTAATCTGACATGGAGAAGCCCCTTGGGTTCTTTGCCCATTCCTCACCGCATTGATATAACTTTCAGACTGTTCGGTTTTATTGGGAGTCACAGCCCCTCCGACCCAAAGTCCAATAGTGAAGGGTTCTTTACCCCATGTTTGCTCCTCTCTCCTACGGATGATTTCCATTGCACAAATTAAGGTGGATGCCCGTTGGAACTGTTGCAGCGTTAACAAGCGCAAGGTATAACGCATGATTACCGACAAGCCTCTTGTGGCATCATACCCTCCCAGGTTTCCCTGTAGCCTACGAATCCCCATCGTAAAAGCAGCCACTCCCAAATAGGCTTCTGTTTTACCGCCACCGGTGGGAAACCATAACAAATCGGCGAAAGCATCAAGAGGTTGAGATCTATCTTTGTGCTTTGGGTTGGCAAGGGATGGAATAGATAGAAGAATAAAGGCTAATTGGAAAGGTCTCCATGAGTGGTTTTTCGGAACATCTAGATCTTTTAACTCTTTACCTGAACCCCTTCTGGTTTCCATACCAAACATGCTATGCACCCGCTGATCAGCCATGGCTAGGTTGGCAAATTGGAATGCCTTTAAACCGAGGGGGTCTTTAACCAACATATCAATTCCCTCGTGCAATCGCTTAAGCACGTTGCGGCATCTGTCCATGGCAATGTTGGCTGCCCGATCATGATCAATTACTTCCGTTCCGATTCTAGATTGTTGTTCGGAAATCCAATTTTCATAGTCTGATGTGAGAACGGAAAGAGCACACTGTAATTGAACCTTATCCATAGCTGCGAGCTTGCGCATGTCCAAAAACCCTTCTTGGACCATGCGCTGCATTTCCGGTCTATCCAGTGGATTGAGTCCAGGTGTCTCAGTTGTGGGTACCTCGTATTCGGGGATGACTTGAGTGCGTATTTCCTTTGCCTTTTCAGGGTCCTTTTCAGAAGGAGAAGCGTGTATTGAAATCGTATGGCCAACCGCAAACTCTACCTGCTTACGGTAGATCATTTCTAATGTTGCCCGTTCAATTTCATCTACCGAGTCATCCACCAGAATCGGTCGCTTGCAAAAGATTTCCCCACCGTTTTGCTCGCGGACAATGATTTCAGGTTGAAAGACCCAAGCCTCGTCCTGATTGTCTTTGGGAAGAATTTGATTATTTACTAGAAAGATCGTAACCATTCGGTATTCACCCCCTACATCTTTGCGGATCACTCCCTGTAAGCACACATCCGGGCAAAGTCCATCCACCGCAATTGGCTTTATCAAGCCCGGCTTTAATTCCATCTGAATCTTTCCACCGGCTGATTGGCGCTTCCACGCTTGCATGGGATTACCGTCCTCTTTGGTTGCAGTTTTGCTGGGTTCCCTGGTGTATCTACCCCAATTCACCTCGATTTCTAAATTTTGGGCCGATGCATCCAAACATACTGTCATTCCTATTGAGGAGGGCACAAAAGATTGATTTTTTGCTGCATCAATTTGGCCGCTATCATCATCATCCGGTTCGTAGGCTTTTCCTGAAGAAGCACTAAACTCCTGCCCGGGCACTGTCTGCCTACTGGCTTCGTTTACCTTGCCAAAAGGTTTTAGATCGTCCGGTTCATCTTCCGTTTCTTCTTGTTCCGGAGCACCTGCGCCTTTTAGACCTTCAATATTTTCTTGCGAAGAACCGTCTTGCCGAGGGGCAAGTTTTCCAACGAGATAGCGCTCACGCACACTCATACCAACGATTTCTTCCTCAGGTCCGCATGCTGGGCCAAGTAAGTCATCAATCGCTGCCAGCTTCATCAACCTTCTTGCATAATTCTGGCTCTTTATCGATTTGTCGTCGAGCATTGGCAGTCCACCATAATCTTTTCCAGTGGATGCCTTGTATGCATTCTGGAAGTCTTGCCATAGCACTCGGATGGCAATCCCCTTCTCATCGATTTCTTGAAATCCAGCATTAGTTGCTAGCTTGGAAGTCTCCAGTTGCTCAATTCGATCAAAATAAATTTCGGTATTTTCCGCCCCTGAGCGTTTTCTATAGACTCTCCCAAAACCAAAGATGGCCAAGTTTTTATCGAGGAGAATAAGAATATCTTCTCTTTCTGCACTTATTCCTGCAAAAAGCGAACTTGTGTAAGGTAGGCTGATTGATAAGCATTCAGAGGGGTTTTCAAAATCGGTTTTTACCAACCATGCATTTGGAGGACTCTTGGCTGCCGTAGAATTCTTCGACGCATCCTCTAACTTCTTGTCCTCAACCATCTCAATTTCCCCCGCACGCTGGGCGATTACAACATTTGCGATCCTATGGACTGTTTCTGTCATACCTGTGATCCTTATCTTTTCCTTGAAGACATCCGTTCCAAACTTTGCCGATAGTCTGCCCAGCAATTCGTCTAAAAAACTACTCGATGCTGATTTTACCTCTGAAAAGTTCAAAGCCAGAGGCGCTTCCATTTCTGGGAAAATGGCTTCAATTTTTCTTCTTAAATATTTGGCTGGTGGGCGGGTGCCTGTATTGGCACATTCAGCTGCAACGTTTATTCCTCCATTTTCTTCAAGCTCTTGTGCAGACGAATCGATAAAAGTCCAATCGGCACCAGCTGCGATCCAAGTATCTCGTAAGTCCACGGGGTTATCGGTCTTCATTTGAAGGCACAAACCCGTTCCTCGTATTGATGATATTTCGTTTGTGGATGAACTCTCTCCCTTATCCATATTAAAAATGGCGCCTCCGCTCCACAATGTAAGAGATCCTTTATTCGCCCGACAAATCTCCAAGGATCCTGCCATCCCATTGCCTTGTCCAACTTCGGGGTCGCGAGTTACTCCCCGTTTCAATGCCTGCTCCAATGCTAGAGTATCCGATTTGATCTCGCGCGTTGTAGCTAGTGAACCCCTTATTCCTCGCCCCAAATCGCAAATTGCCACGCTTACTTGATTGAGTCCAGGGTAGGACTGGGCGCATACCACACCCGGTGTGGGGGATTCGGCATGGATCACGATGTTGTCAATCAACTCGTTCACTGCCCATTCCATTGCTGGTATGAACTTTGCCCCGTCCTTGAACTGTCTGATCACCAGTTCGCAAATCAAGTTTACTGTATCTGCGACATCGTCTCCGTCTTGGATCAGACTGATTGGTATAAACCTTCCGATTTCTGGGTTGGTAGCCAAATTCTGTTCATTCAAACCGAGTATTCGATGAAAGCCCATACGCTGAAGGTAGTTGATTCTACCGTAATCTCCGCTGATCTTAAATTGTGTACCTTTATTCTTTAGGTCTAAACAATGTGCAGTCAGAAAAGCCAATCCATCGACTTTTACGAAACTGGTAGCATTTACTCGAATTTCAACTTCATCGGGAGTTTCAACTCCCGGTATTGCCTCTTTCCATTTTTTAGAAGCAAGGGAGAAATCTAAATCTGGATTTGATGGAATTTCAAATAGGGCCATAGATTATAAAAATTAGAAAAGTTCGGTTTGGCCTTCGGAAGGTTTTTCCGCTTTGGCTTTTGGTTTCTTTTTATCGTGAAGACCTTGGGCGACTTCCTCTTCGTAGCGTTTTTGGTGGAGCTCAAGCAGGCGGGCGAGGACATCGTCGTGGACTTCCTCAGGCCATCGGTAGCGGTAGGGAATCTTCTTTCCTTCTTTGACCTCGTAATCGGCGATGAACTCGCAGTCGGTTGATATGTCGTCCCAACCGTAAGCATTTAGCACTGCCCGATCCATAGCAGTGTGTAATTCGCGAAGTTTCAGAGTTTTGGCATCATCCTCATCTGGATTATGGAACCGGTTGTAGGTCTTAGTGAGTCCTTCGTCGTTTCGGACCATCAGTTCGGCGCGGAACTCGTAATACGTCTTGCCGGCGGCCTCAAGAGTGGAGTCGGTTTGCCAGTTCTCGGGGAAGGGGAAGGTATCGAAGCAGCGTGAGGAGTTGTAGCGAGGATCATCTTTCATAGTTCCACCGAAGAACCGAGCCCAAACCTCATGCAGCCGTGATTGAAGACATGTGATAGCCGACCATGAAGATAGTGCGAATACACAAAGTGTTTGGTCGTAGACCATTGCCAAAGGTAGACGTACGAAGCTTAAATACTTAGATGCACCGGATCCTCCAGTACAAACCAACACCCGATCCATGCCGGATATGGCCCTGAACAGTGCTGGTGTATACCTGCCCCAAAGCCACCATCGTTCTTTTCGACGCCTTGCATCAGGGTTGTTACCGAGCTTGTCACGCTCAGGTTTTACTTTTGACTTTAAAATATTGATCAAATCGGGCCATTGCTGTGCTTCGGACTCACACATTTCACCGAAGTTGATTACATAGCGATGGTGACTATGAGTCGGATTGACATTGATTTCTTGGCCACCTATGTAGGGGAAGATTCGCTCAGAGTTGCGTGGATCTTTTTCAATGAGTCTATGCATTTCTGCAATTGGAGTTGCTGCTCCTTTCTTGTCGGTATCATCAAATGTAAAACCCATACCAAGAACATAGCTTCCAACAAAGCTCTTTCCTGAGTTCGCTACCAGTGAAGCAGGGTTTTCGTGACCCCCACCGTGGAAAAGGAAGGCAGTGATTTGTGGTGCATCTTCCCCCCCCAGTATTAATTCCCCACGGAAGTCCCCTTTGCTAACATAAACGATGCTGACAACGACAGCAGCTTTGCCAGGCCATTTGACCCTTTTATCTGCCAGATAAATCGTTCCTCCATTGTTACAAATCCAACTTAATCCAGTCTGGCGTGTGTCCCCTTGTGCTATGGTGTTCGTAGCGATCAAACCGAAACATCCCTCATCTTTTAAGAGAGTGAATGCTCGTCGATAGAAGTGGGCTACCAAATCGGCATTTCCATGGGCTTCGATATGTAAAATCTTACTGATGTATTTTAGGTAACTTGCTCCTGAAGCACCTGAAATAGTATTCTTCCCACCATACGGTGGATTCCCCACAAAGGCGTTAAACCCACCATTCTCTAAAACCTCTGGAAACTCCAATGCCCAGTGGAATGGTTTTCTTGGTTCTTTCCCTGGTGCTTGATCGATCGAGAGATTGATTATGGTCTGAGTCTTGATTTGCTCGACGGTTTCTTCATTCAAGCGAAGGATACCGTCAGCACGGGTAGATAAAACCTCCAAAGCTGCTTTGAGCTTATTTTCCTTCCCTCCGCAAACCAAGGCTTCTCCTATCATAGCATCGGCAAGCAGTTCGACGGGTACGAGCTTGCTTTTAGCTTCAGCATTAAGCTCGGCCATTTTCTCAACATCGTGAACATCCCGAATGGTGACCTCGCGAAGTTGCTTTCGTACAACCAACGCTTCTTCGACGGCATCCTTAATATTTTGGCCGAAGATAAGACTTTGGTCCTCTGCCTTTGGGTGCATGGAAATCTTGGTTAACTGATCCAGGCAGTGCAATCCGAGCAAGGCATCTCCACTTTGTAAATTGTGATCCAGAAATCCAAAGGGGCGGCCTTTCTGCAGTGTTACTAACCATATGGAGAGCTTGGCCAGCTCGACCGCCATCGGGTTCATGTCCACACCGAAGATGCAACGCTCGGCAATGAGGCGGTGAGCAACGAGCAAACGGTCATCCAATTCCTTGGACATGAGCTCGGTGCCCGAGCCGGAGTCAAGGGCTTGGCCATCAACACTGATTTCCTTGCCTGCATCTTCCTCCGCCTTCCATGCGGTGATCAGCTTTTTGCTGAGGTAACGACAGGTGGCCACCAAGAAAGCGGCTGATCCCATGGCCGGGTCGCATACTTTGAGATCAAGCAACTCGGCGGAAGAACGGAGCTTCCACTCATCCTCGGGCCAGCCCTCGGCTGGGCCTTCATAAATGACGGGCGTTAAAGTTTTCTCCACGATGTCTCGTGCAAACTCTGCGGGCGTGTAGTGGGCACCAGTAGCTCGCCTACCTTCGCCGGGAACGACGGCAAAGGAGTGGGCCGGGTAGACCAT
>Ga0055584_100006547_pt1 | contig 11420 bp, 14 predicted proteins | sample OSDHelmetaG_FD_58716 | JGI IMG/M metagenome (GOLD analysis project Ga0055584, IMG submission 58716) | Pelagic marine sediment microbial communities from the LTER site Helgoland, North Sea, for post-phytoplankton bloom and carbon turnover... | ecosystem: Environmental > Aquatic > Marine >...
AATTGACAGTAAGAGAATCTTGATCAAGTTGGGAATATTTTTTAAAACTTTGACCTTAAACTTTATCGTAATCATTAGGCATAAATAATTTATATAAAAAACAAAAGTTTACTGCAACTTAAATTACTCATAAATTACTATGGTAAAAAGTAGTTCGTGCAGAAGTCGTGCAGAAAAAATCAATAACTGTGATACACTTTGTGATACACTTTTCAAAAAAGTCCCAGATATAAAGGGTCTTAGACCATACACCGAGACACAGAAGTCTCATCGGCAAGGGCGGGCAATTGTTCGCCCTTGTTTGTTTTAGGGAGACTCACAAAGGGTTTCAAAGGATTGACTCAACAGAAAATAAGGGAAACAATAGTGCAATAAGTTCAATACACTTTAGTTTGTTCATTGTTTGTTCTACTCTACATTTTGCAGACCTCTTTTTTTAAAAAAGTCACACAGTTGAACACACAACTTTTATAAATAGTTATAGATGATTATGATGATAAAATAAAAATGCATTATTTTATCATTAGGGATTTAAATATTTGAAAAAGTTATACTATTAATCTACAATTAAAAATATGAAAAATAAAATAATCTCTGTTTTTCTGGTGTTTCTTTTTTATCCATTTTTTGCCTCTGCTGATTGGATAAGATTATTTTCAAAGGATAAACGTGATTTGTATATCGATAGCAATTCTATAATTAGAAATGGAAATAAAATTTTCTACAATCAACTAGTTGATTACAATAACATTCAACCTAAAGGAATTCTATCATTTAAAACCTACTCCGAGGTAAATTGTTTGAATCTTAAAGTTAGGGATCTAAATTATGAGTTATTTAAAAAACAAATGGGTAAAGGAAGGAATTACTACATAGGAACTCCAAAAAAAGATTGGAAGCATTACAAACAGGGTACAAGCGCGCATCTTCTAAATAAAATGTTGTGTGAGAGGGTTTACAATAATTAAAGTTTAATTTTATTAAATAAGTAGGGATATTGTGAATAATTTAATACTTTATTTTTCTAAAGATAATAAGGAAAATAATAGTACAATAAAACTCAATACACTATTGTTCATCTATAATGTGTTCGAAATTATTAGCTAAGTTTGTATTTTACCTAATTATTATTTTCCCGCGCATGCCCATATCTGAATGCAACTTGTTGAGTTTTTTATCAATAACCTTACAATTTAAATCTTCAAAAACTCCAGTTTTGATAGGAACAAACCACCACTCCAAAGTATTATTTGGGAAAATTTCAACCTCGTCAATATTTCCTTTAATTTCAGCTATTTTCTCTAAATTCTTATTTACTTGAATCTTTCTTGTAAAAATAGAATCTGAAAACTTTTTGGAAGTAAAATAATGTTTGCTATCACTTAGGTTTTTCAATTTTAATTTATAAAGTTTACCTGTCTCAAACTTTAAGATCGATGGCTCGTAAAAATGATACTCCCCAGAATTTCCCTTCAATAAAACTTCGACGCTTATAGCTTTTTGCCTTGTAAAATCTCCTTTACCATTCAATTTGTTTGTCGTAAATAGTGTCAAGACTATGAAAGAAATTAAAAAAATTAAGTTATTGAAAAAAATTTTCATTATTTAAAATCATAAAATTTAAGAAATATTTGATCACTTTAATGATCTATAAAATATAACACATTTGATTTTGTCAAATACTATGTTAGATTTTTTTTATGTTAATGAGTTTTGACAAAAGAGCATTAAATTTTTGTATTAAAAATAAACATAGATATACAAAACCACGTGAAAAAGTATTAAAAATTATCGCCTCGAGTAATAAACCTCTAAGGGCCTATGATGTTTTGAAGCAGCTAGCATTTGTTTTAAAAAATCCAAAACCACCAACAGTTTACAGAGCAATCGAATTTTGGGAAAAGTATAATTTTATCCATAGAATTGAAAGTCTCAATGCTTATTCTTTATGCGAAGCTGAACACTCTCATGAAGGGTCTCAGTTTCTTATTTGCAATCAATGTGGTGACGTAATCGAGTCTCATTTTTGTGAAATACCCAAAATAATCAAAAAAAAAATCGAAAAAAATATTTTTATACCCAAGAGTTGGAACCTTGAGATAAAGGGGGTTTGTTCCAAATGTTTTTAATGATTTTGAATAATAAAAAAGAACAAAAACTTGCAAATTAAGAAAAATAATAAAAAAATTCTTTTTTTTATATAAAAATAAGAATATGTTAACTTAATAATATGATTGCTATGTGCATTTTAATTGCTTAAAATGTCATAATAATTGTATTTTAACAACAGACTAACCTCTGAATTTAATGGAGACTATATGAAAACCGGAAAAGTAAAATGGTTTAATGAAAATAAGGGATACGGCTTTATAGCACCTGATGATGGAGAAAAAGATGTTTTTGTCCATTACACTGCACTAGAAAAAGCTGGTATTAAAAATCTTTCAGAGGGACAAAAAGTATCTTTTGATGTAGCTGAAAATAAAGGGAAATTTGCAGCAGATAATCTTAAAATTTCTGAATAAAATTTTTATTCGAATTTATTTATAATAATTTTCAAATTAAATTAAAGGGGGCGTAGGCCCCCTTTCGTATTTTGAAAACAATTCTAAATTTTATAAATCAACCTGAAATCGAAGGTTGCTCTGATAAGAGGTTAATTAATTTGAAATTGTTTGAATCATAAATACTAGACATCAGACCACCTCCTTAAAAAAAAAATTAATATACATATTATAATATTCATTCTTAATGAATCTTCAATAAGTTGTTGTAATAAAAATGATATTTTTAATCTAAATGCTCTTCATAGAAGAATCTTCCATTTTCATAATATTCAACTTTAATCTTTTTTCCTAACTCATCAAAATGAAGCCAGTTAGAATTTGGTTTCCCATTGAGATAGGTGACCTTTGACATAACCTCACCATTTTTGTGGAATGTTCTGAATAAACCATCTTCTTCTATTCCCTCATAATAGTTTAGTTTCCAATGAATCGATCCATTTTCATGAAACTCCGTCCATTGACCGTGTTGCTTTCCTTTTTTAAAAACACCGGACATTAAAATATTCCCATTTTCATAAAAACTTTTAAATTCTCCGTGTTGCATACCATTTTCAAAATTATCTATTAACGATAGCTTTCCTGAGGGATGATAATTCTTTAATATTCCAGTAAATAGTTGGTTATCGGATTTCTTGACAAAAAGATTTTCTTTTCTGACCAACTCATTCCAAGAATTTATTTCTTCTGATAAAAGATTTCCCCCTAAAATAACTAAAGTGAGGAAGAGAATTTTAAAAAAAAAATTAAACATACTTTTAAGTTTACACTTACTTGAATCTTTTCAATGATTAAATAATCAAAATTTTTAAAAAGCATATTGCCACCCTAAAACTATCTTGAAGCGCTCGCCCATTTGAATACCATTATACCTTTGATGAACTGGGACTAAAAACTCTAAACCTAATCTATTATTCTTTAAGAAATCTTGGTGATTAATAAAATTCAACCCTATACCTAAATTAAATTTTTGATAACCCTGATTATATGAATCCATGACTGGACTCATTCTTTTGTTCATTTCATTATCTGAACCACTCATTTTATCTTTATAATCATAAGCAAGTTTCACAGAACCACTCAATTCATTTAAAATTCTGTAGGACATCCATAAATTTACATTTAATTCCTTACCATATTTATACCCTTTTGTATTATGCCCTGATGCAGGAAGTTTGAAATATATTTGTTCTCCAAATCTAAATTTTTTAATTATGTTTATATTATTTATTAAAAAATGTGGATCAAATGTACCCGTTCCATTTTGCATGCCATACCCTAATCTTGAGTTGTTTGATGCAGGCGTTCTGCCTCTTTTATCTATACTTCCAGTTGGCAAACTAAGTCCTAATAAAAAACTATTCTTCCAATTAACTTCATTAAGCAATGTAATTAAAGCTGATGCTTTTAAATCCCCAAAACCAGATGAGTTAACATCAAAATTTGCTCCACCCACCATTCTCATTCTTTGCTGAGTCATTTCTTTTTCTAAAAAGCTGTTCATCAACATAAGTGTTAATCTATCAGAAGGGGCATACATCACACCAAACATATGCATATCCATAGACATTGATCTTGGTGCATTCATATATGAGCCTGAACCATCGGAAGCTCCGTTTGGTGCACTCATTACAATATCTGTTGAAAGTTTTTTATTATTATTAAATAATTTGCCCATCTGCATGTTCATAAATCTATATGAAAACATAACTTCATTTTTTTTATGAGTGTGATCTGCCATGACTGAAATAGGTGCATGCGAATCTGGTGGTTGAAAGTTATCGGCAAATACCGTGTTAAATTGAAATACTATTAATAAAATCATAATTATAGTCATGATCATCTCCTAAGTTTAATTTTTATTTTTTAATCCTAAACTAGGAGTTTTGGGGGAGCGTTTGATTTGGGTTCAATCTTGAATAATAAATGAAATTTTTTTATCTTTAATGAATAATCATCTGTAAAAAGGGTAAAAATGGTAATGTTATCAAAGCTCCAAAACTTAGACTCAACCCCCTTGGACAAACAGTGGAGTTCACACGAACTATCTTTTTTTTCCTCTGAACTACATATGTGGGGATCCATTATTAGAGGTGATGCGGATAAAGACGCTTGAACACCTAATAAATAAAATAAAACGATGAAAAGTATTTGCATTAAAATAATGTATACCGGAATTATTTTGTAATAACAGGTATTTAATAAATTAAGATTAAATTTTAGTTTTTTATATTTGTAAAAAACAACTGCTGGTTATTTAATTTGTAAGAATTAATTTTTTCTTTAGTTTTTTCATCAAGCAACCAATTTATAAACTTCTCAGACTCATTGTATTTAACATTAGGACACTTTTCAGGATTTATAGGGATTACTCCGTAATAATTATACAATAAAGGTTCATTTTCAACTAGTATGTCGTGATTTCTTTTATTTTTAAAACTTATCCAGGTTGCTCTATCAGTTATCAAGTAGGCATTTTTATTAACTGCCATATTTAATGACGCCCCCATGCCTTGTCCAACTGATAAATACCATTTATCAGTTTGTGGGTTTGGAAGGAAATTAATCTTTTTCCAAAGGTTTAGTTCTTTTTTGTTTGTCCCGCTATCATCTCCTCTTGATATAAAAAGAAGCCCTTCGTTATAAATCTTTTTCAAAGCACTTTCTATTGAAATATTATCTTTTAGAAATGCTGGATCAGACTTTGGTCCCACTAAAATATAATCATTATACATGAACTCCTTTCTATATAAACCAAATCCATTATTTATTAATTTAAGTTCAGATTCTTTATGATGTGCAATTAGAAGATCAGCATCACAATTTTCAGAATTTTTAATCGCCTGTCCTGTTCCAACTGCCACAACTCTTACCTCAATATTAAATTTTTGCTGAAACTCTGGTAACAAAAAATCATAAAATCCAGAATCTCTTGTTGATGTGGTTGACTGTAGAATGAGAAAATCATTTGATTGTAGGTTACTAAAAATAGCTATGAACAAAACAGTAATAAAATAAAATAATTTCTTTAGCATTTATTATATTTGTATTGGATTGATTATTTTTTTCATGTAGTGATATTATTATGATTTTTTATAAAAATTTCACTTGCTTACTTTTATTATTAATTTCTTTTTTTGCAACAAAATCATTATCTTTTAATTTAGAAGAGGTTCAAAACGGAATTTATGTTCATTTTGGTCATCAAGAAGATACCAACAAAATCAATAAAGGTGACATAGCAAATATTGGGTTTGTTGTAGGAGATAAATCAATATTAGTTATTGATACTGGGGGGACTCCAAGAATTGGTCAAGCCCTTTATAATAAAATTAAAGAGATTTCAGATCTTCCAATATCCCACATTGTTATAACTCATTCACATCCTGATCATTACTTTGGTACAAATATATTTATCAATGAATTAATTGATATAGTTGTAGTTGGTCATAAAAAGCTTCAAAGATCCCTTGACGCTAATTTTGAGTTTTATAAAAACCTTCAATTAGTAAGTACAAGAGATAAATCAGTTAAAGAATTTAACAATTTTAAAATTACTAAATTTGTTGATGTTAATAAGAATCTAAATGTTGATTTAGGCAATAGAATCATTGAGATACAAGCTTGGCCAAGCGGACACACAGATAATGATTTATCAATTATAGACAAAAAAACAAAGACACTTTGGACTGAAAATATTTTTATTAAACGGACACCCTCAATACGAGCAAGTGTAAAAGGATGGAAAAAAAACCTTAAAGAAACCAGTAAGTTGGATGTTAATTTAATTATTCCTGGTCATGGACCAATAAAAAAAAAAAATGAAGCATTAAGACCAATGTTATCTTATTTCGATCGTTTACTAGATAATACTAGGAAGTTTCATAAGAAAAATACTTCTCTGTCCGAAGCAATAGAAAACTTTCCCAAGGAAAATAAAGAAAACTGGCTTCTTTATAATATTTATCACCCTTCTAACATTACGAAAGTTTATACAGAATTAGAGTGGGAATAATTTAACAAATTTCTGCAATTGACGTTAGTATAATAATGTTAACCAAATTTTTTGAACTTTTTATTTATTTGAATATTATTCTTTCTATTTCCATTCTTATATTTGTTATTATTTCCAAAGCTAGAGAACCAGAAAAATTTCCTGATAATTTTTCTAAAAAGTATGTAATCAAATCCCGTTTAAAATTTTAAAAAAAATTTAAAAATTGTTTACTAAATTTTAATAGTTACTAAATTAACATTATGAAAAAGATAAATGATTTAGAAAAAATTGATATACTTGAAGATAAAATTGATAAATTACAAAGATCAGTGAATAAATTAGAAAAAAAACTATCTGACCACATCAAATTTATAGACAAAGTATATGAGCCTTTAAGAAATCCAATATCAAAAATTAAAAATTTTTTTGGTTAAAGAATTGTTGTTTTTAGTTAAAGTTATTTTTTCAGCTATAATATTATCTTTTGCAAGTTGGTTATCCTTTAAAAAACCTATACTGTCGGGTTTTATTGTTTCTCTGCCATTAGTCAGTCTTATCACAATTCTTTTCTCATATGCAGAACATAAGGATTTTAATAAAACAGTGAGTTTTGCAAAAAGTATTTTTGTTGGTGTTCCAATTTCCCTACTATTTTTTTTACCTTTTCTTTTCTCCAAACAGTTAAACCTTAGTTTTTCTCAGGCTTATTTTTCTGGCATAGTTATTTTAATAGTTGGTTACTTTATACATAAAAATATTACAAATATATTGTGATACAAAATGTACGAGTTGTTTAGACTGATAGTTCATGTTTCATTATTGATAATACTTGTAACGATTTTTTTTTTTTTTAAATAATGTTTCTAATTTAAAAGAATGATTTTTTTTGATAAAATTAAATTACATCATGGAAAAAAATTACATAGATTACGGCAAAAGAATTAATAGTGCTATTTTAAATGTTGTAAGAGAAATCTTAAAAGATTTATGTAAATCCAAAATATCTTCTCACCATTGTTTTTATATAACATTTAAAACAAAGTCTGAAGGTGTTGAAATACCATCAAATTTTTTAAAAGAGTATCCAGATGAAATGACAATTGTTTTACAAAATCAGTATTGGGATCTTAAAGTAGAAAACCAAAAGTTCTCCGTTACGCTTCTTTTCAATAAGAAAAAGGAAACCCTTGAAGTACCCTTTGATTCTGTAGTAAAGTTCTATGATCCATTTGTGAAATTTAGTATTCAATTAGAGTTGAGGAAAAGTAAAAATAGTAAACGAAGTATCAATAACAAAAAAGTTAAGAAAAATAAGGAAAGTAAAGAAAAAATAATAACTTTAGACGACTTTAGAAAAAAATGACTAAGTATAGAATTGAAAAAGATAGTATTGGAACAATTAAAGTTTCTAGTGAAAGAATTTGGGGAGCACAAACTCAAAGAAGCCTTAAAAACTTTGAGATTGGTAATGAGAAAATACCAATAGAGTTCATTAAGGCATTCGCAGTTCAAAAAAAAGCATCGGCTGTAAGTAATGTTGCAATTGGTAAATTAGAAAAAATAATTGGTGAAAAAATAATTGATGCATGCGATAAAATTATAAATGGAGAATTAGATAATGAGTTTCCATTAAGTGTTTGGCAAACAGGTTCTGGTACACAAACTAATATGAATTTGAATGAAGTTATTGCTAATCACTCTAATAAAAGCTTGGGAGAAGAATTAGGTGAATATAAAAAAGTACATCCTAATGACCATTGTAACATGGGACAATCTTCAAACGATTCTTTTCCCACTGCCATGCATATTTCAATAGTTTTAGAAACTAATAAAAATTTATTAAAAAAAATTGATAATTTTATAAAAAACTTACAGAAAAAAGAAAAAGAATTTAAAAACATAATAAAAGTTGGACGAACTCATTTACAAGATGCAACACCTATATCTGTAGGACAAGAATTTGGAACTTATGTATCACAAGTTAGAAAGGCACAAAAAAGAATAAAAGATAGTTTAAAAGAACTAATGGAGTTGGCACAAGGTGGTACTGCTGTTGGAACTGGGTTAAACACCTCTAAAGAGTTCATTTCAGGTTTTATTAAAGCCGTACAAATGATCACTGGATTGTCATTCAAAGAGTCTAAAAATAAATTTGAACCCATATCATCCCATGAGTCAATATTAAATTTTTCTGGTGCACTTAATACATTAATTGTTGCATGCTTCAAAATATGTAACGATATAAGATTTCTTGGCTCAGGACCACGCTGTGGAATAGGTGAATTAGTTCTTCCTTCAAATGAACCAGGGTCATCAATAATGCCTGGAAAAATCAATCCAACTCAATGTGAGTCAATGGCTCAAGTGTGTATTTATCTTCTAGGCCTTCAATCGTCAATTTCAATTGCTTGTAGTCAAGGACATTTTCAATTAAATGCAAATAAGACCTTTTTGATTTTTGCCACATTAAAAACAGTAGCACTTCTATCGGACTCCATCCAATCCTTTACAAGAAACTGTCTGAGAGATATAAAAGTTAATAAGAAAAAGATAGATTACAATCTCGAGAATTCTCTAATGCTAGTTACAGCCTTAAACCCTAAGTTAGGTTACGATAAATCTGCAGAAATAGCAAAAAAGGCATTTAAAGATGGTATTACACTTAAACAATCTGCTATTAAACTTGGATACTTAAGTGAAAAGGAATTTGATTTAATAATTGATCCTAAAAAGATGACAAAAATGTCTTAATTCAAAAAAAGGTCAAATAGCTTTTCTGTATTTAATTCTTTAATTGGATTGTCTTTTAAAATTTTATCTATTGATTTAGGATTAATAATAATTTTTTTTCTTTTGCCAATTAAATCTTCAAATCCTTTTTTTAATAAAGTAGCCTTTACTTTCTCGAGATCATAAGTGACCTTATAGTTCTCCAAATTGCCATTCAGAAAAACGGTGAATTGTGGTAACGATGGAAATTTTTTTGTTTTTAATAATATTTTATTATTCGCATTTAAGTCTTTAGAGATAACATTGTAATTACCAAATGATTTAATTTTTACGACTTCATTACCAGTTTGGAAGTCACTTATACTTAGATTGTTCTTAGACAATTTAAATCTAAAAAACAATTTATTAAGTTTTGTTATTCCCCCAATTTTTTTTAGGTTGAATAAATTAAAGAAATCCTGGAATGTACTTATATTGTCGACTTTAGATAAAATATTCTTTACATCAACTCCACTTATTGCCAAATTATTTGATTTACAACTACCATTATTTATTGAAAAGTTTTTAAGTAATTTTTTTTTTATTGAGTTATCAAATTTATATTCCATTGCACATGTCAGAATTGCTTTATTTATTTTAAATTTACTTGAAGACTGAAAAAAACTTTCATCAATCAAAAAATCCTCCGTGTTTAATTTTCCCTTTAATTTTTTTGAAATAAAATTATATTCGCTATCTAATACAAGCCTTGAATTTAAATAATTTGATGAAAAGTTTTTTATTAACAAAGTATCATCTTTAAGAATAACCTTAAAATTCGTCAATTCTAAAGGTTTATTTCTAAGATTTATCTTTTCTATATCAACATCAAATTTTGCTTCCAGTAAACGATTCTTGGTATTGGTTACTAATAAGTAATTAGAACCTTTTAAATTATTTAATCTTGATAGGATTATAAAAACTTCATCTAAATTTAGTTTTTGGCTACTAATTTTTCCATCTATTAAAGTCCTATCTTTAAAATTAATATTACCGTTGTAGAAGACCTTATTTTTATTCAAAAAACTTTGGTCTATCTTATACTTAAAGCCGTCTTCAAAGTTTCCAAAAATCTTTGAATTAAAATTAGACTTAAGATTAGAATAGTAAAATATTAATTGAAGGTCATAATAGTTATCAATATTAAATGAACCATTCAGATTGTTGAGTTCATGAACAATACCGCTTTGATCAAAAATTAAAACTCCATTTTCAATAATTACTCTCTTGAATTTCTTTGCTAAGGTTTTAATATCAGAAAATGAATCTTTAGAATTATTAACTAAAGTGAATTTGGTTTTAACAAGTTTTTTATTGGAAATATTTAATTTCGGCTCAAATAAATGTAAATTTGTAATCTCTGGGTTAAGAGTTAGTATTGATCTCCAAGATGAAGTTAAATTTAATTCTTTTACATTAAGATTAAAATTCAACCCTTTGTCAAAATATTTTATGTTTTTTAGCTTAATTTGCGGGAAGGGGAAAAAGTTTAAATCGATTTCATGATCATATTTTATATCTTTACCAAAATCAGATCTGACTTTATAATTAATTTTTTCAATAATTTTTTTCTTATCGATTAATGACACCAACCCTGCAAAAATAGTTCCCAATACTAAAACAGTTATAATTAAATACTTTATAAGTCTAAACAACACTATTTTTTATTTGATTTTAAATATCTTGGTCTATGTGGACCAGAAAGTACGATGAACTTTTCTTCATTCTTGGTATTTCTAAATGATAAAAAAGACGGGGATTGATTTTCGTTTCTCCAAAGTTCATACACTTGAAATGCTTGGTTAGCATGCCTTCTTCCATCAAACCAAGCATCGTCAGCAATTACAATTGCTGATGCACCACCCAAATGTTTAACGTCTAAAAATGTATCTATTGCAATAGCTTCCTTGATTGACTTACTCATTTCAAGAACTCTAGACTTAAAATTATTGAAGGCTCTATCATAATTTTTTGATTTAATTTTTTTTTCAGGCTTTGATTCTGAAAAGTCTTCTTCTACAACCCACCCAACTAGTCCTGTTTTTTCATCAAGAACATTGATCCAATTTCCTTGTTTTTTTTTTTTTATT
>Ga0055584_100006549_pt1 | contig 11419 bp, 12 predicted proteins | sample OSDHelmetaG_FD_58716 | JGI IMG/M metagenome (GOLD analysis project Ga0055584, IMG submission 58716) | Pelagic marine sediment microbial communities from the LTER site Helgoland, North Sea, for post-phytoplankton bloom and carbon turnover... | ecosystem: Environmental > Aquatic > Marine >...
CGCAGCGCTGATCGGACTCGCAGTGATCGCCGTGGCAACCGGATTCGCGGTCTGGCGAGCGCTGCGCCTCGACCCCATCGATGCAATCAACATCGGCCCGCGCATGCGGGCGGGGCGCAACCTCACGTGGTTGGTACGCGCCGCGCACCTGCCCGGCGGCAGCATCAAGCAGATGCCGCTCAGGAACCTGCTTCGCGCTCCCCAGCGCACCCTCGCAAGCGTGCTCGCGGTTGGCGCGGTGGTGACCGTGGTGGTCGCCCTGCTGGGCGTCTACGACGGCTTCCGCACCACGGTCAGCTTGATCGAGGACGAGACGCTGGGCGCGACGCCGACACGTGCGACGATCGACCTCGACGGCTTCTATCCCGTCTCGTCGCCCCAAGTCCGGGGAGCGACAGAGGCGGACAGCGTCGACAGCGGCGAGCCGGTGCTCAAACTGGTGGGACGGGCCCAAAACGGCGGCGAGCCGATGGATCTCGTCATCGAGACCGCGGCCGGGGATTCCGATATCTGGAGCCCGACCGTCATCTCCGGCGAATTCTCGGCATCCGCCGGCGGAATCCTGCTGTCGCGAGGTGCGGCCGGTGACCTCGGCGTAGGGCCGGGCGACCGAGTCACGGTCACCCACCCACGTTTGGGCAGCGACGGACAGCTCGACATCGTCTCAAGCGAGCTGGTCGTGACCGGGACCCACCCCAACCCCCTCACCTTCCTCGCGTATGTCAGTGAGGATCAGGCGGCGGAGCTGGCCGGTGTCTCAGGAGTGGTCAACGCGCTTCGGGTGATTCCGCGGGAGGGCCGCGACTCCGACGACGTCGCCCGCGAACTCTTCGGGGCCCCAGGGGTGATTTCGGTGCAGGCCGCCCGCCAGACCACCGATGAGCTGCAGGAAGGAATCCAGCAATTCATCTCGTTCCTCGCGGTACCGATCGCCATCGCGCTTGTGCTCGCAATGCTGATCGCGTTCAACTCGACCTCGATCTCCGCCGACGAGCGTATCCGTGAGCACGCCACGATGTTCGCTTTCGGAGTCCCGGTGCGCTCCGTGGTCACGGTGAACGTGATCGAGAGCGCTCTTGTGGGCGTCGCGGCCACCCTTGTCGGACTGGCCGCCGGCGGCTTCATCACCAACTGGGTGATGACAAACCAGCTTCGCGAGGTCATCCCGAACCTGGAAGCCGTGGCCGACCTCTCGCCAATGTCCTTCGCGATCGCCGCGGTGGCGGGTGTGGTCGCGGTCGCCGTGGCGCCTCTGCTGACGATCCGACGACTGAAGCGCCTTGATCTTCCCTCATCGCTCAGAGTCGTGGAGTAGCGGCGCGCGCGAACTCCAGTTGGCGAGCCCGGCGCGGCGCGCGCTGCGCCCTCGGCGTGTTCAGGACGGCCTCGGCCGATGTCTCAGTCGGTAAGCCAGGCGAAGAGGAAGTAGAGCGCCGCGACCGCGCAGCCCAGCGCGAAGATGAAGTTCACGTCGACGGCGGGCTTCCATGAGACCTCATCGTCGGTGATGACGAAGGCGCCGACGGGGCGCGAGGACATGCCGTAGCCGATCCCTGAACCGGAGCCCTTGCCGCCGTCGCCCTCACCCCCGCCCCCGCCGAAGCCGCCTCGAGTTCGCGCGGCAGGAACAACGGTGACGCCGTTCTTGGTAACCGGCTCGCCGTACGCGGTCTGTGCGCGCATCGCCTGACGGGCGTCGGCCGCGGCGCGGTGAATGCGATCGATGGGTTCGCTCGTCTCCTGTTGATCGGGCATGACAGTCCCTTCGGGTCGGCTTTGGAACGAATCTAAGTCGAGCGGCAACTCGCGGCCTCAGTGGATTACCCCGAGTCGCAGCACGGGCAAGCCGAGCCGCGGCACGCTCGGGCCAGGCGGGCACGATGATGGCGGTCGTCTCCGCACGCCGTACGGCGTCATCGCTGTCGGCTGGAAGAGAGGCCCCGGCCCGCGAGGTCGGGTGTGGACTGCGCGACAGCATCAGTCTCTGGCGATCATTCCGAGGACCCTCCCGTGAACTCGTCGACCGCCGTAAGAGCTTCGGCGGCATAGACGGCAGCCGGTGCGCCACCCATGAGGACGGATACGCCGAGCGCATCGGTGATCTCGTCGCGGGTCGCGCCGGCGTCGAGCGCAGCCTTCGCATGAACGGCGATGCAGCCGTCACAGTGCGAGTTCACCGCAAGCGCCAGCGCTATCAGTTCCTTGGCGGTGGTCGACAGCGCCCGGTCTGCGACCACTTCTTGGTGGAGCGCCATGAACGCGCCCATGGCAGAGGGATGCGCGGCGTGGAGATTCGAGAGGTCGGCGCGAACATGCCCTTCAGTCTCGGTGAGCTTCGTCATGTCGTTTCTCCATCTCGATGAGATCAGTGGGGACGCAGCGTCCGCGGCTTCCCGCGTTTGGCGAGCCAGACCATCAATGCGACGACAAGGCCGCTCGCGATAAATGCGGGGAAGAAGGTCGGCATTTCAGCTCCTTGACTTCGTGCGCCGTTGGGGCGGCGCCTGCGTTGCGAGAGCAGTGTCAACCCGCGCCGTTCGAGCTTCATCAGCGCTGAGACGCCACGCGGCCGCGGACAATCCGACGCCCGTCGTCGGGGTTTCCCCCGCGATGCCGTGTTCCGGCGCGAATATGCTCACCGTCCATGGTCGTAGATGGAGCCGATCGGTGACGCTCTTGGTGACAATGCTGGTGATCGCGGTGATTTGGGGCACTACAGGTGCCCTGTTCGCCGTGGCGCTCCATACCCGGGGACACAAGCTGCTTCCGTGGCTCGTCTTGGGCCTCGCGTTTGGCCCTTTGACTCCGCTGCTCGCGATGGACGCCACGCGCGCCCAGGGCGCGAGCGCGCCGATAACCCTGCGCGAAGCCGAGGAGTCCGGCGGCGCGCTGAGCGTGCTCGTTGGCCTTGACGAGTCGCCGTCATCTGACGCAGCGCTCGTCTGGGTGCGCGAGAACCTCATGCCCCTCGGCGTGCGCGTGACATTGGCGACCGCGATCGATAGCGAGAGCGCCGCGAACCCCGTCGCCTTCGACGACAAGGCGCGCGCGGAGGCTCATCTGGCTGTGGCTGCCGAGTCGCTCGGCGAGTCGGTGGGCATCGCCATTCTCCCCGGCAGGGCCGTCGATGCGCTGCCGCGCTACGCCCTCGAGCATTCCCACGACGTCATCGTCGTGGGGCAACATGAGGGGTTCATGCCGCTGATTTCGACCGCAAAGACGCTCGCCAAGCGGAGCCCCATAACGCTGGTCGTCGCCGGGTAGGCCACCCCTATCCGCTCGCTCCGCTGCGGACAAGTCGCACCCCTCTTGCCTCGACATACCGATTCATTCGCACCATCACTCAGCGACGCTGCTTGAGAGCGGACGGGAGATAACCATGCAGCCAGCCACAACCCTCACGGTCGCGGACGTGATGACGCCGTCGCCGGCGACGCTGGGCCCGGAGGCGACCGAGTCCGACGCACAGGAACTCCTGGAGGACGGAGAGATCGAGCACGTCCCCGTGGTGAAGGATCAGGCGAGCGTGGGCCTGTGGATGAAGGACGCCGACGGCACACCGGGGCTGCGCGGCGCATCATCCGTCGGCCGCGCCCGCCCGGATCAGTCACCCGATGTCGCATTGGATCAACTCTTCGAACGCAAGGAGGCCGTGGTGGTGTGGGAGGGTGGCGCTCCGGTGGGAATCCTCACTCGCTCCGATGTCCGGCGCCTTGTCGGCCAGGCGGTCACACAGGGCATCGGCGCGCGCGCCGAGCACGGGCCTGTGGTCGTGAGATTCCTCGGTCCGGAAGGTGGCGGCAAGAGCACCCTCATCATGAGGACTCTCCCTCTTCTTCGACGCTGCGCCATGGGCCTCATCACCTCGCACGAGCCTCCCGAGGATTTCGATCGCGACGCGCTTGAGGGATGCCCCGCCCTGTTCGGTCGTGGCATCAAGGGGCCTGTCGGTCTCGACCAGACAGCGGATGAACTCGGCGATGTCCAGCTCGTGCTGCTGGATGACCGGCCGCCTGACCATCTGGACGCCGGGGGTATCGGAGAAGACCTTCGGGTACTCGTCGTCCCCGTGCTCGACCTCCAGACGTTGCGCCCCGAGAGCTTCGCGAGCGCCGACGCCCTGATCGTCACCAAGCTTGATCTCGAGCCGGCCTTTGACTTCAGCGGGTATCGGAAGTGGATCATGGAGGAGTACCCCGACCTGACCGTGATCGGAGTGGCGGCGGCACTTGGAGACCGGGGCATGCATGCGTGGCGGCGGTGGCTTCAGCGAGCGTACCTACCGAGGCTTCATTGGCAGTAGGGGTCATTGAGGTTGCCGTCGGCGCGACGATCACCGCCCTCGCGACCGGCCTCGGCGCGCTGCCGTTCTTGGCGCGTCGATCCATCGGGGGGATCGCTCGCGGCCGGGCGAACGCCCTCGCCGCGGGAGTCATGGTCGGCGCGAGCCTCGGGCTCATCGTCGAAGGAGTCGACTGGGGGGCCTCCCGCGCCGCGATTGGCGTCGTCGTCGGCGCGGTCTTCGTGATCGCGGTTCGGCGGATGCTCGGAGACGGGCACTCACTCGAGTTCGGCTCTATGACCGGCGCGCCGGCGGCGAAAGTGATTCTGATCATCGTGGTGATGACGGCACACTCGATCGCCGAGGGGATTGGCGTGGGCGTCGCCTATGGCGGCGGTGAAACTCTGGGGATCACGACCACCGTGGCGATCGCGCTTCACAACATTCCCGAAGGTCTGGCGATCGCACTGGTCATGGTCCCCCGCGGAGCGACGGTCGCCTCGGCGGCGATGTGGAGTGTCATTTCAAGCGTGCCGCAGCCACTGCTCGCCGTGCCGGCCTTCCTCTTGGTGGACTCATTCGCCTCGGCCCTCCCGCTCGGCCTTGGTTTCGCCGCCGGGGCGATGATCTGGATGGCGTTCTCAGAGCTGTTGCCGGACGCCGTCAGCAGCGCCGGAACCTCCCGCGCGTGGAGAGTCGGCGGCGCGGCCGCGGCCATAACGGTCGCGGCGCAGGTGCTGCTGAGCGCATAGCTCGCGAACCATCCGCACGCCGACGAAGAACCACCACGCTGCCCCGCGGCAACCAAGATGACGGCCGGCACGATCACCGCAGGTGACGCACCGATGACATCTGCGGTCGCGCCCGGCAGACGGACACCGGTGATCGCGAGCACCGGTGGACCGATGAACCTTCGCGGATGACTGAACTACTGCATGAGGGAAATCCGCACCAACCCAACGGGCCACCCGTCGCCGATCACCTCCTGTGCGTCGAGCGCGCCGGTCTACCCGAGCAGGGGAGTGACTCCCAAGGCCACCAGCAAGGCGCCGGTACCGAGAAACGGCAGTCTCACGAGGCGTCTCGCTGGCTGAGCGAGGATCGCTCCGGCTCCTGGGAGCCCATGTCCAGCCTGAAGGGCGGGTAGACGTCGGTCATCAGCGCGACGTAGGCCTGGACCCTGAAGACCCAGCGGTTGAGACCCATCACGAACTCGAAGATCCCCCGTGGGTAGCGCCTGGTGAACAGTAGCGCCGCGCCGGCGATGATCACGAGGATGAAGACGAGGCTGCCGGGTCCGCCCCAGGCCGGCCCGAATGGGGACTCGGGGGTCGAGCCGAACGCGGCGACTGCAGGCCACTGAAGGCCACCGCCAAAGACCGCGACGATCAGGTAGTGGGGGATGGCCAGCAGCCACCACTTCACCAGAACCAGCCCGCGCGACAGCCTCTCCGGGTATTCGACCGTGAAGTCGGCGGGATAGTCGACGGACTCAAGCGTGAAGGGCGGGTAGCGATCCGTTCCGATTGCGGAGGTTGCATAGAAGGCAACTCGCCAGGTCCAGCGCATCACGCCGACGTTGAAATCAAAGAGTCCGCGCGGGTATCGGGCCGTGAACAAGATGGAGAAGAACGCAACGACGGTCACAATCCAGAACGCAATCCACAGAAAGATCAGAATGAGGAAATGTGGAATCGCCAAGAACCACTTGACCAGCCACAACGCCGGACTCAGATCGTCATCGAGTGACCCGACCAATCGCGACGGGTACGGACCTGCGGTCGCCGGCCCCGTAGCGACTGCCGGAGCGTGATCCGGGCGGCGGTTCAGCCCCCGGATGCCGACTACCATCAGCACGAGAGAGACGATCATGGCCAGTGCGGCGAGGCCGAGAACGATCGCTGCGATCGGACCGATCAAATCCACCTTCGCGCCAACCCGTATCGCGTGATCAACACCCGGGCTTCCGTCGGCGTTCATGAGCACGACGGCCCAGCGCCCCTGCTGCACGTCCCACTCCAGGCTCTGCTCGCCCGCGCCGCTTGCCGAGGCAGCCCAGAAGCTTTGCTCAACGGGTGGCGCCGGGCGGCGGGTGCCGGGTTGCAGCGTCGTTTCATAGGAGAAGGGGTCGAACTCGACACTCTCGATTTCCTCGTGCCTAACCTGATCCAGATAGGCCTCGACCAGCTCTTCTCGCGCGATCCCGATGAAGACGGGTGCGGTCTTCGATCTGGCGGTAACCCGCACGGTCGCCAGATCGAGATCCCAGAGCGGACTATCCGGCTCCACTCCGGATCCGAGGTCGATCTCCTCGGTCGTGAGAGCGTTCGTCGTCGTCACGAGGCGCTCGGTCGATGACGTATAGAAACCGTCGTTGTCTCGCTCGATCGCGTACAGGAATCCCAGGAGGAACCCGGCGATCATCAACACCACGGCGATGAAGCCCAGCAGCCCGCCGACGATGAGCGCGATGATGTGGAGCGCTGTTCGCTGCGTTGGCGCTGGTGTGGCGGCTGACATTCAATCCCTCCCGAATGGTTGTCGCCACGCTAGGCGAGAGGCGTCACCTGGCGCGTCCGGGGACTACCACCCCGATCAATCGGATATTCCGCAGCTGCTGCGGAATATCTGACTCAGTTTGCGCGAAGCAGCCCAAGGTCGCTTGCGGCGCGCTCCAGCCACTCCCGGTGGTGTGGCTCCGCGATCGCGATGAGCGCACGCGCGCGCTCGACGAACGAGCGGCCCTCCAGCTCCGCCACACCATGCTCGGTCACGACCATGTCGACGGTGTTCTTTGTCGTCGTCACGATCGCGCCGTTGTCGAGGGTGGGCGTGATGCGGGAGATCCGGCCGTCCTTGGTCGAGGAGTGAAGGGCCATGAAACCTCGGCCGTTGGGGCTGAACATCACCCCGCGCGCGAAATCGGCTTGGCCGCCGCTGCCGGTGTAGTAGGTCGTGCCGATCGTCTCCGACGCGCATTGACCGAAGAGGTCGACCTGGATGGCGCTATTGACCGAGACGAAGTTCTCTTCGCGGGCGACCTGCCGTGGGTCGTTGACCTCGTCGACGCCCCTGAACTCGACGCTTCGGTTCTCATCGAGCCAGTCGTAGAAGTCCTTACTCCCCAAGGCGAATGTGGTGACCGCCCGGTGCCGGTTGTGGGTCTTGTTGGAACCGTTCGCGACCCCGCGCTCGATAAGCCACATGAGATCGTCCGACAGCAGCTCGGTATGGATGCCCAGGTCCCGGTGATCGCCAAGCGCCCGTACGACGCCTCGGGGTGAGGTCCCCGAGCCGATCTGCAGCGTCGAGCCGCTCGGCACCCGCTCGGCGACCAATTCACCGATAGAGGCGTCACGCTCGGTGAGCGGCGTGCGATTCACCGCCACCAGCGGCTCATCGATCTCGCTCCACGCGGCAACGTCGTTCAGGTGGATCACGTTCGAGCCGAAGGTGCGCGGCATCTGCGCGTTGGCCTCCAGCACAAACGGCACCCGGCCGATCAGTGGAACAATGTAGTCCGCGCTCACGCCAAGGCTGAACCAACCGTGTTCATCAGGAAGGCTCGCTGCTGCGAGCACGAAGGCGGGCTTCCGCTCCAGGAGCCGCTCAGGCATCTCGCTGAAGTTTGCCGGGATCAATTCGCAGCCGCGGGCGGCGTAGGCGGGCCGCGTCACCGGGCTCAGGAACCACGAGACATGCTCCAGCCGACCACGATATGCCCCGTGAAGGTACGGGCGATCTCGCAAGGCGTGCATCTGGTGCACCTTCACCCCGTCCAGCTCGGACGCGCGACCCTCAAGCGCGTCAAAAAGAAGGACCGGCTCCCCATTTGCGATCGGGGTGACCAACTCCCCTCCGGGCTCGAGTTCGCCGACGAGATAGTCCGCGAGCCCCTGGGGCGATTCCAACCTCATTGCGGGCGTTAGCCGACGTCCGTGGGGCTACGACTCAGCGCTCGCGCGACGTCCAACGTGGAGACCACGCCGCTGGGGTAGCCGCCCGCGTCAAGTACCAACAAATGGGTAGTCTGATATTCGCTCATCAGGCTTGCGGCGCGCCCGACGCTGTCTTGCGTCGATACGGTGACCGTGGGCGTCGCGGCGATCGCGCCGGCGGATATCTCCGGCATGGAGATCGCGCCGACCAGGTCGAGGTCGGACACCACACCCCACGCGCGGCCTTCCTCCCTCGAACCGGACGGCTGGACGACGACGCAGTGAATGCGGCTGGCCTCCATCCGAGTCGCGATATCGCTCAACGGCATGTCGGACGCGCACGAGACCACGCCTTGGGTCATCACGTCCGCGACGGGTATGTCATCAAGATCCACCTGAGATCCTCTCTACTCGCACGCCCTGCGAGAACATGTTGTGGGTCGCGGTTTCACCGAGACCGAAGGGTGAGGAGAAGAGCACTCCCGTATCTCGCCGTGCACTACGGCGCGGGCCGAAGCAGGTTTGCGGGCGTTCCCCGGTTATCCCGCGCGGCAGGTGCCCGCAGTTGCGTCGCCACGCCCGATGCCGGGAGAGCCTTCGCCGCTTTGCCCGAGACGGTGTGAAGAGGAGTCATATTCAGGAGGGCGGCTCTGACAACACGCTCCAGCGGGTCATCCTCGCCGATGTCATCGAGGTTGAGGAGAGGTGATTTCGGACTCGCCGTGACCGATTGCGGCGCGGGCGCTCCAATCAGCACCTGGCCCGCACGACCGGCTTCGATGGCCTCGACCGCAGCGGCCGTACCACCGGGAACGTTGTTTGCGCCGGCGGCGTCGGCCAACTCACCGACCCACGCGATCTCCCTCTCAACTCTTTCCTGCCGCACGACGGCGAGCGCTGCCTGCCGCTCCGATGCCGATTCGATGTGACGAGGGTGGATCAGCGCGTCGATGCCGGCCTCACGCAAAGCGGCGGCCGCTCGACCCGAGTCCCGCACATCGCCGCCGACGATGACGGATCTCCAACCGCGGCGACGCGCCTGATTGACGAGTTCGCCAACTGCGTCATCGATGAAGCTCCCGAAGTGAACGTCTTGCCGACGTGCTGCGAGATCACCCTGAACGCTCGCCCGGCGCCCCGCGGTCAGACGTGAGCGCGACGGGCCAACCAGGCGGCGTCCCTCGGCCGTTTCGGGGACGGGCACACTCCACTCGGCCCGCTGGTGGCTTCCCCAGAACTCCGAGATCGTCATGCCCTGGTGGGTGATGCTGATCATCCCCGTGACCGAGCTTGTCGCATCGGCCGCCATGAGTGGCCGCAGGTACGCCTGGCGCGCCACAACAGTCAAGTTCGCGATCGGCTCCGGAGCGTGCACGATGACCGCGCCGGTGCCTCCAAAGGACACAAAGACCGCTCTGGCGCGCTCTCCGGCGTGGCGCTCGGCACCCATTGCGGCGAGAAGTCGTTCCTCGACCGGGGCAAGGGTGTCCTCCCAGTTGCGGGGTGCCTCACCGTCCGGCTCATGATCGCGGAGTGCTCTCAGAGATTTCCGCGCGCTAGCTTCCGCCCGGTGTTGACCGCCTTCAGTGAAGTCCACGTAGGCGGTAAGCACCGCCGTCTCGTCGCTGATGGAGGCGAGAGCGGCCAGCTCATCCGGACTGAGCTTTCCGAGCAGGAGGGTCGCGTTGGGATTGTTCGTCAAAGTGTCCATAGCGGAGAGACTTGCCTCCCCGTCGGGCAGGAACATCAGTTGATCCCGCCCACGCGGCACCGTGTCACCGCGCCGAGGCTGCGGATTTACCGCATGCCCGAACGGATTTTTGTCCCACACCGGGTTCGCGGCGGGTTAATCTAATCCGCCTATGCCCGACTCCATCAACGTCGTCATTGTGGACGACCACACCATCGTGCGCTCCGGCCTCAGACTCCTGATCGACCAGGAGGACGACTTGGCGTGCGTGGGCGACTACGAGTCGCATGAGCGCGTCCTTCCCTATCTGGACCGCTTGGCACCGCAGGTGGTGGTGATGGATCTGGAGACGCCGGGAGCCGGGGGCATCACCGGCACCGAGGCGGTCTTGAAGCGACGTCCTGACGCGAACGTACTTGTCCTGTCGATGCACGAGAGCCCCGATGTGATCAGGCGCGCCTTCGCGGCCGGGGCCTCGGGCTACGTTGCCAAGGCCGCCGCGGACGAGGAGTTGATCGACGCGATCCGCGTCGTCGCCGACGGAGGCCGTTATCTCAATCCCGCTCTTGGAGCCCAGTTGGCCGGACCCAACGCCGCCGGCCCCACTGACGAGCTCTCAGATCGTGAGCAGGAGGTCCTCCGGCTTCTCGCCCTCGGGCATACCAACCACGAAATCGCCGACACGCTGGTAGTGAGCGTCCGCACCGTGGAAAGTCACCGCGCGCACATCATGCAGAAGCTCAGGACCGAAACCCGTGCGGAGATGGTCAAGATCGCCCTACAGGGCGGCCTGCTGGATGACGCACGCCGGGAGTCCGCCGACTCCTGATTCTCGGGCTCTCAAGAGGACGCCCCGATCACGTACTGCGGCAGCCCCGGGTTCGGCGTTCGCCGGACACGCCGAGATCGGCCTGCGGGACGAACGGGCGCTCTACACCGCTCGGAAGAGGCGTGCGCGCGTTCACCGTCGTCGGCAGCGTGCGGTGCGGCGTCCGCCGCGGCGGACGCCGCACCGTCCCGTTCGGCCTTGGTAGCCTAACCCCAGCTGACTGAGGGGGAAACATGGACAAGACAAGCGGTCTGCGGACCAGCGGCTGGGTGGCATTCGCCGCGGTGGTCTTCATCATCGCGGGAGTCTTCAACTTCATCGAGGGGCTGATCTTCCTCGTCGAGGACGAGTGGGTCGTGCTCTCGCCCGATGACATCCTGGTGTGGGATCTCACGGCGTGGGGCTGGATTCTGGCCATCACCGGCATCGTCCAGGTAATCGTGGCCTTCGGCGTGGCCACGGGGCGAATATGGGGACGCGCCCTGGGCGTCTTCATCGCATCGCTGGCAGTGCTGGTCAACCTGATCTCGGCGCCCATTTACCCGCTGTGGGGCATCACCTTCGTCGTCCTGAACTTCCTGGTCATCTTCGCCCTGGTCACCCACGGCGACGAGGTCGCCCGAAACTAGTCGCTGACCATTCGGCGCGAGGCGCCTCACGGGGCGGGCGTGCAGCAGCCC
>Ga0055584_100006550_pt1 | contig 11417 bp, 8 predicted proteins | sample OSDHelmetaG_FD_58716 | JGI IMG/M metagenome (GOLD analysis project Ga0055584, IMG submission 58716) | Pelagic marine sediment microbial communities from the LTER site Helgoland, North Sea, for post-phytoplankton bloom and carbon turnover... | ecosystem: Environmental > Aquatic > Marine >...
GTAATACCGCGCTCTTGCTCCTGTTCCATCCAGTCCATCGTAGCAGTGCCCTCATGGACCTCGCCCATGCGATGCAAGCGACCAGTATAGTACAGAATGCGCTCAGTAGTCGTGGTCTTACCTGCATCAATATGAGCAGCAATACCGATGTTGCGCGTTTTATCGAGCGAAAAATTACGTGCCATTACCCTTACTTGCCTCTTTAAAATCTGTAGTGAGCGAAAGCCTTGTTGGCTTCAGCCATGCGGTGAACATCATCGCGCTGGCGAACAGCGCCACCTTCACCTTTAGATGCTGCTATAAACTCGTTGGCCAAGCGTTCGGCCATAGTCCGTTCCGAGCGACTACGGGCAAAACTAATCAACCAACGAATCGACTTTGCTGTCCGTTCGTCCGGTCGAACTTCAACGGGGACCTGATACGTCTGCCCACCAACGCGTCGCGATTTAACCATGACCATGGGCTTGGCATTCTCTAGAGCTTTCTGAAAAACATCAATAGCACTCTGACCGGCACGTTCCTCAACTAAGTCTATTGCGTCATAAAAAATTCGCTCGGCGACGCTACGCTTGCCTTGCTTCATTAGAGAATTGATAAAACGGGCAGCTAAGACATTACCGTATTTAGGGTCGGGCAGTAACTTGCGTTTAATTGCTTTTTTGCGACGTGACATAATTAATTCCTCTTATCAGCCCTTATCCGGCCTGCGGGCACCGTATTTTGAGCGGCTCTGCTTGCGGTCAGCCACGCCGGTGGCATCGAGAACGCCGCGCACAATATGGTAGCGAACACCGGGACAGTCCTTCACACGACCACCACGCACTAAAACGATTGAGTGTTCTTGGAGCGTATGCCCCTCGCCGGGAACATAAGCCGTGACCTCGATACCCGTGGTCAAACGCACACGCGCCATCTTCCGTAGGGCTGAGTTGGGTTTTTTCGGCGTCGTCGTGAAAACGCGCGTACAAACCCCTCTGCGCTGAGGGCAATTTTCCAACGCTGGCGCATCGTTCTTTTTATGCGTTTTCTTGCGGCCTTTTCGGACCAACTGGCTAATTGTCGGCAAGGACTATTCTCTCCGTTGATTGCATATAAATAGCAAACTTTAAAATTAAATGTGTACTATATAACTGTCAATACTTTATTCATCTAAAACACCGGTTTCTTCACCGGTAGCGACCTTTTCGAGCCCATTTGAAGCTCCAGGTTCACCATTACTTTCATCCGTAAGGTCTGCATAGCCCGCTTCGCGGTAAATATCAGACCCGGTTCCTGCTGGAATTAGACGACCGATAATGACATTTTCCTTCAAACCACGTAGATGGTCGACCTTACCTTGGACAGCCGCCTCTGTGAGCACGCGTGTGGTTTCTTGAAATGAAGCCGCGGAGATAAAGCTATCGGTCCGCAAGGATGCACGAGTAATGCCCAACAGAATGGGCTGACATGTAGCTGGGTCACCCCCCTCGTTAAGAACCTTCTCGTTTTCCTTGTTAAAGCGAATTTTGTCCACTTCCTCACCTTCGAGGAAATTAGTATCACCAGGATCAATGATCTTCACCTTCTGCAGCATTTGTTTGACGATTACCTCAATGTGCTTGTCATTAATCGCCACGGCCTGCAAGCGGTACACATCTTGTATTTCATTTACTAGGTATTCCTGAACTTTATGCGTACCCTGCACCTTGAGAATATCGTGTGGGTTAACCGAACCTTCAGACAAGCGCTCACCCGCAACTACTCGATCTCCTTCGTGCACGCGCATATGCTTGCCGTAGGGCACGAGATACTTCTTCTCATCTTCTTCGGGCGACGTAACAATAAGCTCACGATTACCGCGCACAACACCACCAAAGCGCACCGTGCCGTCAATTTCAGATATGACGGATGGCTCTTTGGGGCGACGCGCCTCAAACAGTTCGGCAACACGCGGCAAACCACCAGTAATATCACGCGTTTTTGAGCGTTCGCGCTGGATTTTCACCAACACTTGACCTGGCTGGATATCTGCATTGTCAGCAACAAGTAAACGAGCCCCAACAGGTATATGATACGAGCGGGTTCCACGCTCTTCGCTCGTAATCTCGATAAGTGGATTGAGCGTGCGATCGCGCTGCTCAACGATGGTGCGCGTGCTCATGCCCGTGGTTTCCTCAAACTCCTCTCGCATCGTTACGCCATCAATGATATCAACGAAGCGCATCTTACCAGAGCGATCGGAAACAATACTATTGCTATAAGGGTCCCATTCGTAAAGCACAGAATCGGGCTCGACATCCTGCTGGTCCTGAATCTTGAGCAAGGCCCCGTAGGGGGCAGGGACACGCGCTCGGACTCGGTTCTGCTCGTCCAAAAGCTCAATCTCACCATTGCGCCCCAAGATCGTCGTTCCTAAGTCCGGATTTTCGACCGTATCAACATTGACGAAATTGACGCGCCCCTTACGGCGTGCAAGGATCTGCGTATTCTCCGCAATACGGCTAGCCGTACCGCCAATATGGAATGTGCGCAATGTCAACTGCGTGCCTGGCTCACCAATACTTTGCGCCGCTACAACACCGACGGCTTCGCCGATATTAACCAACTTGCTCGTAGCTAGATTGCGCCCATAACACTTGGCGCAAACCCCGCGATCAGACTCGCACGTAAGCACCGAACGAATAAACACTTCTTCCGCACCAGACTGGGCTATTTTATTGGCATCGCCCTCTTCAAGAAGTTGGCCGATTTCTGTCACTACTTCGCCATCAGCATCGATGACGTCTTCCTGTAGGACACGACCAACAATGCGATCTGTTAGCGGCTCTATAACTTCTTCGCCATCTTTCAATGCACCAACCCAGAGCCCCTGACTCGTACCACAGTCAATCTCGCTAATAACGACGTCCTGAGCGACATCGACCATCCGTCGCGTCAGATAACCAGCCTCAGCGGTCTTGAGCGCCGTATCAGCTAAGCCCTTGCGTGCACCATGAGTAGAAATAAAGTATTCGAGCACTGACAAGCCCTCTTTAAAAGAGGCAATGATCGGCGTTTCGATGATCTCGCCAACAGCTCCCGTCAACTTTTTCTGCGGCTTGTTCATCAACCCGCGGATTCCACCCAGCTGCTTAATCTGGTCTTCGCTACCGCGCGCACCAGAATCTTTCATCATATAGACCGAGTTAAACCCATCTTCGGCCGACTCTAGGGCAACTTGCACCGCACGCGAAACGCTAGAAGTTGTATGGGTCCAAACATCGATTATTTTGTTATAACGCTCACCATCGGTGATAATACCGTTGGCAAACTGGTCGCGAATTTTCTCGACCTCTCCAAGAGCTTCATCGATTAGACCCGTTTTGTTCTCGGGCACGACCACGTCATCAATGGCGATACTAATACCTGCCATAGTGGCATGGTAATAGCCAACCTTTTTTAAATAATCGACAAATTCGGCAGTGCGCCGATTGCCTAATAGGCGATGTACATCGGCCGTAATCTTTTTAATATCACCCTTGTCGATCGTGCGATTGATATAATCGAGTTCATCGGGCATAGCCTCGTTAAAAATGATACGCCCGACCGTAGTATCAATAACCTCACCCTCTATGCGCACTTTGATCGGCTGATGCAGGGTGATTCGCTTGCCCTCGTAAGCCGATTGTGCTTCGGCTTCGTTCGCAAAACGACGCTCTAGTTTACTCGCCTCGCTAAAACGAACCTTGGTCAGGTAATAGCTTCCCAATACAATATCCTGCGGGTTGTCCATAACAACCGGTTCACCATCGGCCGGCTTGAGAATATTGTTGGCAGCCAGCATCAAGAGACGCGCTTCAATTTGGGCCTCAAAGGACAGCGGAACATGCACAGCCATCTGATCACCATCAAAGTCAGCGTTAAAAGCAGCGCAAACGAGAGGGTGTAGACGAATGGCCTTACCTTCCACTAACATCGGCTGAAACGCCTGTATACCAAGACGGTGCAACGTCGGAGCGCGATTGAGTAAAACACAGTGATCCTGGATAATCTCTTCGAGAATATCCCAAACCTCCGGCCGCTCACGCTCGACTAGTTTCTTAGCACTCTTAACAGTCTGCACGAGCCCCTTTTCCTCTAACTTCTTTATAACAAAGGGCTTGAACAACTCTAGAGCCATACTCTTGGGCAAACCGCACTGATGTAGTTTGAGAGCTGGCCCCACAACGATGACCGAACGCCCCGAATAATCCACACGCTTTCCAAGCAAATTCTGGCGAAAGCGCCCCTGCTTACCCTTGAGCAAATCACTGAGCGATTTGAGCGATCGATTACCATCTCCACGCACTGCCCGCGAACGACGCCCATTGTCGAAGAGTGCGTCGACAGCCTCCTGCAACATGCGTTTCTCGTTGCGCAAGATTACTTCGGGAGCTTTAATTTGAATCAGCTTCTTTAGTCGGTTGTTGCGGTTGATCACCCGACGATAAAGATCGTTGAGGTCGGAGGTGGCAAATCGACCTCCTTCCAGTGGGACCAACGGTCGTAGATCTGGTGGAATGACAGGGATATTATCGAGAATCATCCACTCGGGACGATTTTCCGACTGGCGAAATGCCTCGACAACTTTTAAGCGCTTCAGAGCTTCCTGCTTGCGTTGAACTGAGGTCTCCATACGCACCTGCGTACGCAATTCAGCAGACAGTTCTTCAATATCAATCCCAGCCAACAAATTCTTAACCGCCGGAGCCCCCATATCGACGATAGGATCGTACCCCTCTTCCTGCAAATCAATGAGTTCGTCTTCTGTAAGTAACTGAAAACGCTCAACATCTGGCGCATCCTGCGGGTCGACTACTACATATGATTCGTAGTATAAGACCCGCTCCAAATTGCGCATGGATATATCGAGTAAAGCTCCAATGCGCGAGGGCAACGACTTAAAATACCAAATATGCGAAACGGACACGGCCAATTCGATATGACCGAGGCGTTCGCGCCGAACTTTAGCTTGCGTAACTTCCACACCACAGCGATCGCATACGACACCGCGGTAGCGTATACCCTTATATTTGCCACAGTGGCAATTCCAGTCCTTGACCGGGCCAAAAGTACGCTCGCAGAACAGACCATCCCGCTCAGGCTTAAACGAGCGATAATTAATCGTTTCGGGTTTTGTCACCTCACCATGCGACCAAGCGCGAATGGTATCCGGCGAAGCAAGCTGTATGCGAATCGAGTCGAAATCTGTCGGTTTTTTTGATAAACTAGCGGTCTTTAACACAGGAGCCCCCTTTGCGTATAGACCTTGCGGATGGCTTCAATTAATAAGTCTCCACGAGATGGCTGTCTTCGAGTATGACATCCAAACACAAGCTCTGTAGCTCTTTAACAAGCACGTTAAATGATTCAGGTATACCGGGTTCGGGCGGGTTATCGCCTTTAACTATAGCTTCGTAGATCTTAGAACGCCCAGCCACATCATCAGATTTGACCGTGAGCATCTCCTGAAGCGTATAAGCCGCGCCATAGGCTTCCAGCGCCCATACTTCCATCTCACCAAAACGCTGACCTCCAAATTGAGCCTTACCCCCCAGCGGCTGCTGGGTAACGAGCGAATAGGGACCAATTGAGCGCGCATGAATTTTATCTGCAACCAAGTGAGACAGTTTGAGCATATAAACCTGCCCCACCGTCACTCGCTTATCGAGTTTGTCACCGGTGCGGCCATCGATTAATACCTGCTTACCATCTTCGGGCAGCCCAGCTTCACCGAGCAACCCCTGGACTTCGTCTATGCTAGCCCCGTCGAATACCGGTGTAGCCACATGCATACCTAAGGCATGTGCAGCCATACCTAAGTGAGTCTCGAAAATCTGCCCCAAGTTCATACGAGATGGGACACCGAGTGGGTTAAGAATAATATCGACCGGCATGCCATCTTCGCGAAAAGGCATATCCTCCTGCGGTGCGATATAGGACACAACGCCCTTGTTGCCATGGCGACCGGCCATCTTGTCCCCAACCGAAAGTTTGCGCTTCTTGGCCACATAGACTTTAACCAACTGTGCAATGCCTGGAGGCAACTCATCACCACGAGTCAGCCGCTCTATATTGCGTTCCTTCTGCTCATCGGCCAACTGCAACTGCTCGTCGGCGTAGCGCAAAAGCTGATCTACGCGAATATCAACTTCCTCATCATCGGTCCAGCTGTCTTCTGGGGCAATCGTCGAAAAGTCGATGCGCTCGAATAGACGTTCGCTCATTTGAGTGCCCTCACGGACGACGACACTTTCGTCCTCGCGAGAGCGAAGGCGTCCCAACTTGCGATCTCCGATGATTTCGAGGAGCATTTTGTCGCGCTCCTCGGCTAGTCGTGTTTTTTTGCTCTCAGCTTCTGCCTCAACCTCGGCTATCGCGTTCTTTTCTTTGCGCCGTGAAGACTCGCTACGCTCTTTGCGCGAAAACACTTTGCGATCAATTACAACCCCTTCCATTCCAGGAGGAGCCTTGAGCGACGCGTCGCGCACATCGCCGGCTTTTTCGCCAAAGATAGCGCGCAACAAGCGTTCTTCAGGCGATAATTCACTCTCACCTTTGGGCGTGACCTTACCGACCAGAATATCACCAGGCCCCACTTCGGCACCTACTCGGATAATCCCCCCATCGTCCAAATTGCGAACTGCAGTCTCACTGACATTGGGTATTTCGCGAGTGATCTCTTCCTGCCCGCGCTTTGTGTCGCGCACCTGTAGCTCAAACTCTTCAATATGAATCGAAGTGAATACATCGCGCTTCAAGAGTCGCTCGCTAATGATGATGGCATCTTCAAAATTATAGCCATTCCAAGGCATAAACGCGACGCACACATTCATACCCAACGCCAAATCACCTCGTTCAGTAGCAGCACCATCGGCAAGTGGTTGACCTTTGCCAACTTTGTCTCCCACTTGCACCAAGGGTCGCTGGTTTAAGCAGCAGTCTTGGTTTGAGCGAGCAAACTTAACCAGCTTGTATTCGTCTACATCCGCCGTATCCAATGGTGTCAGTGGCGTACTGTGCTTCTTGTCGCGACGCACCACAATACGATCGGCACTCACATTGACGACCTCACCCGGATTGCGGGCGATGACAACCGCCCCCGAATCTTGAGCGACCTTACTTTCCATCCCAGTTCCAACATATGGAGCCTGAGTAAAAAGCAGAGGTACGGCCTGGCGCTGCATATTGGATCCCATCAGTGCGCGATTAGCATCATCGTGTTCCAAAAAGGGAATCAAAGCGGCAGCGGCACTGACGAGTTGCTTTGGCGAAACGTCCATATACTCCAATTCATCCGGTGTGACCATCGGATAATCGTCTCGCTTCCGCGCCTTGACTAACGGATTCAGATAGTTGCCCTTATCATCAATCGGCGCATTGGCCTGAGCAATGGTATACTTATCCTCTTCTGCCGCCGTCAAGAATTCAATATTCTTGGTCACTCGCCCACCAACCACCTTGCGATAGGGCGTTTCAAGAAACCCAAACGAGTTTACTCGCGCATAGGTGCTCAACGAAGAGATTAGGCCAATATTCGGACCTTCCGGTGTCTCGATAGGGCAGATACGGCCGTAGTGAGTATAGTGGACATCGCGCACTTCAAAACCAGCACGATCACGACTCAAACCGCCTGGTCCAAGTGCACTGAGCCGGCGCTTATGTGTCAATTCATCCAGCGGGTTCGTTTGCTGCATAAACTGTGAGAGCTGGCTAGATCCAAAAAATGCCTGCACCACCGTCGATACAGTGCGCGCATTTACTAGATCATGCGGCGTGATCTGATCTTCGTCCCGCAGACTCATGCGCTCGCGGATCGTGCGTGACATGCGGGTAAGACCAATACTAAATTGGTTTGCTAATAACTCACCCACCAAACGCACTCGACGATTACCGAGATGGTCGATATCGTCTGTATTGCCCTCGCCGACGCGCAATCCCATCAAATAGCGAATAATGGAGAAAAAATCCTCCATGTAGAGCACAGTGCTCTCGAAGGGAATACCAACATCTAAACGGCGGTTGATGCGATAACGTCCCACATCTCCTAAGTTATAGCGCTTCGGGTTGAAGAAAAGACGCTCCAATAAACCCCGGGCAGTCTCGATATTCGGAGGATCACCAGGACGCAGCAAGTTGTAAATGCGCGTTAACGCGTCTTCTTCATCTTCGCTCGGATCCTTCTTGAGCGTGTTCTCCATAATTCCCGGGTCGTTGCCTTCCGGCGCAACCAGAACCGTAATCTTCTTGAAGCCAGCCTCTTTCAAAGCTTCCGCTTTTTCGACGCTGATGAGATCATACGCTTCAAGGACAACTTCTCCCGTGCTCTTATCTACGATGTCCTTGCCCGTGTTATGACGGCCAGCGAGTTCTTCGTCGACAGCAACTTCGACATCTTCGCGAAACAAACTCAGGACTTCAGCATCTTTGGAAAAACCCAGCGCCTTCAACAACAGCGTCACCGGCAACTTGCGGCGACGATCAATATGGACATACATAATGTCGTTGATATCCAAGCTGAATTCGAGCCATGGACCTTTTGCAGGCAAGATACGGGCGGAGAAAAGCTCCTTGCCATTGGGGTGAACGGTCTCGTCAAAGAACACCCCCGGCGAGCGGTGCAACTGGCTAACTACGACGCGCTCAGCCCCATTTACAATGAAGGTGCCCTGGCTTGTCATCAACGGCAATTCGCCGAGAAATACAGACTGCTCTACGACTCCCTTAACGGGTTTGTCTGGGCTCTCTTTGTCGCGCGTTACGAGACGTAAAGCCGCTCGTAGTGGTGCGGCAAAGGTCATACCGCGCTCACGGCACTCTTCTTCGCTATAACGCGGATTGCCTATGGAATAATCGACATACTCTAAAGAGTAGATTCCATGGGCATCGGTAACAGGAAAGACACTCTCAAAAACCAGATGCAACCCCCTGCGCTGACGCCGTTGTGGCGCCACATTTAACTGCAAGAAGTCCTGGTAGGAGTCGAGCTGTACCGAGAGCAAGTTAGGCATCTCCACGACTTCTTTGATCTTGCCGAAAGAGCGCCTTTCAATGCTGCCGTCCGTCTTGGCCAAAGTCTGAACTCCTTGTTGCTAGTTAAGGCAAAAGCTCATGGAGACGAGAACCGTCCCGAAGCGGGCTGGCCAACGTTCCATGAGCTTTAAAAAAACTACAAAAACGCAGAAAATATCCCTGGGGAACCAATAGAAATGTCTAGTGACAAATCCTCTACTTGAGCTCGACCGTAGCGCCGGCTTCCTGTAGGCGATTCTGCAATTCTTCCGCTTCGTCTTTCGACACGCCTTCTTTGATCGGCTTCGGCGCTTCGTCAACCAAGGCCTTGGCCTCTTTTAGGCCCAAGCTCGTTATCTCGCGAACTACCTTGATAACCTGGATCTTTTTGTCACCGGCAGCAGTAAGGACGACGTCGAACTCATCCTTTGCCTCAGCGGCCTCAGCGGCGGGTGCAGCACCAGCCATCATAACCGGAGCAGCGGCGGAAACGCCAAACTTCTCCTCAAGGGCCTTGACCAACTCGGCCAGTTCGAGGACGGTCAACCCGCCTATGGTCTCGATAATACCTGCGACATTCTCGCTGGTTGTCGTTTCTTCGCTCATTGTCTAAAACCTCCTAAGGGGTATGACGGATAATTTTTGAAATTTATTATTGGAAAACCGGGAACTTATTCGCCGGAATCCGTTCTTTGCTTTTCTTCGATGGCAGACACCACGCCAACTAAATTGCGTAACAAACCATTCAAAACAGCGGCGAACCCGTATAGTGGACTTTGGATAGAGCCTACGACTTTGCCGAGCAATTCTTCACGCGAAGGCAACTTGGCCAACACTATTACTTCATCCGCAGTCAGGACCTTGCCGTCCATAATCCCAGTTTTAATCGAGAATGTATCGTCCTTCTCGGCAAAGTCTTGTAATATTTTAGCTGGCGTAATTGGATCATCATTAGAATAAGCAATTGCAGTCGGACCGACGAAGTGCTCACCAAGCCCCTCAAGACCAGCCGCTTCAGCAGCGCGCTTGGCAAGCCGGTTTTTGACTACTTGATAACCAATATCAGCCTCGCGCAATTGGTTGCGCAAACCCGTGACTTGGGCCACGTCAATACCTGTAAAATCTGCGAGGTATATGGCCTTGGCCCCCTTCATGGCGGCCGTCAGTTCTTCTACTTTATCTATTTTTTCGGATGTAGGCATTGCGCTTTCCTCGTTAGCTCAAAAAAGCAGACGCTCAGGCCGCTAATTGCGAGCGGTCGATCTTGATTCCTGGCCCCATGGCCGCAGACAGAACACACTTGCGAACAAACTGGCCTTTGGAGGCCGACGGTTTAGCCCTGAGAATAGCGTCTGTAAATGCCCTGGCATTTTCGACGAGGGCATCGGCATCAAAGGACAATTTACCTATGGGCGCTTGGGCGTTATTGCCCGACTTACTATCGGCGCGATATTCGATACGACCAGCCTTAGCTTCCTTTACAGCTTGTCCAACATCGCGAGTGACTGTCCCCGTCTTGGGATTGGGCATTAGACCGCGAGGACCAAGCACGCGGCCAAGTTTACCAACTTGCCCCATCATATCCGGCGACGCGACGACTAAGTCAAAATCGAGCCAACCGCCCTCTATCTTAGCCACCATATCGGCACCACCGACAAAATCGGCACCGGCCGCTTCGGCCTCTTGCGCCAGTTCACCTTGGGTTATTACGAGGACGCGCAGATCCTTACCCGTCCCATTGGGCATCATTACAGTACCACGCAGAATCTGATCTGCTTGGCGCCCATCAATGCCCAAGTGCAAAGAAAGCTCTACCGTTTGGTCGAACTTAAGCTCAGGAAAGGATTTAAGTAATCCGACAGCCTCTTCCAAGGTGTATGCCTTATCGCGATCAAAACCTTCCAACGCCTGTGTGTATTTCTTACCTCTAGCCATAACTATTCCTCTCGTCTCGTCAGGGCTACTCTACCAATAGTCCCATGCTGCGCGCAGTTCCGGCAATCATAGACATGGCAGATTCAATGGTGCTCGCATTTAAATCGGGCATTTTCAACTCGGCAATCTCGCGCACTTGTGCAGGCGAAACTTTGCCCACCTTGTCGCGATTGGGCACCCCAGACCCCTTGCTCAACTTCGCAGCGCGTAGAAGCAATACTGCAGCCGGCGGGGTTTTTGTTATAAAAGAAAAACTGCGATCCGCATATACGGTAATAACAACGGGAATAATTAGCCCCGACTGTTCCTGTGTCTGCGCATTAAAAGCCTTGCAGAACTCCATGATATTGACACCATGTTGCCCCAATGCGGGACCAACTGGTGGTGTAGGGTTAGCCTGCCCAGCAGGCACCTGCAACTTTATTTGCGCTATTTCCTTTTTCGCCATTGGACGAAAACCTCTTCTCTAATCA
>Ga0055584_100006553_pt1 | contig 11415 bp, 12 predicted proteins | sample OSDHelmetaG_FD_58716 | JGI IMG/M metagenome (GOLD analysis project Ga0055584, IMG submission 58716) | Pelagic marine sediment microbial communities from the LTER site Helgoland, North Sea, for post-phytoplankton bloom and carbon turnover... | ecosystem: Environmental > Aquatic > Marine >...
AGAGGCGGACCGATGAGGCGCCTCCCCGTCGCGACCGCCCTCGCCTACAACCTTGCCTGCGCCCTTGCCTGCGCCCTCCCCTTCGCGCTGCTCCCCGGCGCTGCATCCGCGGAGCGTCCCCGCGCCGAGGAAGCTCGGCGATGGATCCCTTCGATCGCGATCACGACCGGCCTGCTCGTCGACGGCGCAAAGGGCGAAGTCGAGAGCACGCTGCGACCAAGTGGCGCCGGAACAGAGTCGATCATCTCGCCGTGGTTCGGCGCTTCGGTCGAGCTGATGTCGCCCGCCATCGAAGTGTTGGGCAAGCAAGCTCGCTTCTTCGCTCACGGAGGCGTCGCCGGAAACTTCGGAACCAATCGCGACGTCGCTAAGGAGGGCTCTCCCGGACCGTTCGTGGTACCCGCACTCCCGCGGCTCACCGACGATGCCCTCGTGCGGGGCCAAGGCAGTACGACGAGCTTGCGGCCCAACTCGCCCCAGTCCTCCGTCGGCGCCGGCATGTCGATCGACGTCGACACGCCGTGGCGCCGCATCCGCGTCAAGCCGTCCGTCGAGTACCTATTCGAAAAGCTCGAGGTCACGGGCACCGTCCGCCGAGCGATCAGCAACGGCTCGCCGGTTCCGGACTTCGTCGTGATTTCAGGAAGCGACGGAAAGCACTTCCATGGGATCGGCCCCGGCCTCGAAGTCGAAACCCAGATCTCCCGAGCGGGTCCCTTCGACATCGCCCTGACCGTGGCGGGGAGCGCCTATAAGATCCTCGGAGACCGCGACGTCGAGGTCACCGGCACGGACCCGACGGCGACGGGGAGCGCGACGTGGCGCTACCGCCGGAGTTCTTGGGCCTATCGCGGCTACGTGGGTCTACGTTTCATGTGGGCCCCGGACGCGAAGCGCAGACGATAGCCCGGCTCCGCGATGCTCGAGGACGCCTATCGCCGACTCAGCCTCTGGCACGACACCGTGCCCGGACCACTCGAGCCGCGGCCGGGACTCCCTCGGGTCCCGCATTCACGTTCGCTTGTCTGCCGACGAAGCAATATTCGGCGGCGTGCAGGCGATGCTCGAGTCGCTCCTCCCGATCCTGAAACAGCATCGCATCACCCATCGATGGGGCGGAGTGCTCGGCGTTCCGCGTGACTGGCAGCCCCGCGTCGGCCTCGATCGCGCGACGGGCCTCGCCTGGGGCGGTGGCTAAGTCGGCGAAGGCGTAGCGGCGTCGAACCTCGCTGGTCGGACGCTCGCGGATCTGATTCTTGAACGCGACACCGAACGCGTCCGCCTGCCACTCGTCGGTCCACGATTCGGGAATTGGGAACCGGAGCCGCTGCGTTGGATCGCCGCCCGAGCCGTGATGCGCGCGGGGGAAGCGCTCGATGCAGCCGATCGCGAGGGGCGTGCGGCGGCGCGCGTGGCGGACGCGCTGTTCTCGGCGCTCGTGCGCAAATAGCGACTCGTGTCGCGAGGCGCGCAGCGGCACTCACGCGGCCTATCTCACCTCCCGCTTCTGCGCGTGCGCCGTCTGCGCCTCGACCGCGCGGCAAGCGGCATCGACCGCCGCATCACGTAGGCGCCCCCCGCGCCCGCCTCGCCGAGGCCTCGGCCCGAATCCGCACCTGGTCAGCGCATCCGCCCCCAAGCAGACATGCAGAGAATTTGGGGGATGACTTGTCAAAGCGACGAGATTCAAGCCGCACAGCGAGCCGACAGGAAGATCGCATCAATATAGACGATTAGGGCTTCGATCGACTCGACGATTCCGGTTTCCGCAACGAAATCTAAAGTCTCATACTTTACCTTACGGGTCGGTGCTAAGTGGGATGACATCACCCTGGTACGCTCCAGATGCCCTAGATCAATCAAAAAGGAAAGTATATGCACCAACTATCTAACGGATACGAACGATTGTGGGCTAGAATAGCGACCGAATCGAAAGTGGACTTTTCCCGGCGAATTCGCAGTCGTAAAGTTCCATTGACCCCTCTGGAGATCCTAAGTGGCAAAGCAAACGAACACATCCAGAGCGGCCGAAAATGACGGACCCACGTCCAGGCGGCTGAACGAGAAGATCAGGGTGCCGAAGGTGGCCGAACTCGTAGCGGACCAGATCCGACGCCGGATTGTCCGCGGCCAGCTCGCCGAAGGGGAAGCCCTGCTCCCGGAGAGCGCGCTGATGGCGGATTTCGGCGTCTCGCGGCCGACGTTGCGTGAAGCGTTCCGCATCCTCGAATCCGAGTCTTTGATCACGGTCACGCGTGGCTCTCGCGGTGGTGCCCGAGTCCATGCGCCCGACGCAAGTTCCGTCGCTCGCTACGCCGGGGCCTTCCTCCAATACCGCGGCACGACGCTCGAGGACATCGAGGCCGCCCGCGCGATCATCGAACCTTCGGCCGCTCGCGCCCTTGCACGACGAAAAGCGGCGGGCACTTGCGAACGCCTCCGCAGCCTCATCGAACAGGAGCGCGCCTTCGAGGACGAACCCGATCAGTTCGCGGAGATCTCGTCACAGTTCCACGAACAGGTCGTGGAGCTCGCCGGAAACGACACACTCTCGCTCGTCGTCGGCATGATCCACGACATCGTCACGAGGCACGCTGCAGTAACCCTGCATGACGACCTCGACCCGAAGATCACGCGGAAGATCGTGCGATCCCATGAGAAGCTTGTCTCCCTGATCGAGGCCGGAGATGAGGACGGCGCTGAGGAGCACTGGCGACGCCACATCACAAATGCGGGCCAGGCCAAAGCGAGCCACACGCGACGGAAGACCGTCATCGACCTCTTCGACTAAGCCGAAAAGCCACGCCTGCCAGCCGACCCGTGTGGCAAGAGAGTGAGTCCGTCGCGCGGCCTGGCGCTCGAGCTAGCAAGCTCGACAGCAGAGCCAATCACCCTCGGGAAAATTGTCTATCAAAGACTAATCCTTTGTTAGTCCCTTTTTGAGCCAAGCCGATGGTAGGGCGGACCCTGGTTGGTTGACGGCGCCAGTCCTTCCTGAAGGGTGTGCCTTGGGCAGGGACGGGATCGCGGGCGAGGAGGAGCACACCGCTGGCGTCGTGCTCGATATTGGCGGTCGGCACGACCTCGCGCACGTGACTGAACGCTCAGCGGTTATGCGGCCCGAACTGGAAGTTGGTGAGCGTCAGCGCATCCGGCCGACCTCCCCCCTCGCTCCCGGTCGCGTGCGCCGCGGCGACGAACATGATCAGGGCCAGCGGTATCGCGATCTTGTGCATCGATGGATCCCTCATTATTCGGGTTGAACTCGACCGGGACATGTCACGCGCGCTCACGCCCGGGCGTCGAATGCCCCGAGCACGTTCGCCACGTTGATGCCGATCTCCTCTACGGCGTAACCGCCCTCTAGGACGAAGAGCGTTGGATGCCCGAGACGCGCGATCCGCTCGCCCAGTCTCGAATAATCGTCGCTCGCGAGCAGGAATTGCGAGATCGGGTCTTCCTTGAACGTGTCGACGCCAAGCGAGACGACGAGCAGTTCGGGGCCGAATCGTTCGATTTCCCGACAAGCCTCCTCGAGCGCATCGAACCACGTCGCCGCCGATGTCCCCCACGGCATGGGGAAGTTCCGGTTCGCGCCCTCCCCGGCCGCGATGCCGCGCTCGTCGGCGTGGCCCAGATAGAACGGAAACTCCTGGTGCGGATCCCCATGGAGCGACGTAAACAGGACGTCGCCGCGGTCGTAGAAGATCGACTGCGTCCCGTTCCCGTGGTGATAGTCGACGTCCAGGATCGCGATGCGGCTGCCCGTCTCGTCGACGAAATGTTGTGCAGCGATCGCCGCATTGTTCAGGTAGCAGTAGCCGCCGCAGAGATCGCGGGCAGCGTGATGCCCGGGTGGACGCACGAGTGCGAACGCGCCGCGTGCACCGGCTCTGATCTTCGCAAGGGCGGTCAAGCTGCAATCGACCGCGCCGGTCGCCGCCTCCCAGGTGCCTTCCATGATCGGGGCCGACGTGTCGAAGGAGTAGTAGCCGAGCCGCCCGACGATTGAGTCGGGGACGCGATCGGAGAAATGACGTACCGGCGACGTCAAAGGAAGCGCGTCTACGTCGCCGGCCAGTGCCTTCCATTCCGACCAGGCGGTTCGAAGGAAGCCGAGATAGGGCTCCGAATGCACTCGCGACAAAGGCGCGAGGCCATGACGGTCCGGCGCCGCGATCTCTCCCACGCCGGCCCCTCGCAAAGCGGCAAGCACGAATTCTGCGCGCTCGGGCTTCTCGAAGCAGGGGACGAGTTCGCCGACTCCTAACTCGACGCGTCCGGCGTGCCGTCGGTGGCCTTCGTCGTAGATGATCTCCATCAGTGATTCCTTTCGCGTCGCTCATGGAGGCTCGCGAGAGTGCACTCGCAGCCTCGATCCGCGGATGATCAAAGGCTTCGAGCCCATCGCCGGGTTCCATCGCCCCGGACATAACGTTAACTTTTCTAGCTCATTAACCAATCGGCGGATCGACGCGAATTGGGTCCAGAGGAGGATGGAAATCATGAGCGCTAGCTACTCGAAGCTCGGCGGAAACGGGTACACGAACGAATACCCGACCGGTCGATTATCACGCGACGCCAAGCTCTACCAAATCGGCGCCGGCACGTAGGAGGTTAGAGGGGTGTTGATCGGCCGCGAACTCTTCAGCGAGTCCGCCTAGTCCATTGACGCTCAGCGAAACCAGCTCCCACGATCGCGTCGGCAAGCTTCGTGTCCCCAAAATGGGTGCAACAGAGGACCCACTCAGCCGACGGCTCCCAGGTCCCGCATCGCATTAATGTCATCCGGGCTGTAACCGGCCTCTCGGAGCACCTCGTCCGTATGTTCGCCGATCAGCGGCGCGACAGGACCCGACTCGGCCTGCGTCCTCGAGAAGCGCGCCGCGGGCCGACATTGGCGCATCCGTCCTGCGGTCGGGTGCTCGACTTCGTAGACAATCTCGTTGTGCTTGATCTGTGGATTGGCCGGCACGTCCTCGAGGGCGAGAACCGGGCCGCCGGGCACGTGCTCTTCCTCCATGCGCTGCATGATCTCCTCCGTCGTCCACTTCCGGAACTCGTCGTAGAGGATCGCGCCGAGCCTCTCACCGTTTCGGGCCCGCGCGCCCCCCGTCGCGAACCGTTCGTCCTCGCAGAGCTCGGGCCGACCGAGGCAGCGGAACACCGCGTGCCATTCATTGTCCGCCCCCGCCCACATGACGATGTGGCCGTCCTTCGTCTCTGTTAGGCGATAGCGATCGTAGAGCGCCGGGCCTTCGCGAGTGCCCTCGCCGAGCATCGTGTTCTTCATCATCCCGTCCGGCCAGAGAAAGGCGAGCCCCGCATCCATCAGGGAGAGCGCGATCGTCTGTCCCTGCTCGCCTCGCTCGCGGGCAAGCAGCGCCGCGGTGATCGCCTGTGCCGCCGAATAGGCGGTCGCCTTGTCGACGAGCGCATTCCGTACCAGATCCGGAATCGGAACCTCCGGATTGTTCTGGATTGCCACGTACCCGGTCACCGCCTGCGTCACGGGATCGTAGGCCCGCTTGCCCGACCAGGGCCCCGTCTGTCCGTAGCCGCTGATCCGGCAGTAGACGAGTCGCGGATTCCGGCTGTGGAGGTCTTCGGGGCCGACCTTCAGACGCTCCATCACGCCGGGCCGAAAGTTCTCGAGGACCACGTCCGCTTCGTCGCAGAGCGAATAGGCGACCTCGAGCCCCTTCTCCGTCTGAAGGTCGACGACGACGCTTCGTTTGCCTCGATTGCAGTTGACGAACATCGACGTTAGGCCGCCGCGGGAGTACCACTCCTTGCGGAGAAGATCGGACCGACCGGGCGCCTCGATCTTGATCACATCGGCGCCCTGGTCAGCGAGAATCATCGAAGAGAGCGGTCCCGATATCACGGCCGAAAAGTCGATAACTTTGATTCCTGCGAGTGGGCCGGGCATGGTAAATCCTTTCTAGATGAAGCGGAGTGATGCGGAGTACCACCGCGGTTGATGACTGGGACAGATCGACCGCCGTTCGCGCGGCAACCGCTTAGGTTCGCGCCCCTACTCGGAGAGACAAATGGTTAGGGCGCGCACAAAGCCGCTGACGAATGAGGGGGAATTCGGATGGCAGTCCGGGTCACGGGGCTTTCGCCAGCTCGGCCGCATCGCTCCGCGTTGCGCCCTCCCCCTCCGGACCGAAGGGCTTGAAGCGCAACACGAGCGCGGGCATGAAGAAGAAGTCCGCGATCAGCGCGGTGACCAGCGCACTCGCGAGGAGCAGTCCATAGAACGCCTGGGAGCGCAGCTCCGAGAAGGACATCGCAAGAAAACCCAACACGAGGGCGACCGAGGTGATGACCAACGCGCGGCCGACATCCGAGAGTGCCTCACGCATGGCCTTCTGATAGTTCCGATGGATCCCGAACTCGTGATGGAAGCGCGACATCAGATGGATCGTGTCGTCGACCGAGATTCCGAGCGCGATCGCCGCGATCGTAGCCTTGTTGTAGTCGAGGCTGATTCCTGTCCAACCCATCGCGCCCAGCGCCAGCAGAACGGGTGCGAGATTCGGAACCATCGAGATCAGACCGATCTTGAAGGAGCGAAAGAGTAGGACCATGAAGAGCGTGATCACCGTGAACGCGATCGCGAGGCCCTGAATCTGACTCGACACGATGTAGCCCATCAACACGAGCCAGAGCGCGCCGATCCCAGTCAACGAGACCTCCGTCTCCTCGAAGGGCGGATTCGACGTGGCTTCGTCTAGGCCCGCGATCAGCCGCTGCATGTTGGCCGTGCGATCCATCTTGAGTCGCAGCTCGAGATTCGCGCGCCGGTAGTCCGAGGTCACATACTCCTCGGCCTCTTCTCCGCCCGAGCTCTCGTAGAGGAGGAGGTACTGTGCCACTTCCTCGCGGGTCTCCGGGATCACGTAGTAGGCGGGGTCGTCGCCATGGAAGGACTGGTTCAGGTCCTTCACGATGTCGACGATCGAGTAGGTTTTGGTGACGAGCCAGTCTTCCTCGTTCGCGAGCTGTTGGAGACGATCAATCTCGCGGAGCACCGCCGGCTCCTTGATCCCGTCGTCCTCGCCGGCATCGAAGAGGTAGACGATGTTCATCGTCCCCCCCATCTCGGTATCCACCTTGACCGTGCTCTGGTAGAACTCCGACGAAGGCCAGAAATCCTTCAGGTAGTTTGAGTCGACCTCGATCCGTGTCGCGCCGAACGAGCAGAAGGCGAGGAAGACGACGAAGGCGCCCAGCAGCCGATGCGTGTGGGCGATGTTGACGGACGCCACCGCGTCGAGAATCGACTTAATCCAGTCTCCGCCCTTCGCCCCTGCGCTATTCGCTGCCAGAGCCGGCGCCGCGTCCCGACGGCGGAAGAGATGCAACCAATCGATTGACAGGATCGACATCAACAATGTCATCGACAGCAGAAACGTCAGGAGAACACCGATCGCATCGATGATCCCGCCCTGAGCGAGGCTCTTGATCGGCACGAAGCTCATCGACGCGAAACCAACCGCGGTCGTGATGCTCGTCAGCAGACACGGCATCCCGACGAGGCCCATCGTATCGACGAGCGCAGTCCGCTGATCGGCGCCTTCGGCGATGCGCGATTTAAATTCGGACAAGACGTGGACACAGTGGGCCACGCCGATCGCCGTGAGCAGCGTAGGGGTCCCGCTGAAGCCCATCGAGATATCCCATCCGAGCAGGGCCATGATCGCGACCGTGGAGACGACACCGAGCAGGACAACGGCGATCGGCGAGACGACGGCGAGCATCGAACGGAAGGTGAGCGCCAGAATCGCCGCGATTACACCGACGGCGATCAGCAGCAAGACCATCGGCTCGGCGAAGAGGACGCGGTTGAAGTACGCGTTCAACGGGACGTCGGCCGAGATCCAGAATTCGTAGTCCTCGTATTCAGGACGTTCGAGGATCTCGCGGATCTTCGCGTCTGTGACCTGTGGGTAGAGATTTTCGAGATGGGTTGGATCGTCCGGGAAGGGCTGTTGTTCGGGGGGCGCCACGATCTCTTCGGGCGGATCCGTACTCGAGCGATCCATCTCGACAATGATCGCGCCGAAGTCGGCGTCTTCGTCGATGATCCCGCCGACAAGCATCGGCTTCTTAAGGTAAGCGGTGCGGAGCTCGAGGAGTTCCTCCTGCGTGAGGGGCCACTCGTCCGCAATCTTCGTGATCTCGATCCCATCGTCGTACCCGACGGTGAGTTCGGCGTTGGCGAGGGTCGTCACCTCGTAAAGGAAGGGGACCTCGTCTTCGAGCGCTTCGGTGAGCTGGACCAGCCGTTCCATTGCCACGACGTTCCAGGGACCGTGCTTGCGCCCCGCCACTTCGTACCCGATGTACGCGATTTCATCGGACCCGAAATCCTCGCGGTATTGCTCGTAGGACTGGTAGGTCGTGTCGCCCGGATAGAAGAGGTTCTCGTAGCTGGCATCGCTCCCGATCCCGGTCGCAACGTATCCAGCGAGGCCTCCGAAGACGAGGGAGCTTCCGAGGACGAACCATCGAAAGTCGAAGCAGAAACCCGCCACGACGCGGAAGATCCTGTTCAGCAATTTGACGAGGCCATTCGCGGCCGTCTCTTCCGTGCTCATGTTCACCCCGGTGGTTTTAGACGCGGCGCAAGCCTAGACCAGCGGCGCGCGCAGCCGCTATCGGCAATCCCCGCCGACACGGGCGCCGAATCAAGCTCCTCCAGCCGCGACAGAATCGTTTCAGCCTAACCCGCCCCGCTCGCGCAAAGACGTCACCGCATCCCAGTCGAGCCCGACGTCCATCAGGATCGCCTCGGTGTCCTGTCCGAGCTCCGGTGCGGGGCCCGCCGGTCGCGTCGGCTCCTCGTCGAAATGCATCGGTGGAGACACCAATCGAAAGTCGACCCCGTCGAGTCCCGTCACGGTCGGCAGGAAACCATTCGGATCGACTTGCGGATGATCGTGGACTTCCTTGACGGTGATCGCAGGCGCCCAGACGCCTGTTAGGTCCTGCAGGATCGTCTTCCACTCATCGAGCGTTCGTTTGGCAAAGGTCGCGTCCAGTTCCCTCACGCACTCCTCCCTATTTTCGTAGCGGTCGGCCCCGTCCTTGAAGCGCGGATCGTCGACGAGGTCGTCGCGCCCGATCACGTGGCAGACTTCGGGCCAGAACCGATCCCCTTGCAGCAGCACGAGATAGATCCAGCGCTCGTCTTTCGTCTCGTACCAGTTGGTGATCGGATTACCCGGCGACTTCCGGTTGATCGTGTTGGGCTCGTCGAGATAGGGCGCGCTCACGATCGAGGGCGCCATCGTCCAGAGCCCGACGTTCATGAGGGACACGTCGACGACCGGCGTCTTCCCGGTCCGCTCTCGTTGGAGGAGCGCCATCGCGATCGCCCCCGCGATCGTGTTGCCGCCCTGGAGGTCGTAGAACGCCGAAGGTTGGGGGGCTGGGCCATCCTCGTCGCGCATGAGATGATCCGCGAAGCCCGATGTCGCCCATCCCGCCGCGAGGTCATATCCGCCCGTGTTGCGCATGGGCCCCTGGCTCCCCCACCCCGTTCCGCGGACGTAGATGATCTTCGGGTTCGCGGCCTTAATGTCTTCGACGTCGACTCGAAGTCGTTCGCGAAGCTCGGGCAGATAGCTCGTCAGGAAGACATCCGACTCTTTCGCGATCTCGAGCAGCGCTTCGCGCCCGGCGTCGTTCTTCAGGTCGAGCGTGATGCTGCGCTTGCCCCGATTCGGAATCTCGTTGAAGGGATTCGGTCCAGCCGACTCGAAGTTCAGCATGTTCGTGAGGCCGCGCTGGGGATCGCCGTTGGGCGGTTCGACCTTGATCACGTCCGCGCCCAGATCCGCGAGGATCGCCCCGGCCGCGGGCACGAAGGTCCAGGCCGCGACCTCGAGAACGCGTATACCATCGAGAGGTTGAGCCATGTCGGTGCTCCCTTCGTCATTGACCATCATTTGTGGATGATTTAAACCTATAGCTAAGTTGACTATGTAAGGCTCGGCCGTCACACCCACCCGCCATAGCGATTCGGAAGCCTAAGGCTGCGTACACGCCGCGATCGATGCCGCGTTCCGCGCCTTGGGTGAGATCGCGTAGACCATCACGAAGAGGATGATCATGTACGCCAAGGTTCCGTTTCTGACTCTACTCATCGCATCGACCCTACTGTCCGCTTGTGCGACCGACGGGGACCCCGGCGCTGCAGAAGCGATGCCAGCGGCACGCGCAGCGAGCGTAATCGTCCCGATCGCACTCGAAACGTCCTTCCTCGAAGGCAAGGGCCTCGTACTGGAAGACGCGTCGCAATATAACGAGTACGTCGAGGCCGACGAAGAACGAAGCCCGAGCAGCAGCCACACCTTTCATCTGGGCAAAATCCTTGTCGAGGTCATCGAGGCGGGCCCCGGGAAGGTTCGCATCGATGGGCTTCCCTATGACGAGTTCGTCCAGATTCTCAAGGGTCGCCTGATTCTCACGCTCGACGACGGACGGAGCTTCGAGTTCGAAGAGGGAGACTCCTTGGTCCTACCGAAGGGCTACGTCGGATACTGGGAGATGCCGGAGCCCTATCGCGAGCTGGTCGTGGTCGACACGGAAATGATCGGGTCGCACTGAGTGCTAGTCGGCGAAGCCGCCTAAGGGAGAGACAATGAATAAGAAGATCACGCGGAGAGATTTCATCAATGGTGTTTCCGTCGCGACCGCGGGTGCTGCGTTCATCGACCCCCGAGCGTTGTGGGCCGCAGCGACCACCGACACCGGCTCCTCTCCAGCGGGCGCTAACGACTATCCGCCGGCTCGCACGGGACTCCGTGGCAACCACGACGGCGCCTATGAAGTGGCCCACGCGCTGGCCTGGGATGGAAAGAGCCCAGCCCACTACGCCGACCTCGACGAAGAGTACGACCTGGTCGTCGTCGGAACGGGGATCAGCGGACTCTCGGCCGCGTACTTCTATCAACAGCAGGCCGGCAAGGACAAGAAGATCCTGCTGCTCGACAACCACGACGACTTCGGTGGGCATGCTAGGCGCAACGAGTTCGACCACAACGGCACGATGCTGCTCGGCGGGGGCGGCAGCGGCAATTTCGAGGATCCTGGGAAGTACTCGCCGGAGGCGAAGGGCCTCGTCGCCGACCTGGGCTTCGACCTAGACAAGCTGCGGGCAGCGCAAACCCCGCGTGGCTTCCAGGCGTCTATGGAGGCGCCCATGGCCATATTCAACGACCGCGAGCACTACGGAGCCGACTCTGTCGTGGCTGGCCATTGGCTGCCTGCGTGGCAAGGCGCGGGCAATTACAAGGAGTTGATCGGTGCCCTCCCCTTGTCCGAGCGCGAAAAGGAGGCGCTGATCGGTTTCGTCGACGGCAGCGCCGAACTGAAGAAGCCGCTCCCCGACGGCGACAT
>Ga0055584_100006554_pt1 | contig 11414 bp, 9 predicted proteins | sample OSDHelmetaG_FD_58716 | JGI IMG/M metagenome (GOLD analysis project Ga0055584, IMG submission 58716) | Pelagic marine sediment microbial communities from the LTER site Helgoland, North Sea, for post-phytoplankton bloom and carbon turnover... | ecosystem: Environmental > Aquatic > Marine >...
CGGCCCGCTTCCTCAAGAGCGACACGATCTTCTGGCGCGTCAAGCCGCGGATCTCGTTCGCCGGCGTCTCCGGCCTCGAGACGCTGCTGTCCGGTTCGTACATTGCGGTGCTCCCGGCGGAGGGCGACCGCCAACGTGAGTTCGACGTCCTGGAGGAGCCCCCCGCGATGGCCGAGCACCGCGGAGCGCTCTTGCTCGAACTCCATGCCGCGCAGCTCGGGTCGATCGGCGTCGGCTCACCCGTCACCTACCGAAGTGTCAAGGTCGGTGAAGTGCTTCGGCACCAGCTCGCGGCATCCGGGAAGGAGTTCCTGGTTCAGGTGATGGTGTACCCGCAGTATTCGCATCTCGTCCGCAACGGCTCGGAGTTCTGGAACACCAGCGGGTTCGACGTGCATCTGGACTCGAGCGGGTTCCGGGTGGCGGTCTCGTCGCTTGCCTCGGTACTCGTCGGCGGCGTGAGCTTCGACACGCCCGTCGACGCATGGGAGACGGCGCAGGCCGAGAACGGCGCGCGCTATTCGCTCGAACCGGATTTCGAGGGGCTTGCCCGAGCACGCTCACGGAGTGAAGGCCTGCGCGTGTTGGTCGAAGCGCGCAGCGCCGATGGCCTGCGCGAGGGCGCCCCTGTCTTCTATCGCAAGCTCGAGGTGGGCACCGTCGGACGCTCCGAGCTGACCGAGGACGCAACGACAGTCCGCACGGAGGTCCACATCCGCAAGCGGTTCGCCGCACTCGTCCGCGACAACAGCCGCTTCTGGACCTCGAGTGGGATGGATTTCGAGCTCGGCGCACAGGGCCTGAGCATCGAAACCCCCTCGGTCGTCGAACTGCTCGCGGGCGGACTCGAGTTCGCCACGCCGGATCGCGTCGGCCAGAACGTCGAGAGCGGTCACTTGTTCGGCCTCCACGATGAGCCCGAGTCCGACTGGCTCGCCTGGGCCCCGCGGATCCGGGTCGAGGGAGCCCCGGACAGCGACGTGGTCCACGCGATCGACCCGGACGCGCACGCGCAGAAGAACGTAGATCTCGTGCTCGAGGCGAACGCCGCCTCGTCGCTGAGCCCTGGCGCGCCGATCTACTACCGCCAGGTTCAGGTCGGCGTGATCGGAGCCCATTCCTTGTCGCCCAACGCGCAGACGGTCCACATCGTGGCACACATCGATGAACGCTATTCGGCCCTGGTGCGCAACAATAGTCGCTTCTGGAACGTCAGCGGGGTGGACGTCAGCCTCGGGCTGTCCGGCCTGAAGGTCAAAACCGACGGGTTCACGAGCATGATCTCGGGCGGAGTCGCTTTCGCCACCCCGGACGAGCCCGGCGAAACCATCGAGTCGGGCGCGATGTTCGAGCTGTTCGACGAGCCCGAGGACCGCTGGCTCCGATGGTCGCCCGAGCTGTGGATCGAGGCGACCGCGGAGAAGGCACAGACTCAAGCCGCCGTGTCGAGCCCGCCGCCGTGAGACCGGCCGATTCTGCTCTGGGACCGGTCTGACATCGACGGCTGAGAGGTCACCCAGGCGATCGGTCGACGCACGATTCCCGCCGCTCTACGCGGTGGGCATGGAGGTGGTGCGCATCTCGTCCTCGAGCGCGTGGCGCACGAGGATCTGGCCCTCGACCCGTCGGACCAGGTCGGCGCCGCGCGCTAGCGGCTCGCGCCCGGGCTCACTCCACCCGCTTCTCCGTCAGTTCCTTTTCGCTTCAAGGATCCGCCCGGTCGCCACTGTGCGGAAGTCGAAGATCCGGTCGAGCTCGCGTCGAACCAACGAACCGGCCAGTTCCCCGAAGGGTGCGAAGGGCAACTCGTAGATCACTTCGTCGCGGATCGTGGTCTCGGCCTCGCTCGCCTCGAACCAGTGCGTATGCTCCCAGCGAGCGAATGGCCCGGCAATCTGAACGTCCACGAAGCGATCCGGCGGATCCCAGGTGTCGATTCGTGTCGTCCAGCCGAACGGGATGCGAAACAGCGAAAGGCGATAGTGGATGTTGGTTCCGGTGCCCATCTCGATCGGACCGGAGGTCGTCACTCGGAAGCGGAGCTCGGGCGGCGTGATCTGCTCGAGATTTCGAGCGTCCGAGAAGAAATCGAATACCGCCTCCACGGGGCGAGGAATACTGAGTTCGCGTGTGAGCTTGTGCACCATCGTTCTTTCCCGCCGTGGCGCCGGCGCAGATTCCACTCCACGCGGCCGTGCGATCGAGTCTGATATCTACTGCGACGGATGCCACTCCACCGACTCAATCGAACCGCAGGGTCAGCTTGAACTCGAGGCCCCAGGCAAAGTCCTCGGTGCCATAGACCTGGACGCTCGGCTTGCCGGAGACCCCCAGCCGATCGGTGAGGCGGCGGCCAACCTCGAGCCCCACCGTCATGGTGTTGCGGGTCGGAAGACCATCCTCATGATCCCAGAGAAATCCCGGATCGAGCAGTGCCCACCAGCCACGGGGCAAGCGAGCGAAGACAGCGGGCCGCACCCGAGCCGCGGATTCGTTGCGAGGAATCGCAGCAAGCCGCACCGATCGCGCCGCGCTTTGCGAAGTACCAGCCGCAGCATGTGCGGCGTCGCGTCGTAGCTTCCCTCGCGCTGCTGGTGTCCTCGGTGCATCGCGAGAGTCGGGACGTCGATCACGTCCCGACTCTCCGCTCATCCGTGACGTAGACCCCGGAGTAAGGAATCCCGGTGAACATCCCCGCGCAGGGGCCCAGACGGTCGTTGAGGATCCCGCAGTCGCGGATCACCTGCGAAGCCACGTCCGACAGCAACGGGAGCGGGTTCGACTGCCCCTCCGCCAACTCGCGCAGCGTGCGCCGGCCGTAGAAGCGGATGGCATAGAGCTTGATACTAACCGCCTGAGACGTTCGAAATACTCAATCGATTCCGGTGCCTCGAGTCTGGCCTCGTCCCTCTCCACCGTCATCGCAGCGGAGGCTACTCGCCCGCGATCTCGAACACGAGTCCCACTTGCTACGCTGCCACGACGCTGTCCTCACAGTCTCACCGACTCGACGCTTCCCGAGTTGCGAAGCCCACCGGATCGAACCCACAGCCACGATGAAATATTACTGCATGCGAACGAGCCGTTTCCTCGCCTCGATCCCTCTCGCCGCGCTCGCCGGAACACTCGCGATCGCCGAGCCCGCGCGCTCGGCGGACTCGCCGAAGATGAAGATGACGACGCCGGCGCCGGAGGGCATAGCGACGCCGGACGAACTCGAGACCTCGATCGGGCTCTTGACCGGGTTCGACGGCGTGCCCGACGCGAAGTCCACGCAGCGGGTCTACGACCAGCTCGACCTCCAGCGCGCCACGCAGGCGTTCCTGTCGACCATCCAGATCGCCTCCATGTACGCGATGGAGAAAGGCATGCGGGAGTTCGGTCCGGCCAACACGACCGCCTTGCTCTTCGAGGACCGGATGGACTCGACCGCTCTCTGGCTGACGCCGAATACTGTCTCGGTCTACATGGCGGCGTGGATGGAGCTCGACGACGAGCCCATGGTGCTCGAGACGCCGCCCAACGTGCTCGGCTTCATCAACAACGCATGGTTCAACTACGTCATCGACTTCGGCAATGCCGGCCCGGACAAAGGGAAGGGAGGCAAGTTCCTGATCCTGCCCCCGGACTACGAGGGTGAGGTGCCCGACGGCTATCACGTTGCGAGAAGCGCTACCCGTGGACATTGGGTGATCTGGCGCGGCTTCCAGGTCGACGGCTCCACGGCACCGGCGGTCTCGGCGACCAAGAAGAACTTCCGGATGTACCCGCTGTCGCGCAAGGATGCTCCGCCGGCGATGAACTTCATCAACCTGTCCGGCAAGTTCCACAACACGATCCACCGCATGGACTACGGGTTCTGGGAAGAACTCGACGGCCAGATCCAAGCCGAGCCGCTCGGCGGACTCGACCCCGAAATCCGAGGGCTGCTCACTTCGATTGGGATCGAGAAGGGCAAGGAGTTCGCGCCGGACGCCCGAATGAAGCGGATCCTCACCGATGCGGCACGCATTGGCTCTGTCACGGCACGGGCACTGACCGCACGGCCGCGCGACGATCGGTTCTACCTCTACCCGGGCAAACGCGTTTGGACCAACCCGTTCATCGAGGGACGCTACGACTTTCTGCTGGACGGTGGGCGCCTGCTGGACTCGCGGGTCTACATGCACTTCTACGCCACCGGGATCACACCGGCCATGGCGATCAAGAACGTCGGCAGGGGCTCGCAATATGCCATCGCGTACCTCGACAGCAGCGGCAACCCGCTCGACGGCAGCAAGACCTACAAGATCCGCCTCCCCCGAGACGTGCCCGCGAAGGACTTCTGGTCCTTCACGCTCTACGACAATCAGACGCGGGCCATGCTCCAGACCGACCAGCGATTCCCGGGCCTCGACAACAACCGGGAGGGGCTGAGGCAGAACGCGGACGGCTCCTTCGACCTCTACTTCGGGCCCAGCGCCCCGAAAGGCTGGGAAGCCAACTGGATCCAGACCGTTCCCGGCAAGGGTTGGAATACGATCCTGCGCCTCTACGGGCCGCTCGAGTCGTTCTACGACAAGAGCTGGATGCCGGGAGACCCCGAACTGGTCGAGTAGCGGGGCACGCGCGGAAGCTCGCTAACGGGGCAGCTCTAGCCCCAGGACGCGCTCGGCGTTGCCGCGTGCAACCTTGTAGATGACGTCGGCGTCGAGATGTCCGAATAGCTCGTGCGCAACCTCCCGCGATCGCGGGAACGTGCCGTCCTGGTGCGGATAGTCGGTCTCGAACATCAAGTTATAGGGGCCGACCCGGTCGATCAGCTCGATGCCCACGCTGTCCTTGAAGAAGCAGCCGAAGCAGTTGCGATAGTAGTAGTAGCTCGGTGGATTCGGAATGCGGGTCTCGTCCTGAGCCCACCGGTGCGTGTAGTAGGTCTCGTCGGCGCGCTCCAGGAAGTACGGGATCCATCCGACCTGCGACTCCGCATACAGCAGCTTCAGGTTCGGGAACTGGTCGAGCTTGCCCGAGAAGATCCAGTCCACCATGGACGCGATGCTGTTGCACGAGATCAGACTCATGATCGTGACGGCTGGCGTTCCCGGCCCGGGGTTCACGGTCTTCGTACCCGATCCGATGTGCATGCAGATGACGGTTCCCGTCTCTTCGCACGCCGCGAGGAAGGGATCCCAGTAGCCCGTATGAATCGACGGGAGATCGAGCCAAGCCGGCAACTCGGAGAACGTCACCGCGCGCACGCCGCGCGCCGCATTGCGGCGGATCTCCGCAGCAGCGAGCTCCGCATCCCATAGCGGAACGACGCACAGCGGGATCAACCGCCCTTCGCTGTCCCCGCACCACTCATCGACCATGAAATCGTTGTAGGCCTCGACGCACAGCTTCGAGAGCGCCATGTCCTTCCGCTCCGCGAACAGTTGCCCGCAGAAGCGCGCGTAGTTCGGAAAGCACAGCGAAGCCGCAACGTGGTTCTTCTCCATGTCCGCAATCCGGGCTTTCGGCTCGAAGCAGCCCGGCGCAATGTCGTCGAAGGTCACGCCAATCGGCTCGACCTCCTCGGGCGCCATACCGGGGCAGGCGATCGTGAGCTTGAGCTGATAGAGGTGGTCCTCGTAGTGCCACCAGGCGGCCATCTCGGGGCCACTTCCCGGTTTCTCGACGTAATTCGCACCGTCGAGCTCGAAGCTGCCACGCGGCGCGACGACGACGCGCGGACCCTGATCCTTGTACTTCGCAGGGAGGCGCGACTGCCACAGGTGCGGCGGCTCGATCAGGTGATCATCCATACTGACGATTCTCGGCATCTCGAGCGTTCCGGCCATCTCGGCTCCCTCCCCCGTTTGCTGCATCGAAGAGCCCCGACTCACGTCGAGACGATGGCCACCGCGGCCGTACCCGGAGCGCCATAGACCTGCGCGTAGCCCACGCGAGGCGTCCCCGAGATCTGGCGATCCCCCGCCTCGCCGCGAAGCTGTCGCACGAGTTCGTGGATCTGCCGCAAGCCGGACGCGCCGATCGGCTCACCGTTGGCGATCAACCCGCCGTCGGTGTTGACGGGAAGCCGTCCGCCGATCTCGGTCGCGCCCTCCGCCAGCATCGCCTCCTGTTCCCCGTCCTTGCAGAAGCCATTCTCCGCCATGTGCATCAACTCGGCTCCGGCATCCGTGTCCTGGAGCTGCGCGATATCGACGTCCTCCGGCCCCAGGCCCGCCTCTTCGTAGGCCGCCTGCGACGCGTAGACGGTCGGAGCTTCCTTAGCCTCGACGGCTGCCCAGGTGCTGTGCACCTCGTACGCGCCATAACTGCGCGAGCGCAAGGCCGTAGCCTTCAGGTAGATCGGCTTGGACGTGTAGCGCTTGGCGTGGTCGGCGCGGCATAGCACCACCGCAGCCGCTCCCTCGTTCGGGCTGCAGAACATGTACTGCGTGAGCGGATAGTTCAGGATGCGGGAGGCGAGGATCTCGTCTTCCGGGATCGCTTTCCGGCGGAAGGCGTTCGGGTTGTGGATGCCGTTGCGGTAGTTCTTGGCCGCCACCCGCGCAAGGGTCCTGTCGGAGATCCCGTGGTCGTGCATGTAGCGATTGATCTTCATCGCGAAGAACTTGGTCGTGAGGAAGTAACCGAGATCGCCGTACCAGGCCGGCGCCCCGTAGTGCACGGGATCCGAGGTGAACGCGCCCGAATCGTGCTTGTCCATGCCGATCGCCATCGCCATGTCGCACTTCCCGAGCTTGATGGCATCGGCCGCGACCTCGAGCGCGCTCGCCCCCGTCGCACAGCCGTTGTAGACGTTCTTGAAGGGGATGCCGGTCAGGCCCAGCTGGCCGACCACCGCGTCCGGGTTGTCGACCTCGAAGCTCCCGCCGACCGCGAACTGAACGTCGGACCAGCGGATGTCCGCATCCGAGCAGGCGCTGCGCGCGGCCTCCGCACCCATGGCGATGGCCGACTTGCCGGGAAACCGACCGAAGGGATGAATTCCGACTCCAATGATTGCAACGTCGTTCACTTGAATCTCCTCAGTCTTCGACCGGCTTGAAGGCATAGACGAGGACCTCGGTGTCCTCGCCACTCGAGCTGTCCTTGTCGACTCGAAACGGAACCGCCACGACCTCGACATCCATGTCGAACGCGAGCTTCGCGGGATCGCACTCGGTCAATCGACCCTCGACGCTCACGTCGTCGCCGAGCTGCACCAGTCCCACACCGAAGGGCTGGAACGTCTTCATCGTCTCGCCGCTCGCGTACGGCTCCTTGGGCAGGAAGTCCTGGGTGGTCCAGGTGACGAGCCGACCGTGCCGCGGCAACAAGTGCTCTTCCATCTCCAGCAGTCCGCAACGCGGACAACCTTCCTGCGTCGGGAACGTGATCGCCTGACACGAGGCGCAGCGGCTGCCGATCAGCTGGGGCTGCTCGGCAGGCCAGGTAAAGACACCGGGCTCGAACGGGACGGATCTCATTTCAGTTCCTCTGTTGTCTCTGTTGCACGGAGCAGGTCTAGCAGGTCGTCCAGCGCGACCCGATCGCCCGGGACACAGTCATGGAACGGTACGCGTCCATAGCGCTAGCCCATCGCCTAGCCGGCGGCAGCTGCCGGCACGTCTCGTGCCCAACCTTCGAGTTCGACCAGGGATTGGAGAGCCTGGCGCGGATTGCGACCGAGGCGGGCATCGAGATGCGCGCGGCGTTCGTAGAAATGCAGCCCGTGCTCCCAGGTAAACCCGATCGCCCCGGTCAGCTGTAGTAAGTCGTGGAGCACGTGTACGGCCCCCGAAGCCACCGCACTCTCGGCAAGCAGCACCCGACGCTCGGCTCCGTCGGCGCCCTCCGTCAGGGCCCCGGCCGCGTCGAGCGCCAGCAGCGACATGCCTCGCACGCGAACCGTGTGGTCGACCAGGCGGTGCTGGACTGCCTGAAACGCTCCGATCGGTTTGCCAAAGGCGATCCGGTCGAGAGCGTAGGCGCGAGTGCGTTCCAGCATCCGCTCGAGCCCCCCGAGCGCATCGCCCGCCAGCAACAGACCGTAGAGTCGCTCGGTGGTGCTTCGCTCCGCCGTGCCCCCGAGGAGCGGCGTCGCGCACGCGTCGCCGAAGACGACGGCGGCGGTCGACCGCGTCACGTCGAACGTCTCCCCTGGCTCGAGCGAGCACCCCTTACGGCCCTGGACGTAGAGCATTCGGGTCGCGTCGGCAGGAAGCAGCAGGAACGAATCGCAGTCGTCCGCGCCTAGCACGAGCTGCGCTCGCCCGGTCACGCACACCTCGCCACCGACTTCGCGGAGCTGTGCCCCGGGCCCGAGGAACGCCAGCGCCGGAAGGCTCTCCCCCGAAACGATCGCTTCGCAGACGGCCGCCCGCAGTTCTCCGGTCAGTCCGCCGGACAACGCGTAGCCCGCGGCAACGATGGCGGGATACGGGGCCCCATGAAGCGCGGTTCCGAACACGCGACTCGCGACCAGAGCCGCCGCCGCCTCCATCCCGAGCCCACCTCGATCTTCGGGAACGCAGCAGCCGGCGACACCCGTGCCAGCGAGCTCCGACCACTGCTTGCGCCAGTTCTCGTCCAGCACCGGCGGATCCGCGATCTTCGCGATGCCGAGCGCGCCCTCGAGCGCGCGGCTCAGCTCCTCGAGTTCCTCGCGCGTCGCCGTCACGCCAGGCTGCCGCCATCGAGCAGCGCCCTCGGAACCCGGGGATCGCTGCGCGCATCGCGCAGCCAGGCACCGAGCCCGTTCGCAAGCTCGGCGGAGCTCCCCAGCAACGCATCGAGCGCCAGCACGCGGCTGTGGAAGTGATGATGCTCCTGCTCGGCGGTGAAGCCGATGCCGCCGAGCACCTGGAGCGCGCGCTCGCAGATGCGCAGGCCATTGCGCCCGGCCAATGCCTTGGCGATCTCGTCGAACCGAACCGGTGCCAGCGCGTCCAGCTCGGCCGCTCGCTGGCAGACCTCCTGGATGGCCACCGCATCGCACTGCGCCCAAGCGAGCAGGTGTCGGACAGCCTGAAACTTGCCGATGGGCTGCCCGAACTGCTCGCGAGTGGCGGCATGCTCCAAGGCCAGGTCGAGCGCGCCCTCGGCCGCACCGAGGATCTCGAACGCCGCCGCAACCCGCCCGAGGAACCGGCTGCGGACGCGCGCCGGCTCGGCGCGCGCCTCGGGAACCGCGAGTCTTCCCCCCGAAGCGTCGAACGAGAACTCGTGCAGCGCCAGTCGGCCCGGGTTCGCCACCGGCTCGAGATCGAGTTCGCGGAGCGGGACGAGCGTGGCACCGCTTCCGGGTCGGTCGATCAGCACTTGCTCGGCGGACAGATCGCCGAGCAGCATGAGCCGGTCGCCGCGACGCGGGGATCGTCGGGGCAGCGCCATGGCCACCGCCCCCGGATCGATGTTGTCCTCCGCGACGTACGGATGCGCCATCAAGCAACCGAGCGCCGCCGTACTCGCAAGTTCGCGCCCGTGGGCCCGAAAGACGCAGTCCAAGGCGGTGCGCGCCTCGGCTTCGGACAGCTCGCCCAGCAGGTCCCAGACCCCGAGCGAGTCGAGCGACGCGACCCCGGGGTCGCGCCGGAACGCCTCGCGCGCACTCTCCAGGAATGCCTCCTCGAACTCGGAGGAACTCATGGCAGCTGTAGAATCTGTTTTGCGATGGTTTCGAGCTGCATCTGCTGGGAGCCCCCGTAGACGGTCACGATGCGGGAGAACAGGTACTCCTGTCGGAGCAACTCCGTCTCGTCATCGCGCGAACCAATCGCGAGATCGGGCTCGAGCGCCAGAGCGCAATCGTTGACGGAGCGCTCGGCTTCGCACAGCAGCAGCTTGGTGAAGGCGGCTCGAGGGCCGAGCGGAATCCCCGCCTCGTGGCTTCGGAGACCGCGGTAGCTGGTGGCGCTGACGGCGGCGAGATCGAGCAGGGCATCGCCAATCGCCGCGTCGTTATGCGGCGCCGCCAGATCGAGTTGCCGATGCAGCTGCTGATAGAGGAACCCGTGCCGGAACCAGGCAAAGGTGCCGCGCTCCGCACTCAGCACGTGCATCGCGACGGCCCAGCCGCCATCGACTTCGCCCACGATCCGCTCCTCGGGAACGAAGACGTCGTCGAGGGTAACCTCGGCGAGCTCGTCGGTGCCGTTGGCCTGCTCGATCGGATCCACCTGGCATTCCGGGTCCCGCAGGTCGACGACGAAAGCGGTGAGCCCGCGGTGGCGCGATTCGGGAGTACCCGTGCGTGCGAGCACCAGACACCACGTCGCGTAGCCGGCCCAGCTCGTCCAGACCTTGTGCCCGCGAATGCGGTAACCGCCGTCGACGGCCGTGGCGCGCGTGCGAATGCTCGCGAGATCCGAGCCGGCGGTGGGCTCGGAGAAGCCCTGCGCCCACAGCTCGCGACCGGCGAGATACTCGGGCACCACGCTCGCCGAGAATTCGGGACGCGCCATCGCGCACAGGGTCGGGAGGAGGATCTCGAGGTGCTCGAACAGCGCCATCCCGCGGACCCCGGCCCGCGCCAGGCAGTCCCACATCGCAGCGCGGTACAGGATCGAGCCGCCCAACCCTCCCACCGCTTCGGGCCAGCCGTAGCGCCCCCAACCGCCCTCGTAGAGCGCGCCCATCAGGCCGCGCATGGCCTCGACTCGAGCCGCGTACACCGGGCGAGCCTCCGCGGCGGCGAGCAGCGCCGGCGGGGAACCCGCTTGCCACTTCTCGAGCCCCTCCGTGTAGGCTGCCAGGTCGGCAGAGTTCATGCGCGCGCTCTATTCGACATTGACGTCAATCTATGAATTTGAGAAGGTTCGCGCAACCCGCAAATGCGCCAGCCGGCAGAGGTATGCATAAGTAATGGGAGACAATGAAGAACTGATCGTCGAGGCCCGCGGCCCGATTCGGCTCGTGACGCTGAATCGTCCCGACGCGTTCAACGCCGCCAACCCGGCTCTCCACGGACGGCTCGCCACGGTTTGGCCCGAGCTCGCAGCCGACAAGGAGGCGCGAGCCATCGTCCTGACCGGCGCAGGCAAGGCCTTCTCGGGCGGCGGCGACCTCGAACTCCTCGACCGCATGACCCGGGACGAATCCCTGCGCGCCGAGATCATGAGCGAAGCGGGCGAGATCGTGCGCGGGATGACCACGGTACCGGTGCCCATCATCGCAGCGGTGAACGGCCCGGCGGTCGGGCTGGGCTGCAGCCTCGCCTCGATGTGCGACATCGTCGTCATGGAAGAGCACGCGTATTTCGCCGACCCCCATGTCGCCCTGGGCCTGGTCGCGGCCGATGGAGGCGCGCTCACCTGGCCACTGCTGACGAGCCTGCTGCGAGCGAAAGAGTACATCTTGCTAGGCGACCGCCTGCCGGCAGCCGAAGCTGTCCAGCTCGGCCTGGCAAACCGTGTCGTTCCCAAGGGCGAATCCGTCCAGACGGC
>Ga0055584_100006557_pt1 | contig 11412 bp, 8 predicted proteins | sample OSDHelmetaG_FD_58716 | JGI IMG/M metagenome (GOLD analysis project Ga0055584, IMG submission 58716) | Pelagic marine sediment microbial communities from the LTER site Helgoland, North Sea, for post-phytoplankton bloom and carbon turnover... | ecosystem: Environmental > Aquatic > Marine >...
CCTTTTCCAATAATATTTTTACCTTTTCTTGTACCTTTTATTAATTGGTCTCTAGTTGCAGGAGAATATTCTTTAAGAGCTGCATCTCCTATAAATACATTAGCTGCTAATCTAGGATATTGAGTTGGAAGCATTCGTAAAGCACGATTAGTTTGAAATGGAGTTGTACCTAACAACTTTGAAATTTTATCTATAGAATATTTAGCACCTCCAACAGTTATGTCTTTAGCTTTTGAGAAAGCACCAGGACCTTCCTTTACAGGTTTTTTCTTTTTAGGATCTTTTAATTTCTCTTTTAATTGTTTTTTCTTAACCTTTACTTCTAACTTTTGTATATCTTTTTTATCTAAATTTGTTAACCTTCTTTTTAAATTAGCCATAGTCTGTGGAGCTGCTTTAGACATTGCTGTGCTGCCAAGAACTCTTAAAAAATTTATCATACTATTCATTATTTTGCCCTCCTAAGCATGTCATCTATTTTACTTTCAAGTCTATCAAATCTCTGGAGAAGTTGTTTTAAATCATCTTTAACATCCTCTTTGGTAGCATATGTTAATGCCATTTGTTCTCTGGTTCCAGATACTTCTTCTTTTACTTTATTAATAGCAGCAGAAGTAGAACGTATCCACCATAAAAATCCACCGATTGCCATAGTTAGTATTGCATTCCATATCATCGTCATGTCTGCCATATTTCTTTCCTTTGTTTTATAATTTCTTCTTGTTGTTTTATAAGTATATCATGTTGTTTTTTTAATTGTTCTTTTTGTTTTTTTACTTTAGCAAGAATAACTTCTAAATCATTAGTAGTCATTGTAACTGTTACAGGTTCTTCATCAACTACTTTAGGGTTAGGAAATATAATGATATTATCAGTCATAGTATTATTCTACTCCCATTGTACTATATTTATTCATGATAGCCAATAGTTCGTTGTATGGTAATTGTACTCCTGTACCTCCAGGTAACTGTTGTTTTTGAGCAATGGGAGGAATACCAGAAGGTACAAAAATATTATTTAATATTTGCATGATATTAGTTAAGTCTTGTCCTTTAGCTCCTAGAATACCATCTTTTGTTAAAGCTCTGTTCATTTCTACTTCATCCACTCCTAGTGTGTAGTATGCATCTAACATACTTTTAATACGTTGAGCTTGTTTTCTTCGAAGTTCTTGACTGTTTTCAAAAGATTTTATAAGTTTATCTGGTTCAGCTCCTCGATAATCTCCTGTTGCTTTTAAAAATTCATAGTCAGATCTTTCAAAAGCTTTTAACATAGGAGTTAAATTATTACGAAAAGAATTTGTAATATCTTGTCTACCTCTTTTTAAACCAAGAAGAGCTATTAAATCTACCTCTCCTTTTGGCATAGAGTATCCATATCTATTTAATACTATCTCTCCATCAGGGTCATTAGATATATCTTTTTGCTGTTCAAACTCCATACGTTTTAAAATAAATCTAAGAGTTCCAGGAGTTAAAGCTCCTCCTATATTTTTAAAAGTTTTCATAACTACTTGGTCAGTAGGAGTTAAAGGTTGATTTTTTGTAGATTTAATAATAGCTTCGGTAATCATAGAAGGAGAAACAAAAGGAGATAAAATATTCATAGCTATTTCAGCACTTATATCTCTCATCTCAGCTTCGTTATATTCAGCTCCACTATCTATTAAAGATATTAATTTTCTAGTCGGAACCTTTAGATATGAATAAGGATCAACAGGACCAAGATTAAGATAATCAACTCCAAGATGTCCGTTCTTATCTTTATTAACTTCACTTAAATAAATTTTAGCTGTTCCTCGATTCCAAGAAGCACCTGCTTTATCTAATGAAGCTCTTTGGTCTTTGGTAATTCCAAAAGCTTCTGCTGTATATTCAGCAGCATAATCACCCATTAAAGCTGCAGTTGTTAATCCTCCTAGTCTTTGCATACCAATAGCACGTAATGTAGCAATACTATTAGCATCTGTAATACCTAAATCTTTTGCAGTTTGTCCTGATATATCTTTCCATGTATTTTTAATAATGTTCTTAGCACCTCTTGCAATCTCCGAAGGAAAAGCTACAAAGTTACTGAAAGGAGTATATCGTAATGTCTTAATTAACTTAGGAATCATAGCATAGTTTGGCATCATATCTCTAGACCGTTGAGCTACAAATTGAGTTAATTGTTCATTGTTTAATTGAGGTAAAGCTTTTTTATATTGTGCTTTTAAATTTTCAAAATTCCAAATTTTAAATACATTATCTTCAGCTTCATATACTCTAGTAACTTCGTTTGATAATTTTTTTAATCCTCTTGTTACTGCAGTTTTATCTGCTATACCTTGAGGTCCTGATTTAAATGCTTGTCCTGCTACAGCTCGTAATGCTTGAGCAGATGTTGAACTGTCAATAATACCAAGTTCTATATACTCTCCCATACGTTTTCTAAACTCTTCACTACTACCAGATGAAAATCTTTTAATAGTATCCTTCATAGCAGAGTATCCTTTAGCAGGATTTAGTGTACCATTAGCCATCATAATAAACATGTTACCCATAATATTTCTACCATGAGTAGGAATAGAAAAAATAGTTTGACCTGCTTGTGATAATGTTTTAAGTTTTAAGAATGAAGACATCAACGGATTATCCTTACCCCACATAACTTCTGTACCATCTTTAATACCTTTGGCAAAAGCATTATCTCCAAATAAACCTTTTAAAGGATTGTCTAAACCAGAACGTACTCCTGAAGAAATACCTAATGATGCATCTCCTAATTCTTCTAGAGACTTTAAACCATCAGAGTATCCCTGTTTTATTCTACCTTCTTTAATACCTATATCTTTAATCTCTCGTAAAAATTTATGTTCTGTTACTAACCTTGATAATTTTTCGTAGGTCTTTGCATAGTTTTGATAAGGGTCTTTTACTTCTCCCCATAGAGCTCTAATAGCAGGAGCTATGTCTCCTTTTTCCATTAAGATTTTAGAAGTTCTTGGTCGAATTGCATTGTCAAAAAAGTCTAATACTTTAGATTTTTTCATACCTTCAGTCAACCATTTAATAGTATCTTCGGCATCAGTCGGAGTTAGTCCTTTATCTTTTATTAAATAATTTCTAGCTGTTTCTCTAACAGCTACATCAGGAAAAAAATCAGGGTCATCGTGTATTTTAAAACTACGATTTACATAAGCTCCTAGATTTTTTCCAATAATAACTTGTAATGAAGAAGGAATAACAATTTCTCTGGTAGAAGGGTTTGCTATTTTTAAATTTAAATCATCAACTGTTTGAATAATATTTGTTTTATTTAATTTTAAAATATCTTCTGGTTCTACTCCTAACTCTTCAGCTATATCTTCGACTGTATCGTTTTTTTTAACTCTCATAGTCTTACTAGTTGCAATATTATCACGAACATACTTAGACATATAATCAATATTAGGACGAATACGTTTAACAACTTCTGAGGTTCTAGGAGATTGTGTAGCTAATAATGATAAAGCTTGTTGATTACCTGCTATAGCTTCGTTTAATGTATTAGAGTCTACCTTCTCTCGTTTAGCAGCTCGTTGTAAATCATCAATAGCACCTTTAGCTTCTTCAACAGCTTTCTTACCACCGAATTGTCTCTTTAATAATGATGCTAATCCTTTATCTCCTAATCCAAATCTAGATGTAAGATTAGTTTTAATTACACCATTAACATCAACTCCCATCTTTTGAAGTATCTTTGATATACCTTTACCTGTTAGTTTTCCTGTTCCTAATACTCCTTTAAAAGCTGTAGTAAAAGCTCCTGCTGCTAAAGCATTTCCTATAATACCATCAATCTTTTGTTGTAAATCTGTATCATTAGGATTAACTTTTAATTGAGCTAAGTAAGGTTCTAATTGAGGAAGCTCTTCTAATAAAAAATTAACAGAGTTTTCTTCTGGTCTAGAAGCAAAGGTTTGAGCTGTACCAAAAGAAAAAGAATCTTTAACAAGTCTAGGAGCAGGAAGAAATCGTGTAGCTTTAGCAGCAAGCTTTCCAGGAACTAATAAACTAGCTCCAAACTGTGCAAAGTCTTCTATTAATCCTCCAGATGCAGGATCAAAAAACTCTTGTCTTCTTCTCTCCGATATTCTTTTTTGTACTTCTTGTTTAATTTTAGATGTTGTTTCAGGAGCTACATATTGTCCTACAAACTCTGCTACTTCTCCTGCACTATCTAGAGCAGAACCTAACAGTCTTGTAGCTACAGTTCCTGGTAAGTCTCTAGCTTTACCAGAAGCAATGTCTTCTTCATATTCTTTTGAAGCTTCTCTAAATTCATCTAGAGTTAGATTTCTTTCTTCTAAAAAACTTTTAATGTTTTCTTCTGTAGGGTCTTCTATATTCTTAACAGCTTCGTAAGCTGATTGAAACCTACCTGTGTAAGGAGATATTGCCATATGTTTAGGTTTGTGAGTTAGATATTAAAAATGGAAATCTATTTACTGTTGCTTCATTTGCTTTATTTAAATCTCCTCCACTTCTTACATAATAATCTATATAATACTGTCTTGCTTGATTTACTTCTGGGGTTGCAACTTTACTCATTACATTAAATTGTTTGTCAAAAGCTGAATTTGCTTTTATTTGCATGTCACTCATAAGGTTCGTTCTTGCTAGAGCAGCATCAGTTCTAATTTTTTCTAGGTCAATACCACCTGCAGTAATGGTTGATGTTCTAGTAAATTGGTCTCCTAAAACTTTTGCTTGGTCTTTTAAGGAATCTACTGCCATATTTTCTAAATCAAGTTCTCCTGCTTGAGCTGCTTTACCTACACCTGTTCCTTCTTTTACAAACTCTCCAACTCCTTTTGCTACTGCTGTCATAGTTGGTTGAGTGCTTTGCATAAGGTCAGTAAACTTCTCAGCAGCTAAAGCAAATAAATCTGTTTTAACTTGTTGAGGTGCATTCTTAATACGTTCAGCTATTCTATCATCTCGTTTAGATATTTGATTTAAAACTTTATTTTCTGCTGTAATAGCTCTTTTATTTGCATCAATAAGTGAAGATAGTAATGTTCTTTTTTCTTTGTCATTTCCAAGTTGAAGTCCTGCATTTTTTTCTAAATTATTAAGTTGATCTGTAGCTTTATTTTCAGCTACCTGTGTAACGTCTTCTTTTTTCTCATCATCTTTTTTTTCATCGTCTTTTGACTCAGGTAGTTTTTTAGCAATACTTTTATATGTTCCTGTTATATCAGTAATTGTATCTTCAATAGGTTGTGAGGTAACTCTGTCTACTACCTTTGATATTCCTGAAATAACATTTTTAACATCTCCTCTTTTTGGTACAAATCGTCCAATTGCTCCGTATTTATCTTCATCAGTAAAATCTATTTTTAATTGATCTTTTAACTGAGGAAAATTTTGTCTTATAAAATATCTAGCTTCTCCTCCTCCTGGTTTATTAGCTAGGGAATCATATAAACTTATGATTTGATCAGGAGGTCTTTGAAATATTTCTTCTATTGGTAAACCAAATTGTAATAAAGCTTGAGGAACTTCAGATGCTCCAAACTTTCCATATCTACCTGTAGCTTGTAAATCTCCAGGAGTTTTTCTGTAGAGTATTGGACCACCTTGAGCTCTACCAATTAATTTATCAAAGATACCAGACAATCCACCAGACTCTTCTTTAGGTTCTAAGGTATATCCTTTTTCTGTAGATAACATTTGATTTTGTAATTCTTCATAAGAAGGAGCCATGCCTGCAGGAGGTGTGCCAGATTCTATAGCTGCTTCGTCAACTCTAAAGGGAGCAGCTTCTGTAGGTAACTCTTCTTCTCCAAATATAATTTCTGCTGTTAATCTTTCTATTCCTCCAACACCATACTTATCTAAATAATCTTTTTTACCTGACTCACTTTCTTTAGCTTGATTTTTTTTCATATAAAATTCATTAATAAAAGCTTCACGTACTTCAGGTTCTAGAGTATCTACTTGTTGTCTTACTTGATCAAGTTCTAAACCTCTATTAATACCTCTTAAATTACGAACATCTCCTTGTTCTTCCATAGCTCTTCCAACTGCATCTCCTTGTTGAAGACTTACTAATCCTCCAGAATTTCTTTTAATTGGACCATATCCAGGCATTGCAGAACCAAAACCTCCTGGAGAAAATCCACCATAAGAACCATATAAAGAACCAATAGTTCCTAACCCACCTATAAGCTGATTAGCTGTGCTAGGTTGAGCAGGTGTTACCTTAGATATCTCTTGTCTTAAAGCAGGAAAACCTTGAACAGTAGCTTGATACCTACCTAATGTATCTTCAGGAAATCTTTTCTCTTCTAAGAATTGTCTGTATGCTTCATCTAAAGCAGATTGTTGTTGTCGTTGTTGTTCTTCTCCTACACTTTGTAAAGCTCCAAGTTCTCCTATAGAAGCTTTATATTGAGCAGGTGCAAAAGTAGCTAGTTGTCCTGCAGCTCCTGTATCTCTAGCAGCTTGATCTTTAAATATATTTTGAGCATCTTGATATGCTTGTAGAGAACCTCTAGATTGTATATCACCTAATTGTTGTTGTTGATTACGAAGAGCTTCGGCTTCAAGAAGAGAACCTCTTGTACCTCCAAAAGAACCTTGAGCTATTTGAGCTTGTCTTACTTTAGGTAACACATTAGATTCAAAATCTCTTTGAGCTTCTCTTTTTTCTATGTCAGTTACAGCTTGTTGATAAGGATTCATTAATTCTTGAGCAACCTCTGGAGTAAACTTTTGAGTAGATCCTCTAACTAAGTCTGTTGCTTCTTGAAACTGAGGAGCTTGTGTACCTACTAAAGATTCAATACCTGTAAAAGCTTGTTCTTGTTGAGGACTAAATGGAGCCATAGTAGGTCCAGTATAAGGTACAAAACCTTCGTCTGTTCTATCTTCAAATAAAGCTTGTGATTTTGCAAGCAGATCTTTATAAAATGGAGATATCTCTTCAGCTAATTTTTGCTGTGTAACAGCTACACCTTGAGGAGGTGCAGAAGGATATTCTGTTCCAATATTAAAAAGTGATGATAGTATTGCCATGTATTACTCCTATGTCATTAAGCTTCTAAGTGTGCTTAATCCTTTCGTTGCATTTGGTTGTTGATCTGTTCCGTAAGCTTCTTCTCTAACTTCTCCTACGACTTGGTCCATAACTTTAGCTCCCTCAGCAGGGTTACCATCTCCTAAAGCTGCCATAGTATAACTGTCTACAACATACTCTGAAGGACTTACAGCTAGAGTAGCTTTTTGTTGTCCGTTTTCTACGATGGGCATATAGACATTGTCATCTTGTCCTCCACCTGCTCCAGGTACCATTCCTGAAAACTCTCCAGGTGCTGCAAACATTCCTCCTCTTGCAGCTGTAATCAGTCCTCCGTCTGCTTGATATGATACTTTAGATAACATTGGAGTTCGTGCTTCTTGTCCTAACGATTGTCTTAGAAGACGTTGTAAGTCTTGTTCTGTATTAAAAGGTATTTGATTTTGTCCAATTCTTACAACTCGTTGTGTACCAAAACTTGATGGAGAAACTGTTGCTCCTGTTTGACTTAATAAATCTTGTGTTTCTTTATTATATGCTTCAGCAGCATACATTTGTTCAAAGTCAGGAACTGTCGTATCAATCAAAGCAGCTTTTCCTGCCATTTGTAATGGATTATTTTTAATATCAGAAAACAACTGTCCTACACCTTGTTTAAGACTAGGAGTAGTAGTTTCTGCTCCTGAAGGTTGTAATGTATCTAGGAATCCTTGTTCTACTTTTGGTACATTAACTGAATATGCATCTGGAACCTCAACCTTTGGAGAGTAAGAATATCCTCTTTCAACATTTGTTGCTAAAGCTGTATCTCTAGCAGGGTCTGATATTGTAGTTAGTCCTGAATCAGGTCCTAACTCAGCTCCTCCTAAACTATATCCATCCCCTAGAGAACTTCCTTGTTGTATAGCTCCTATTGGAGTATCTGAGTAATATCCAATAGGCTCTCCTCCAGTAATAGTACCGTCTTTTAAAAAATCAAGGTTACTTTGTGCTGTCATTCCTTGAGGTGATGCACTATAAGCTGAAGTATCAAAACTAAATAATGGTTTTTTAGGAGCTAAATCAATAGGTTTTAACAAAGCATCTTGGTTTACAGAAAATCCTGGAAGATCAGGTGGACCTGCAGCATAACTTCTAAGTCCTGTATCTAAATCAGGAATAGTAGATTTAAAACTAGAATCAACTAATGCACTTGATGAAGTTTCAGGAGCTCCTCTAGTTACGTCAAACATTGACCCTGTATCTGCTCCTGCTGTTTTACCTGCAAAATAATTAGAAGCTCCTTTTGCAGCTCCTGCAGTTACTCCTGAGAGTAAAGCTGTTTTTAAAGCATCTTTAGGTCTAGCTCCTGCTATTAAACTTCCTAGTCCTGAACCTGCTCCTACAGCTAATCCTGTAGCTAATGGTGACCCTGCAGCAAAAAATGAAGCTGCTCCTGTTGCACCTAACCCAGAAAAAATAGCAGGTGCTACATAAGGGGCTGCAATAGCTAAAGCAATCGGAGCTATCTTTCTTAGGAATCCTCCGAATCCTGCTTGTACTACAGGAAGTCCTGCTAGACCTCCTTGACTTTGTACCTCTTGACTTACTTGAGGAGCTTGAGTCATTTGTTGAGCTAGACGTAACCTATCCATAGAGTCATATGGAAAAGGTGTGTTTTGAATTATATCTCTGGATGCTGCGAAATTCATGGTTTTAACTTCTTAGGATTCATTAAACTATTATACTCTACGTTATTAGTATTCGCAACCTCATATGCTTCTTTGTTTTTCATTGTAGGAACATTTGGAACTACGATTTTACCTGTATTAATATTTTCTATAAGTGTGCTTTGATACACATATTGTTCATATTCATTTTTTTTCATTAAAAGAAATCCTTAAATGTGGTTGAAGCTGCTGTACTAACGTATCCTCTATATTTACCTGCTGAAGCTGCATATACAATATCCCCCTTACGAGGAACTTGTACTTCGGATACGGTTACTACTACTCTTATATTACTTGCAGGTCTATTGTTAATTTCTACGTCTCTTACATTTAGTTGATTAATTAAAGTTGAACCCCAACTATTAATTTGTTGATACATATCTCTAACTTCTTTATTAGTTAAAGATATTAACTTAGGAAGTATTGGATACAATGCCATTATCTATCTCCATCTGGTTGAACTTCTAAACGTAATGAACCCCACTTCCATTGAGTTCCTGTTTCATTACAAGATACTCTAATTCTACCTTGTCTTCCTCTAGCTCTTAAATTTACTTTTTCTGTTCCTGTTGTAATAGTAAAAGGTCCTTTTTCTATTAACTCTGTACTTTCAGGATATCGTTTTGTTTTTATACTAAACTTTAAATTTCCTGTATTGATATCAAAGTCAGGAATAATTTTAGACATAAACATAATTTTATTTCCGTCTTCTATATCAAAGTCTGCTGATTCAATAAATGAACTTAAAGCTTCATTGTTTCCTGTAAAAACTCCAGGAGGTTCGTTATTATATAAGTTACTTCCTCCTACAGTTGTACCAGTAGTTATAGTATTACCAAAGACTGTTCTATCTGCAAATGTAGTAAAGAAGGTTGTACCGTATGTCCAGTAGTTTTCATCAGGAGAATAAAGAACATACTTATTACAATCATTAGAAGTACCTGAAGGATATAACCAAATTATTTCTTTAAATTCAGAATTTATTCCTGCAAATATTTTATCTTTCTGATCTAAGTTTAAATCATCAAAAACAAATCTTCGAACTGTAGCAGGTAAGTTTTTAATTTGTCCATCAAATGCGTAGAAGTTTTCATAACCCATCCAATAAGGAACACCATTATAATCAACTACAGCATGAGGAGCTATAAGTCCACAATTAGTTCCTTGTTGTTGAAATGAAAATGTAAATGGTGGACCTACAAATTGCATTTGCCAAAGAGAATTATCTGTCCAAATTGAAATAGCATTTCTAGATCTTGTAGCTCCAACAATTTTTGTACCGTCTGTTAATATACTTTCTCCAGATGTTGAACTAACAGAAGGAACAAAGTTTGTATAATCTTCTTGATTAGACCAACGAACTAACATAGGTTCAAAAGTTCCTGCAGGAGATGCTGTTGTATCAAATTGATTTGAACCTAAAGTAATTAAATGTCTATCGTTAGGAGATACAATAATTGAATTAACAGTTGTTGGAGTTGAGTTAGTAGCTCCTGAAACTTTAACAGCTCTTATTGGAGTTGTAGAAGCATCTGTATCAAAGAAGTAAATAGTTCCTCCTCTTCGATTTGCTAAGATATCTTCTCCCCAGTTATCTAAACTCCATTGTGTTATTTGACTTACAAAGTCACTAGCTCCTGTAGATGTTGGTTGATTCCATGCTCTAGCTCCTCCAATACTTACACCTGCATTATAAGAACCTGCACCATAACCTAAACCTGTAGCAGCATTTTGTGTTCCTGTAGTAAGTAAAAAATGACAAGTACCTTGTCCTTGAGAAGCTTGTGCTACACTTGCAGTTGTTGCTACATCAATAGCAAATGTATTTGAATTAATAACACTTACTGGGAATACAGAACCTGCTAAATTTATATTTCCTCCAACCTCACTTACACTTGTAAAAAATACAAAGTCACCTGTTGTTCTACCATGAGCTGTTGCTGATACAGTAACTACGTTAGCACTTAGAGCAACAGTAAAAGCACTAGATACTGTAACAGATGTTGATACTGGAGTAATGTCAAATATTTGATCTCCATTGTGTTGGTATAATTTTTTATCTGTTCCAAAAGCTGCTCTTTTAAATTGATCATTATCAACCCATGTTATCAATTCTCTAGCATTACCATCAAAAGAAGTTGATACTCTTGTTTGATATCCTCTTAAACTTTCAGGTTTACCATCTCTAAATCGTACTCTATCTCCATCATACCATTTACCTTCTTCAGCATATTGAGTAGATTCTCGATGAAACCCTGGAACAAAATTTAATTTTGCAAGTTTTCCTGCCATGTGTTTCCTTAATCAAAGTTTTTTAATAATACTGCATCTACAGTTGTTGCACTACGTGCTGTATATACTAAAAGATCTACATCACTAGCACCTGTACTAAGTGTAGGTGTTGCTCCAGATACAAATTGATATACAGAATTATAGGATAATGTACGTGAACCAGTCCCATCTTGAATAACATGTATTTGTCCTGATTGTCCTGCAGTACAATTTGTAGGGGCTGCTAATGTTCTATTACCACCTATAGTAACTAAAAAGTTATTACCTAATGCAAAGTCTACTACTATACTTGTAGCATCTGTTAATGTTGTTATTGGATTATATGCTCTAGCAGATGTTCCTACTTTTAATGAACCTGCTTCTA
>Ga0055584_100006558_pt1 | contig 11412 bp, 12 predicted proteins | sample OSDHelmetaG_FD_58716 | JGI IMG/M metagenome (GOLD analysis project Ga0055584, IMG submission 58716) | Pelagic marine sediment microbial communities from the LTER site Helgoland, North Sea, for post-phytoplankton bloom and carbon turnover... | ecosystem: Environmental > Aquatic > Marine >...
CCGATATCCCTTATCGCTGCGCCAGGTCGAGGACCTGCTGTCCGAGCGTGGCATCGATATTTGTCGTGAGACGGTGCGGTTCTGGTGGAACAGGTTCGGCCCGATGTTTGCCGCGAAGACGAGCGTAGGATGAGTTCATCGTAATTCGAACGGGCACGTCAAAGGTGGGCATAATACAGGTGCAAGTAACGCTGGCAGCATGCCCACGCATCAACGCGTCAGGGAAGTTCGGTAAAGGTGGCTGCAAGCCCCCGCAACCAACCATTCCGTTCTGCCCGGGTTAATTCCAAACCCGGGCTTTTGGTTTGCCGGATCAGAGGCAAAGCCAATCAGTCTGGCAAGGTCCCCAACGAGCTCAACCCGCAGCCCCCCGTCAATCGGATGCAGTCTAACTGACCGGGTTTGCTTAGGTGCTACAAGTGGCCAGATTCTAACGCTACAACTGGACCACTTAAGCAAACCCGGTCAACCTTCGGCTTCCGGTCGACCACTGCCAATCGGCTCGAAATGCGGGATCGCTTCGATCAAGCGTTGTGTGTAGGGGTCGCTCGGGCGCCTGAAGACGTCTTCCGCCAATCCGCTCTCGACTATCCGGCCCCTATCCATCACGATCACTCTTTCACAGAGCAAGCGGACGACATTCAGATCGTGCGATACGAAGATGTAGCTCATTCCAAATTCGCGCTTCAGGCGATCGAGCAGCTGCAAGACGACTGCTTGTACGGATACGTCGAGTGCTGAGGTGGGTTCGTCGAGAACCAGCAAAAGCGGATCCACGGCGATGGCCCGGGCAATGCCGACCCGCGCCTTCTGTCCGCCGGACAATTGATGCGGAAACCTGTCCAGGAGATCTACAGGAAGGCCGACCCGCTTGGCGAGGGTTTCGACTTTCGAGCGGATTTCCGATCGATTGCGAAGACCGCGTAACCGTTTGAGCGGTTCGGCGATGCAGTCGTGTGCGGAATATCGGGGATTCAGGCAGTCCGTCGGATCTTGAAAGACCATCTGAATCTTCTGTCGCTCCGGTCTTTGTGCGAAGGTTTCGGCCGGATATGTCGTTATGTTCTGACCATCAAAGATCACGTCGCCGGACGTTGGATCCATCAAGCGCGTAATGATGGTTGAGGTCGTTGACTTGCCACATCCGGATTCGCCCACAAGACCTAAGCTTTCGCCGCGCTTCAATTCGAAACTAATGTCGTCCACAGCGCGAAATGTTGACGCCTCTTCGCTGTTTCGCGTCCAGGGTAGTAAGCTTCCAATCGTGCGTGGGAGCGGGAACTCTTTGACAAGGCTGACGACTTCCAGAACGTTCTTACGGCCAACAGCTGTTTCTTCTGAGTGGCTGCTCGGAGCTACGGACGAAAAAGAGCGTGCCTCGTCTCCAGGGGCAAGCTCCGCTAAAGTCGAACATGGGCCGGGAGAGGCCGCGATCAGCTTCTTTGTGTAGGAATGCTGCGGATCGGAGAATAAGGCCTCGATCCTGGCCGTTTCGACCACCCGGCCTTTTTCCATGACGACGACCCGGTCGCAATATTTTGCGGCCATACCGAGATCGTGGGTGATCAAAACAACCGCCATATGCCGTTCTTCGGTCAACGCGCGGATGAGGTCCATTGTTGCTTTCTGTGTGGTGACGTCGAGTCCGGTGGTCGGTTCGTCCGCGATCAATAAGCGGGGATCGCAAGACAAGGCGATTGCGATCCCGACACGCTGGCACATGCCGCCGGAAAGCTCATAGGGATAACTGCCGAAACGGCGTTCCGGGTTGACGATCTTGACCTTGCCGAGCATCTCGATTGCTTTCGCCTTCGCTGTTTGCGGCGCTGCCAAGCCGTGGCGCAGCAGTACATCCTGGATCTGCAGTCCGACGGGCCGGATAGGATTGAGCGCCGCCCGTGGATTTTGGAAGATCATCGAAATTTCGCGCCCGCGCAGATCGCGCAAGGTCGATTCGCTGGCACCCGTCACGGGAATGCCATCGAACGTTGCAGACCCGGAAACCGGTGAGCCGGCGTTGTCGAGCAATCCAATGACTGAATAGGCGGTGACTGACTTTCCGGATCCGCTCTCGCCGACGATGCCGAGGACTTCGCCCTTCGCGAGTTGCAACGTGACATCTTCAATCGCGCGGATAACGCCGTTTCGCGTCTGAAACTCCACGGACAATTGTTTGATGTCGAGAAAGGGCGCGGGATTCATCCGACAATGCCTATGTGCGACGCTGCGGGTCGACGAGGTCGCGCAAGCCGTCGCCAAGGAGGTTGAAGCAGAACACTGCGAGCATTAACGCCAATCCCGGAAAGATGGCGAGCCACCATTCGCCGGAGATGATATAGTTTGCTCCTTCGGCGACCATGATGCCCCATTCTGCGTCGGGCGGCCGAACGCCGAGTCCGATAAACGAAAGGCCCGCCGCGTTCAGGATCGCCCAACCCATATTCAGCGACACCTGCACCATCATTGGGGGTAGGATGTTAGGAAAGATCTGTGTTGCTAGAATGCGGATGTTGCCGCTGCCGCAGAGGCGTGCGGCGTGAACGTATCCAGCCTGGCGACGCACGCTCGTCTCTGCGCGGGCGACCCGCGCATAGAACGGGAGGTTAATGATCGCCGTCGCGTAGATGATGTTCTCCACTGTATTCCCCATCGCGGCGACGATTCCCATGGCGAGAACGAATAATGGGAAGGCCATAATGGTGTCCGAGAACCGGCCGATAAGACGATCTATCCATCCGCCCCAGAACCCGGCACTGCATCCCAGCGCACAACCGAAAAGAAATGAAAGAGCCACAGCGGAAGTTGCGATACCAAGGTCTAAACGCGTTGCCGCAATAACGCGACTAAATACATCACGTCCGAGCTGGTCTGTCCCGAAAAGATGATGCCAACTCGGCGACTGAAGCGCATTCGCCACATTGGTGGCGAGCGGATCGTAAGGCGCAATCCAGGGGCCAAACAGGGCGAAAAACACAATTAAGGCAAATAGAGAGAACGCAAAGACCGTTACCGGGTTCTCACCCATCACGTAGCAAAAGTGTTTTAAGTGTCGCTCCATAATTGTGGCTGCCTCACTCATCCAAGCCGACGCGTGGGTCGACCATCGTTAGAAGCACATCGATGAACAGGTTGACGCAGACAAAGAGCAACGCCATTGCGAGAACAAAACCTTGAACAGCAGCGTAGTCGGAGGCCACCAGCGCTTGGATCGCAAAGGACCCGATACCCGGCCAAGAAAACACTTTCTCCACGAGCACATTTGCGCCGAGCAAGAATGAGAAGACCATGCCAAGGGTCGTCAACACTGGCAGTGCGGCGTTTCGAAACGCATAGGTGACGAGTACCACACGATTTGAAAGACCGTTTGCGCGAGCTGTCCGAATGAAATCGCTGGCTAAGGCGCCGAGCATGGCGGCCCGCGTCATTCGTGCGATCGGCGCGAGCGCAAAGAGTCCCAACGTTGCTGCCGGCAGAATCAGTTGCGCAATCGATGCAACGAATGTCTCCTGGTCCCCAGCTAGCAAACTGTCGATGGTATAGAATCCGGTCACATGCGGCGGTGACAGGTAGACGATACTGAGGCGGCCGAGCGGCGAGGGCGACCATCCCAGAAAATAGTAAAAGATGTAGACCAGGAACAATCCGGTAAAGAAAGTTGGCAGAGATACCCCCGCCGTGACCATAACGCGGCAAAGGTGGTCGACCCAACTATTGGGTCGGGTGGCTGCGAGAACTCCAAGTGGTAGGGCGGCGAGTATCGCAAGCCCAAGCGCGATGAGGGTCAGTTCCAAGGATGCTGGGAGGCGTGTCAGCAGTTCTTCCGTCACCGACCGACCGGTGCTCAACGAGGTCCCCCAGTCACCATTTATCAGATTACGCACATAGATCGTGAATTGCTCGGCCCAACTCTTATCCAAGCCAAGCGACTGGCGCACCTGCTCGATTGAATCTTTGTCCGCCATATCTCCCGCAAAATAGACCGCGGGGTCGCCCGGCAAGGCGCGGGTGAGAACAAACGAGATGACGATCACGCCAAATACGGACGGCAGGGCTTGAGCCAACCGCCGTCCGATTTGGATAAGTTTGTTGCTCATAACGGGGCTTGGTCAGACCTTGGATATGGAGCGAACGTCAAGCTGCCGGTGGAACCAGGATGCATAACCGGAAACGTTTTTCTGCATCGCCGAGTCTAGATAGGGCTGGTAGAGCGGTATGCGCGGAACGTCTTCGAAGGCGATAGCTATCATCTTTTTGACATTCGCCGCGTACATTGGATCGGTAGCCTGCATGTGTAGCGTGTCGTCGACCAATTTTTCGACTTCGGGGTTCTTGTAATTGGACGAATTGAAGAGATGGCCGAATTTATAGGCCCAGAAGAAGTAGTAGTCCGGATAGTTGAGCCAGCCGCCGAAGTTCTCGAGATGCATTGGCAACCGCTTTTCGACCAAAGCAGCGGTGCGCCAGTTGGCGCCCGGAATTTTATCGAGCTTCGCCTTGATACCTATTTTATCGAGCGATTCTTGGATCAGGAGCGCCGTCGTTTCCTGCCAATCCGCGAGACCAAGGTTGAAGGAGAGTGTCGTCTGAAAACCGTCCTTGAACCCCGCTTCGGCGAGTAACGCCTTCGCTTTGTCCAGATCGGTGTCGTAGGGAAAAGGCTGGGGCCACGTGACTTCGGCGGGCGTCTTATCTTTGCCGCCGTACATGGGAACGCCACGACCGTAGGCAGCCGCCGATATGATATCCTTGTACGGTAGGGCATAGGCGACGGCTTGGCGGACATTCACGTTATCGAATGGCTTGTGCTTTAGGTTAAGGGCTAAGACGTGCAAACAATTATCGATTGGCGCGCCGGAGACCGAGAGCTTGCCGCCGTCCTTGAACTCTTTCGAATCCTTGGCGGGCACATTCATGTAGAGATCCGCATCGCCCCGTTCGGTGAGCGCACGGCGCGTCGCGGCGGACGGCACTTCGCGAACGATGACCCGCTTCACACCGGGTTGTGGGCCAAGCGCCCAATCTTCGTTCCGCTCATAGACGAACTGTTGACCGGGGTCCCAGCGAGCGAGCTTATAGGCGCCCGAACCTGCCGGGTTCTTGTGTAGATATTCCGTGCCCCAAGGATCCTTTTCGGTCACGTGCTTCTTGACGAGTTTAGAGTTGATGATGAACGGAATCGGCACGGCCAAATCGGGTAAGGTCAATTTTGAGGGCGCTGGGATATCGATGCGGAACGTCATATCGTCGACTGCGACGAACTGTTCTGGTTTTGTCATCGATCCCGCCTTCATTTGCACGAAGGGAAAGCCGCCGAGGCTGACGGCGCGATCGAACGACCACTTCACATCATGCGCGGTAACTGGTGTGCCGTCCCAGAATTTTGCCTTCGGGTTAATCTTGAACGTCAGCGACTTTCCATCTTCCGAGATAGTCCAGGACTCGGCAACTTCCGGCTCGATTTTCGTCGAATCATAGGCAAGCGATCCGTCAGCAAGTTTCTTGACGCCAAATCGCACCAGACGGTCGTAAATATTCACGCTCACCTGATAGCTCGGCCGGTTCGTGCCTTTACGATGCAGATCCAGGCTGTTGATGCCCTGTCCTGAGACGACGACAAGCGTGTCGGACGGCCCCGCAGCTTCGGCCGGCAAGTATCTCAGGAAAGGGATCATGGAGGCGCCGGTGGCTACGCCGAAAGTCTTAAGAAAATTACGTCGTTGCATCGAAGTGATCCTTGTCTGGTTGTAAGCTGGATGAGAGGGAAGCGAGATAAGCCCGCCATCCTCCAAAGTGGGTTATATCTTCGGCGTCCTTCACCGCGACTGCTTCGCAAAGAAAGCCGTGTGCCGTCGAATCGTCCTCGAGAAAAATCGATCCGATCCCGAGGGGTGGGGGAATGCCTTGCAGGAGTTTGCCGACGGACTGGCTGGGTAAGGCCCAAACTTCCACAGCAATCGCCGATCCTTCCGCATCGCGGACGAGGCCAGGCCGCGCCGGCGGGGACCCTGCAAGTTTGAAGAGCTTGTATTGCGGAACGGTGGTCGTCTCTCGGAGGAACCGCGCACCGAACCCGGTTAGTTCCCTGTTGAGAGACAATCCCGACATGTGAGCACCGACGACGACGACGGCCAGTTCATCCCTGTACGGGTTGCTATCGCTCGAGATCGGTGCCGGGAATGGCCAACTCGTCGCTCCAAGCGGCGGCTGCGCTTTGCCTTGAAGGAATGCGCCCTGTGCGGCGATTGTGCTGTCGCCTCCGGATGGGCCGATTAATGTGACACTACCGGGGCGGCCATCCTCACGTTGCGTAACAGGAACGGTGAGCGCGCAGAAGTCCAGCAAATTGACGAAGTTGGTATAGGTTCCGAGTTGCGCGTTCGGACCAATAGGGTCGTTCTCGACCTCGGTTCGCGTAATGAACTTTGGGATCGAGGGCACGCAGAGCAGGTCGACCGACGCCATCGCCGCGGTGATCCCATGCGCTAATTCTCGAAGCCTATATATTGCGCGAAAAGTGTCCGTCGCGGAGAACCCTAAGGCGACCTCGGTCACCTGTCGGGTGACAGGGTGTACGGCGTCGGGTTTGTCAGCCAAAAGCGCTTCGATCACCGTATGGCGTTCGGCCACCCAAGGGCCGTTATAAAGAAATTCTGCCACGGCGTAAAAGGCGTCAAAGTCGATCTCGTTAACGACAGCTCCGTTTTCGCGGAGTGTATTGATGCTTCGATCGAAAGATTGCTTTTGGTGTTCATCGCCGAAGAACCGGATGGTTTCCTAGGAAGGCACCCCCACACGAAGGTGGGATAGCATGCCACTTCGCCGGAACGCCGGATATGCCCGCGAGTAAGCATCGCGGGAATCTTGCACCGCGACCGATTTAAAGATTTCAAAAGCGTCGTCTGCAGTCAGCGCGAAAATCGATACGCAGTCCAACGTCCGGCATGCAGGCACGACGCCCCGATTTGACAATGCGCCGAGGGAAGGCTTCAGGCCCACGATGCCATTTAATGCCGCCGGCACACGCCCCGATCCCGCGGTATCGGTCCCAAGCGAGAAGCTAAGCAAGCCTTGCGCAACCGCAACGGCGGAGCCGGAACTGGATCCGCCCGGGACGACTTCCGGATCTATCGCATTTCGAGGCGAGGGGTAAGGTGTTCGCACACCGACCAAGCCCGTCGCGAACTGATCCAAATTGGTTTTGCCTATCAGGAGCGCGCCGGCCGCCCGCAGTCGTTGTACAACGAAAGCGTCTTCCTTCGCTTCGTAGGCAAAATCGGGACAGGCTGCCGTCGTGGGCATCCCCGCGATATCGATATTGTCTTTGACGGCAAATGGGAGGCCCCAAAGCGGCATTGACTCGAGCTGCGTGCGATCGAGTGTTTCGGCTTCTTTTAAAACATCGCCTCGGTCCCGGACTGTGATGAATATTCCCGGGTCGCCGAGATTTTGGATTCGCCGATATACCGCCTTAACCACCTCGGTAGCATCGAGGCCTGTGGCATACGCCGCTCTCAAGGACTGCAAATCGAAGGGAAGATCGTGACTCATGCTGCATCTGCAAAATCATCGTACAAATGCGACTAGATCAATTGTGAGCGCTCCTGAATACTGATATTATTGGCTCTACCCGATGCATAAAATGCATCACTAAGTGGCAAGTCCTTGCAATGAGACACCTTCTTCCTTTGACTTATATCGACGCTGTTTCTAGGGCCGGTTCGATAAGAAAGGCAGCGGAAACGCTTGCAATCACATCTACGGCCCTTAACCGCAGAATCCTGGCTATGGAAGAGGAGCTCGGCGTACCCATTTTTGAACGTCTCGCCCGCGGGGTGCGCCTCACCACAGCTGGTGAAATCTTGATCCATCACATCCGCGAGCAACTCACCGATATGGAAAGGGTGAAGAGTCAGATCGCTGATTTGACCGGCGAGCGGCGTGGCCACGTTTCTATTGCCTGTAGTCAGGCGCTTTTGTCATTCTTTCTGCCGGATCAAATTGCTGTCTATCGTAAAGAGCATCCAGCGGTAACATTTAGTGTATTGCTGCGTGACCGGGCGGCCGCAGAGCAGGCCCTTACGGACTTCAGTGCGGATCTATTGCTTGTCTTCGAGCCAATTCGCTTGTTTGAATTTCAGACCTTACTGAAAATTCGACAACCATTGCATGCGGTGATGGCCAAGGGCCATCCGCTGGCGGCGAAGGAGAGACTCCGGTTGCGGCAATGTCTCCAATTTCCCTTGGCACTTCCGACCGAGGAATTTGGGGTACGGCAATTGCTAGAATCCGCTATTCGCAGGACATCTCTGTCGTTAGATCCTGTTGTCGTATCCGATAGTTTTGAGTTCTTGCGGAGCCACGCGATCGCCGAAAATATAATTGCATTTCAGATTCCCATCGGTTTGCCGGCGGGTAACGATGATTTAGAAATTGTCAGTAGACCAGTCGCCACGCAAGATGTTCCGCCGGGTCTACTCTATTTTGGCCAGCTTCGCGGGCGCACAATGCCGGTTGCTGCCGCACGCTTTGCTCATCAACTAATAGAGCATTTTCAAAGCCTATACGAATGTGATTGAAACCATTTGCATAACGGAGCGCAGGCTGTAAGCGGACGTGAGACATATCAAACTAAGATGCCAGTAAGCCTCAATCGCCTTTATCCTATTTTTCCTGCCGGAACACTCGATGACAGCCGGAGCAATTACGCGCAATGCGCATGAATGCCACTTTAGGCGACATCTCGGTCAAGTGCTCAGGCGATGGTCCTTTGGTATTTCCCGGCATAATGGGGCCGCGACCGAACCCCATTGCTTTGCCACTGCCTTGGTCCATAATGCTTCTGTCCACGCCCGATCGTGACATTCCCATCTCATTGTCCGCCGCTTCTTCCAACGCTTTGGCATAGTCGGTCAACTACTCTGCCAAGGCGGAAAACCTCTCCCAATTCTCCCAAATTTCCAGGCGCGCCTCGGTAGGCTTCTGCAGACTGCCTTCCGGAAACAGTTTTGTGAGGCTGATGCTACCGTGATCGCCTAGCTGTTTAGCCAACACTTTGACCTTGTCGGCATCATAAGGATCGCCTCCCCGCATCATTCGCGCGAGGGCCTTCATCGATTTACCGAGACCCTTCATAAGACCCATACGTTCTTTAACTACACCGGTAGCGTTTTCGTGCGCATTCGTTGTCACACCAAGGGTTATCGAAGACACGGTAATCACACCCGCCACCCAAAAATATTTCATGTGAATACTCTGTGGCAAAACGATTAGTTTGAAAATCAGACATAAATTGGCATTCCGCAATTAGCCCTCGCAAGGTAGGCCCTACAGCAGATGGAGGGCCAACGAAAAAGACTTGCGCAACCCACCGCAAACTGCCCGGTCGCGGTTATAAGCAATTCGATGCAGACACATCGTCGAGGTGCGGGAATATAAAAAGCACTCTTCTGATTTTTGTTATAGTCATGCTCGGATTTCAGGCTCTGGGAAAGGACCAGGCCTAAGGGCATGTCTATAAGTACGTCCGTCAAGAGAACCGCCAAGTTCAATGTTTCTCAAGGGAACATATCACATAATTGCAGCGGCTAGGTATTGGCCAAAGCGACCAAATGCAACGATTTTCCGGGGCCGACGCTGTTATCGAGCTTGTAGCTGAGCTCGAACGGCAGCACGTCCGCCTTCGTCTCGACGTCATCGAGGACCAGTATGTAGGCAAGAAGGCATTTCTCTTTTCTCCGGCACCATTCCCTGCAGTGCCGGTTCCAGAACCAGCGTAACGCCTCCTCCAGATCCACCGGCACGCCGTGCCCTTTTGTTAGGTGAGCGCGGGAGCCTGCTGTGCCGACGCTTCGCCGCTCTCCGCCAAAGGGCGGCAAGTCGCGATCGCCTTTTCGCACTCTCCCCTCGCACGGTCATCCAATCCGGCGTCCAGATCGCTGCCCGGATCGGCTTGGGCCGCACCACCCACAACTAACAGAAATAGGGAGGATAGGAACAAGACCCAGTTTCGAGAAATTCCCATTCGGTAATTGAAATTCATTGCCCCCACCGGGCGATGTCAAAATTCCAGGACGTAAAGACCCCGCAGAAGTTCGCCTCAATTAATGCTTCGATCCATAATCATTTCAATCACGAACGTCATCTTATCTCACGAGGGGGCTTTAAGGGAAAAAGCAAAGCTGCCCTAGTCGAATGACAGCGATTTTCCACTGCATAAATCGCCACATTTGATTGCTAAACTGAGACGGGATTGCGTTCGTCCGGTCTGACAGCACCCAGCCTATTTTAATGTGTTTAATATGCAAAAAATGCATCGGACGTAGTTAAAAGTAGCACTATGAATAGCGCGTTAAATTAGCTTTCCTATTTCCAGAAGGTTTTATGTTTTAATATGAACATGTTCTATGAGAGAACCCAAAGATGGATTTCAGCGGAGAAGTTGCCGAATGGCAACGAAATGTTTCAGAAGGTAAAGCGGGAAATAGCCGCAGGTATGCGGTAATGGAAGCATTAGAAGTTCGCAGCGGCAAGTCCTACTTGGATGTTGGTTGCGGTGGGGGTCATCTTGTTCAAGAACTCGGGAATGCCGCTGGTACCGAGGGGCGCGTAGTTGGTATTGATAGCAGCCCGCAAATGCTGGAAAATGCGAGGTCAATCTGCCAAGGGCTCTCCTGTGTCGATATTATCGAAGGTACAGCGGCGGAAATACCCACTGACGATGCCCAATTTGACGGGTTAGCTGCGCTCCAAGTCTATGAATATGTGAAGGATGTAAGCGCAGCTTTGGAAGAAGCGCGGCGAGTTTTGAAACGAGGATGCCCGATTGCGATTGTTTCTATACTTTGGGAGCACTGCCGTTTTTATGGCGCTGACAGAGATCTAAACGAGCGAATAATTGAAGCTTGGCGAGCTCATTGCTTCCATCAAATGCTACCGTTAGAGCTACCCGCACTACTCGAGAAAAATGGTTTCGGTAGTTTGACGCGCACAAATATTTCATTTCTTGATACTGCGCTCCACGAAGGAACAACAGGATACTACTTGTCCAAGTTGATAGCGAAGTTTGCAACGAGCCAAGGCGTCTCTGATGAAGAGGCAGGTCTCTGGCTTTCGCAATTAGATGATGCGGATAAAGATGAGCGATTTGGGTTTGTTAATTTTCCTGTTTTAACGGTCGCTACGGCCGTCTGAGGTCGTCCTCCAAGCCATCCAATTCAGCATTTTAATGAGGCGCGCGATGAAGCGGTATGGGCAGCCAGGGGTGATCGTGACGGACCGGCGTCGGTCATAACGGGCAGCGATGAATGTGATCGGCAATGCAGCTGACCAAGGATGCGGTCGGTGGCTCAACATCAGGGCTGAAAATTCACACCAGCCGTTCAGGCGACGGGAAGGGGCGATGTCGAAATTCCG
>Ga0055584_100006559_pt1 | contig 11411 bp, 9 predicted proteins | sample OSDHelmetaG_FD_58716 | JGI IMG/M metagenome (GOLD analysis project Ga0055584, IMG submission 58716) | Pelagic marine sediment microbial communities from the LTER site Helgoland, North Sea, for post-phytoplankton bloom and carbon turnover... | ecosystem: Environmental > Aquatic > Marine >...
CGCAACCCGAATGGCAAAGTCCTGAAACGCGAGTTACGGGACACGTATCGCGAATGGCTCTCTGAATGAACTACACGGAACATCATTACCGCTCAGAAGATGGTTTGTCGCTTTACTACCGTAGTTATGGGTCCGGCGACGATGTGGTGATTTGCCTGCCGGGCTTAACCCGCAACTGCAAAGACTTCGAAGATCTGGCCGGGCATCTGAGCACCCGCTGGCGTGTGATCAGCCCGGACCTGCGGGGCCGGGGCCAGTCCGAACACGACCCGAAACCTTCCCGTTATCACGCCGGTAACTACGTGCGGGACTGCTGGACGCTGCTCGACGGCCTGGGCATCGAACAGTTCGCGATTATCGGGACATCACTGGGCGGAATGATGGCGATGATCATGGCGGACCAGCAACCCAGCCGCTTGCGCGGTATCGTGCTGAATGACATCGGCCCGGAATTTCCTCCGGATGCCGTCGCTCGAATTTTGCAGTACGTTGGGCGTACGCCACCAGTTGATGATTGGGATGCGGCCGCAAAACAGGCGCAGCAGAATTACGGGCTGGCGTATCCCGGCATGGGCGACGACTTCTGGCAGGACCACATCCGGCAAGCATACCGGGAGAACGAAGAAGGCAAACCCGTGCCCGACATGGATCCGGCGATCGGCGATGCACTGCGCAGAGTCCATAAAGTCGCGAAGCTGCTGGGATGGTTAAGACGCCGGGGGCTCAAGCGCAGAATCGCCGGAGTCAACATCGATCCCTGGGATTCATATCAAGCCATTACCATGCCCTGCCTGTTGCTATACGGGGCATTATCAGATGTGCTGACGGGAAAAATTGTCAATCGAATGCAGTCCGCCAAACCGCAGCTGGAAGTTGTGGAGGTGCCTGATCGGGGTCATGCACCGCTGCTCGATGAGTCGCTGGCACGAGCGGCAATCGACGCATTTCTGGGTCGCTTGATCGAAGGCAAGGAAAGTTGAGGGTACAGGGGGTATATTGCTGGCAGATTCTGTTAACCCGAAAAATTCATCAATGAACCGGCATTTTCATTATACGGCCCGCGCTGATGAACTATGCGGATCAGATCCCTGATCGTTTGAAACTCGAATTTCTGAAACTGTAAACTGGAACAAATCATGTCGCACGTACCTGAATTCGCCACCATAGATCCTTACAGTGGAATGACCGGGGCCAGACCCGGTGATGTCCGGAATCTTGTGTCGGGCAACTGGACCAACGGTGAGCAGTTCAGAACAGACATACCCGACCCGATGAACGGTGAGGCATTTCTGAATGTGCCGGACACTGCGGATTACACTGCGTTCATCAGGAATCTTCGCAAATGCCCAAAATCGGGCCTGCACAATCCCCTGAAGAATCCCCAGCGTTATGTTGAGCTTGGCCAGGTTTGCGCGCGGGCTGCGGCCCTGCTGGCGGAAGATGGAACCAGCGACTATTTCACAAAACTCATTCAGCGCGTGATGCCGAAAAGCTGGCAGCAATGTAAAGGCGAAGTCACCGTGACACGGGTCTTCCTGGAGAATTTCGCAGGAGACGGTGTTCGCTTCCTGGCACGCGGCTTTTCGAATCCAGGCAACCATCCCGGGCAGGAGTCGCGGGGCTACCGCTGGCCGTTCGGGCCGGTGGCTGTGGTGGCGCCATTCAATTTCCCGCTGGAAATTCCGGCCTTGCAGGTAATGGGCGCTTTGTTCATGGGAAATAAACCGCTGGTCAAGGTTGATTCAAAGGTGAGCGTGGTCTTTGAGCAATTTCTCCGCTTACTGATTCATGCCGGCTTGCCGGCAGAAGATGTCGATTTGATTCATTGCCGCGGCGCTACCATGGGGCATCTGCTCGAAGAGGCCAGGAATACACTGAGACTGGTCCAGTTCACCGGTTCCAGCACGGTTGCTGAATGGGTGTCGGGCGTCATGAATGGTGCCGTCAGGCTGGAAGACGCGGGTTTTGACTGGAAGATAATCGGGCCTGATTACCGGCCGGAATGGCTCGATTTTGTCGCCTGGCAATGTGATGAAGACGCCTACAACGCCTCCGGTCAGAAGTGTTCCGCGCAGAGCATTCTCTTCGTTCACGATAATTGGACAGAGAATTTGCTACCCGCGGTCGCTGCTCTCGCCGCTCGCCGCGGTCTGAGTGACCTGGCACTGGGGCCGGTGCTGAGCTGGACCAACGAGCAGATCACGGGCCAAATCGACAGACTGCTGGCTTTGCCGGGGTCCAGGCTACTGTTTGGAGGCCGTCCATTACAGGATCACTCCATCCCGGATTGTTACGGGGCTTTTGAAGCCACGGCCGTCCAGGTACCGATCGACGTGCTGACGGGTGAGAACTTCGACCTGGTCACCACCGAATTGTTTGGTCCCTTCCAGGTTGTGGTTAGTTATAGTGATGATGATCTGCCGGCGGTGCTGAACAGCCTGGAAGATATGGCGCACCACCTGACAGCGGCGATCGTCAGCGCGGATATCGAATTTCAGAACCGGGTGCTGGCAGTGAGCCTGAACGGGACCAGCTATTGCGGAATGCGGGCGCGCACCACAGGGGCCCCACAGAATCACTGGTTCGGACCCTGCGGCGATCCGCGGGCTGCGGGAATCGGATCGCCCGAAGCCATAATCAACACCTGGAGTGGACATCGCGAGGTCGTTATGGATCAGGGGCCCTTGCCGACCGGCTGGACAATACCGGAAACCGCGTGATCAGCTCATGATAGTTTTGAATCAAGTTGGCCTCAATACATTGTCACGGCTTCACAAGACATTGTATTATCCACTTATTCCCCATAAACAAGGTCCCGGCTGTTGATGCATAGCAGCAATCTAAAGCGCAAACTCGGATGGTTGGAAGCCACACTGTTCATCGGTGGTCTTGCCTTGCTCGCCGTGTTTTTCCAGGTGCGCGCCTCCAGCGAGTTGCAGCGATCGGGGGGTGTCCAGGCATTTCTTGATGCCGAAATCAGCCAGGTCCAGTTAAAGCATGGGAAAGGCGTGAATGGCAAAGACGGGCAGCTTGCGGTCGTCGATCTCAAGGCACCGGACCAGGCGCTGTGGTCAGAGCAGCGGGTCATTGATTACGAGGAAAGCCTGAAGACCGGAAAGGACCTGCCGCTGGCCGTTTTGACCATCGAAAAACTGGGAATCCAGGTACCTGTTTATGACGGCACTGATGAATTTAACCTGAATCGGGGGGTCGGCCGTATCAAGGGAACCGCCGCGATTGACGGACAGGGCAATCTTGGTATCGCAGGCCACCGTGATGGTTTCTTTCGAGCTTTGGAAGACATCAAGGAAGGCGATGTGATCGAGTTGCTGACTACGCAGGGAATTATCAATTATAATGTTTCCTCGATAGAAATCGTGGAACCTACGGATGTATCTGTACTGGCGGCAACAACAAGTAGTACCATTACGCTGGTAACCTGCTATCCTTTTTACTATGTTGGGCATGCGCCGAAGCGGTATATCGTGAAGGCTGAGGCTGAACATCTTTTGGCAATAAACTAAGTGAGGGAAATATGAAAAAGACTTTTTTGATACCGACGCTCATCCTGTTGGCAGGATTGGGTTTCACAGTAAACGCCAGTGCGCAGGATTGGAATTGTGGTGATTTGACCTGGAGCTCCACGCGCCTGGACACAAATCCGAACATTGCTGATCACTGTCTCGACGTGGTGGAACGGAGCGGCGTCCCATTTGCCAAGCTGCGTGCACGTGTTGAGCGCCAGGGTGTTAATTCCACCGTTGTTCGCTATATGACGCCTGATGGCGGCTGGGGAAGCAGCGAGCGAGTATTCCCGGGTGGGTTCACCGCATCCATCGAAGGTAAAGACGTCCGGATCGTAGATCTGGCGCCGCGTCAGGAAGTGAATGTCTACGTCAAGTCTGCAGGCAACTTCACCTTCCCGCCAGCCGCTCCAGTAGCCGCTGCAGCACCTCCGCCGCCTCCGCCTCCAGCACCCGAGCCGGAACCCGAGCCGGAACCGGTTGCTCTGCCCACCACCGCTACGCAGGTTAACCTGCTTGCGCTCCTGGGTGGACTGCTCATTCTGATGGGTGGCGTGGTCAGCGTTGTGAGAACCCGCCTCTGAGGTTTTTTACAAGGTCTGCCATGAGCACGACTTAAATCTGACAAACAAAGAGCGCCTTGTGCGCTCTTTGTTTTTTGGGCGCATCCGTCCAACGGCCATGCCATTTCATGGAGAAAACAGGGACAAGATGACCAGACGGTTACTCAGAATACTTCTCAGGAGCGCGTTGTTCCTGGGCAATGCGACCCTGATAGTTTTTGTGACCCTCATTCTTGCTGGCGCTTTTGCAGCGCGTCATGGGCCGGATCTGGAGAATTGGCATACGGTCCGGTTGAATTCCGAATTCAGAGCCGGCGGCGAGGTCAAGACGCTGGATGAATACCTGCTTAATGAACAGCGTGTTTTTGAAGAGCTGGAAAACAAAGTCAATGCTCATGTAGACCTGGGCGAACACAACGAACTGAACCGTTTCGCCCGGGGCAGCCTTTCCTTTCCGGAAAAAAACGGCAGGAACTGGAATCGTAGTGAGCAGCAGGTGCCGGGCCGGATTCGCGGCGGAGTATTGTTGCTGCATGGCATGACCGATTCGCCCTATTCCTTACGTCATTTTGCCCGTCTGTTTCACGAACAGGGCTTTTATGTGCTGAACCTGAGGATGCCAGGCCATGGCACGGCGCCCTCTGAGCTGGCAAGTGTTACCTGGCGGGACTGGGAAGCCGCCGTCAAACTCGGGGCAGAAGAAGTCAGCTCCCGTCTTGAGCCCGGCCAGCCTTTTTATATTCTGGGTTATTCCAACGGTGGCAGCCTGGCGGTGAAATATACGCTGGACAGCCTGAATGACACTGCGTTACGTATTCCGGATCACTTATTCCTGATTTCTCCGATGCTGGGTGTCAGCGGTCTGGCCCGATTTGGAAAAATTTACTTTTGGCTGGGCAAGCTGAATTTTTTCGAGAAGGCGGCATGGTCTGAAACACTCCCCGAATACGACCCGTTCAAATACAACTCTTTTCCCATGAACGGGGCCCGGCAGAGCCAGGCGCTCACCACCGAAATTGAAAGGCAACTGCGCTGGATGGCCAACTCGGGCACCCTCAATATCATGCCACCTGTACTTACTTTTCAATCCCTGGTTGATTCCACTGTGATCACGGAAGCCATCGTGACGCGCCTGTATGACCGCTTGCCGGCCAATGGCAGTGAGCTTGTGTTGTTTGACGTCAATCGCGCAGGCATGCTTGAGTTCTTCGTCAGCCCACAGCACGATCGCCTGCTTAACCGTTTGGCCGGCTCCGGTGTTCTCGATTACACCCTGACCATAGTGGCCAATATCAATGGCGAGTCGAGGTTTGTAATGGCCCGGACAAAACCTCCGCACAGCTCCGAGTTTAAGAATCTGGTGCTGGGCATGCAATGGCCAGAAATTTTTTATTCACTGTCACACGTAGCACTCCCATTTCCGCCCGATGACGAGGTATACGGCTTCGAACCCGCTGTAGGTGAAATGCCTTATCCCCAGATCGGACGGGCGCAACTGGTTGGTGAGAACGGGGCGTTGATTTTCCCACCCTCACTGTACACCCGTGCCCGCAGTAATCCATTTTTCGACTATGTAACGCGCCGCCTGGTGGACGCATCTGACTAGCCCATCAATCCCCAGGAGGATTTCAAGCGGGCAACGGATACAATCCACGCGAAGCAACACAGGGCAGCCAGGAAGCCCAGTACCCGTCCCGCCCTGGAAATCCTGGTCGACATTGCGGTCATTCCAAGCAGGATGTAGGCCAGTAGCCCGATCACTTTGGCGGTCAACCAGCCCGAAGTGAAAGGATATTGTCCAATGGTGTAGGCCAACAACAGCGCGCTGGTCAGGAAAAGCGTATCGACTACATGTGGTGCGATTCGAGTCAGGCGATGGCGCGCCAGGGTGGAGTCACGCATAGACCATCCCCAGCGCAAGATAAATCCTGCGATACTGATGACCGCAAGACTGATGTGCACTTGCTTTAAAAGCACATAGTCCATCAACAGAGAAATGGGCTGTCGGGAAAAATCAGGCTGCTTTGTTCGGCAAACCCAGGATTTTAGTGAGTTTGTCCCTGGGTTCCAGCAGGTCAGCGAGCGTAAATTTCTTCAGGGTATCAATATAGGCGTTAAGCGCAAGGATGAGAACCTGTTTCAATTCACAAGCAGGAGTGATGATACATTGACCTCCTTCGCAGAAACACTCAACCAGGGCCAGATCGTCTTCCATGTCCATGACGACATCTGCGAGATTGATTTCAATGGCAGGCCGGGCCAGTGCAATGCCCCCACCTGGCCCCCTGCGCGCATCCAGGTAGCCCATTCGTGTCAGCATACTGACTACCTTCATCAGGTGGTTGCGCGAAATTTCGTAGGATTCGGAAATTTCCTTGATCGTCACCCTGCCGTTCTGTTGCAGGCCAAGATACATGAGAACCCGAAGTGAATAATCGGTGAAACGTGTTAGTTTCATGGCTCTAATCCGCTTGTTTCATTATCAATCATCTTGAGATTGAGCATTTGATGCATTGATTTTCATCTAATCTATCAACAAGTAGGGAAACGATGCTTGATTCACATCAAGATAGATTAATATAAGAAATCCAATGCATTATGTCCGCGCACAACAAGGCTTGGCTTGATCCAGATCAAAATTGATGCGCAAAATTGCACTTATTCTTGGCGCACCCATAAAAACAACAGGCAAATTATTCAGAATGAATCGGAAAACGACCACTTTCAGACTTTTTGTGGCGAGCATTTGCCTGTGTTTTCCATGGGCAGCCTGGGCAGATGCTGATGAACAGCAGAGCGCTGAAGGAAGTGCTGAGAGGCTGGAACTCGATCCCCTGGTGATCGTGGCGAGTAAGTCGCCGCGGCGGGTTTCCGATGTGGCGGCCCAGGTAACTGTCATCAACATTGATGACATTCGTGAGGCTATGGTCGAGGATCTGGATGGGTTGTTCAAATACGAACCCGGGCTCGACATGGAAACAGCCGGAACACGCTTCGGCGCAAGCAGTATCAATATTCGTGGCATTGGCGGCAATCGCGTGGCTATAGAAATTGACAGTATTCCCGTGCGCGATAAATTTGCGATCGGAGTCTATTCCAATGGCGGCCGCACCCTGGTGGAACCGGACCGGATTAAACGGGTAGAAGTTTTGCACGGGCCGGCCTCGGTTATGTATGGCTCGAACGCTATCGGTGGTGTTGTTGCGATTTCGACCTGGGACCCCTCTGATCTTCTGGAACGCAGCAAGAATTCCGGGTGGTTGGGCCTGAGGGGGGGGTATCAGAGTGCCAATGACAGTTGGGTCGGTTCCGGCGTAGCCGCCTGGGGCGAAGGCGCACACGGTCTGATGGCGGCCGCAACCTACCGTGATGGCCATGAACTGGACAACCAGGCGCCTTCCGATTTTCCCACAGACCCCCAGGATTGGAGCAGCCGGGACTTCATGTTCCGCTATACCTACGACACCGCCAGTGGAAATCGATGGCGGTTCTCGGCCGAAAGTACCGAGCGCGATGTGAAGACCGAAATTAATTCCCAGTTGGGCTATGGCCGCCGATTCCGGAATACAACAGAATTGCTGGGCGATGACCACGATGAAAGCCGGCGCATCTCACTGGATTACAACTTCTCATTCGGAGGATGGCAGCAAGGGATAGTCCGCGTCTTTGATATCAGTCACGAGACGGACCAGCTGACCCTGGAGGAGCGTGCCAAGGGTGCTGCGCCAGTGGATATCGAACGGCGCTTTCTATACGGGCAGGATCTGTCCGGAATTGAGCTCAATATGTTCCGCGAAGCCAACTGGGGCCAGAGCGTCCACCGGTTTGCCCTGGGGGCGGAGTGGATGCGCACTGATATCACGGAGATGCGCGATGGCCTGCAGACCAGCCTGATAGACGGCTCGTCGACGAATATCATACTGGGCGAGGAAATGCCGGTGCGCGATTTTCCCATTTCCCGCACCGATGAGTACAGCCTGTTCATCCAGGACGAGGTCAGCCTGGCAGAGGGCCGCTGGGAAATAGTCCCAGCCCTGCGCTGGGATCGGTATGAGCTGGATCCAAAGCCGGACCCGGTGTGGCTGCAAGACCACCCCGACACAGCAGTCGTCTCAGTCGATGAAGACCAGCTAACGCCGCGCCTGGGGCTCCTCTATCACCCAGGTGACAATTGGACGATTTACGGTCAGTATTCCCGGGGTTTTCGGGCGCCGCCCTTTGAGGATGCCAACATCGGGTTCGATATCCCTCTTTTCGGATTCCGGGCGATTCCCAATCCAGACCTGAAATCAGAAGCATCTGAAGGTGTCGAACTGGGCATCAGGCGTATCGGCCGCAGTTCCTCCCTGAGTCTCACTTTGTTCAACACGGATTACGATGATTTCATTGAGTCCCGGGTTTTGATTGGGGTTGACCCTGACACGGGAGACTTGATTTTCCAATCGAGAAACATAGACAAGGCGCGCATCTACGGTCTGGATTTGCGTTACGATCAGGACCTTTCTGCATGGCATGATTCGATGCAGGGGTGGCTGCTGAACTTCGCCGGCTACTGGGCCGAAGGGGAGAATCTGCAGACCGATCAACCGCTGAACAGCATCGCACCACCCCAGGGAGTGTTGGGCCTTTCCTGGATATCGGCTGGTGGTCACTGGGATATTGCAGCCAATGGAACTTTCACCGCATCCAAGGACCAGAGCGACATCGATCAAACGGATGGAGAGCGCTTTGGAACGCCCTCCTGGAGTATTCTGGACCTCACGGTCGGCTGGCGGCCCGGTGAACGCCTGGACTTGCGAGCCGGGATCTACAATCTTACCAACAAGACTTATTGGCGCTGGCTGGATGTGTCCAATATGGAGGCTGACGATCCCATGATCCCGCTACTTTCACGCCCGGGACGGAATCTCTCCATCACTGCGCGCGTTTCTTTCTGAAAAAATATTAATAATATCTAATGAATTATTGCGGCTGATCTCTCAGTTTCATTGACCTGAATCAATGAAGAATCGAAGCACCAGGCGTAAATTATTGGGGCTAATAGATTCATCATTAATGCATCTTTTATACCTCTTTTGGGAGCAGCGGAGTAGCAAAATGAAACCAAGCAGAATTCTGTTATTAACAACCGCACTGGCGGTATCAGTCGTAGCATGCGCCAAAGAAGAAAGCGCAGCACCGGCTGAAGCCGTGGACAAGGCAGTTGCAGTGCACGCAGCGGAAGCCTCCAGCAAGTCGCTGGAAGAGCGCATCGCCGACGGCGGGAAAACGTTCTCAGCCCATTGTGCAGCCTGCCACCAGGCCACAGGACAGGGCCTGGCCGGAGCGTTTCCTCCGCTGGCGGAATCCGACTACCTGGCCGATGGCCCTGGAGCGGCCATTACTGCAGTATTGAATGGTCTGAGCGGCCCGATCACGGTTAACGGCGTAGACTACAATGCCGTCATGCCGAACCTGTCCTATCTCAGTGACAGCGATGTAGCCGACGTAGTGACCTTTGTAATGAACTCCTGGGGTAACCCGGGTGGCTCAGTCAGCTCTGGTGAAGTCGCCGCGGTTCGTGGCGGAGAGCTGGTCACGGCCCCGGGTGATCACCCCGTTCCGGCCTCAGAGGAACTGGCCTATCGTGGCGCGCCCAGTGCCATCACTGGTGAAGGTGCGACGATGTTGATCGATTCCAAAGGCCCGGGCATGACCCAGCCGGAATTCGATATTGCCCAACAGGTTTATTTCGAGCGCTGCGCGGGTTGCCACGGTGTGCTGCGCAAGGGTGCAACCGGTAAACCACTGACTCCCGATATCACCCGGGAAAAAGGCTCGGATTATCTCAAGGCGCTGATTACATACGGCTCAGCCGCAGGTATGCCTAATTGGGGCACATCCGGTGACCTGACAGATGTACAGATCGATATCATGGCCCGTTACCTGCAGCATGAACCACCGGCGCCGCCTGAATTTGGCTTATCGGAAATGAATGCCAGCTGGAAAGTCCTGGTCAAGCCGGAAGACCGCCCGAGCAAGCCGCAGCATGACCGCAATATTGATAACTTTTTCTCCGTGACGCTGCGTGATGCGGGCCAGGTGGCCATCATCGACGGCGACACCAAGGAAATCGTTTCCATTGTTCCCACCGGTTACGCTGTGCACATTTCACGTCCCTCCGCCTCTGGCCGCTACATGTACACCATCGGCCGTGATGCCAAGATCGACATGATCGACCTGTGGATGGATCCTCCTGAGGTAGTAGCCACCATCAAGATTGGCCTGGAAGCACGCTCAGTTGAAACGTCCAAGTACAAAGGCTATGAAGACAAGTACGCTATCGCCGGCGCCTACTGGCCGCCGCAGTATGTGATCATGGATGCCGACACGCTCGCGCCGCTGAAGATCGTTTCGACCCGCGGCATGACAGTTGATACGCAGGAGTATCACCCGGAACCCCGTGTGGCTGCTATCGTCGCTTCCCACGAGCACCCGGAATTCATTGTCAACGTCAAGGAGACCGGCAAGATTCTGCTGGTCAATTACGAAGACCCTGAGAATCTCAGTGTCACCACGATCGGCGCGGCCCGCTTCCTGCACGACGGCGGCTGGGACAGCACCAAGCGTTATTTCCTGACTGCTGCAAACCAGTCCAACAAGATCGCGGTCATCGACTCCAAGGAACGCAAACTGGTGGCCCTGACGGAGGTGACGAAGATTCCTCATCCCGGTCGAGGCGCCAACCTCATCGATCCGAAATTCGGACCGGTCTGGGTAACCAGTGCTCTGGGTAATGCCAATGTCACCGTTCTGGGAACCGACCCTGAGGGCCATCCCGATCACGCATGGAAAGTCGTGCGCACGCTGGAAGGCATGGGTGGTGGATCACTGTTCGTGAAATCCCATCCAAAATCCAGCAACCTGTGGGCGGATGCTCCTCTGAATCCGGATGTCGCGTTCTCCCAGAGCATAGCCGTTTATGACGTGAATAATCTCGAAGCCGGCTTTGAAGTCCTGCCGATCGCCGAATGGGCAGAATTGGGCGAAGGACCGAAACGCGTGGTACAGCCCGAGTACAACAAGGACGGTACCGAAGTCTGGTTCTCTGTCTGGAGTGGAAAAGAGCAGGAGTCCGCCATTGTGGTGGTGGATGACAAGACGCGCACGCTCAAGCACGTCATCAAGTCTCCGGAACTGGTTACACCAACAGGCAAATTCAACACCTACAACACAATGCACGATATCTACTGATCGACCCGGGAGCCGGGAAACCGGCTCCCATCTTTTCCTCAAAGCAGCCTTTTTCGACGGAGACCCATCCTCCAGCTGCCACGACACAAAC
>Ga0055584_100006560_pt1 | contig 11410 bp, 15 predicted proteins | sample OSDHelmetaG_FD_58716 | JGI IMG/M metagenome (GOLD analysis project Ga0055584, IMG submission 58716) | Pelagic marine sediment microbial communities from the LTER site Helgoland, North Sea, for post-phytoplankton bloom and carbon turnover... | ecosystem: Environmental > Aquatic > Marine >...
GGTGAGTGCCGTCGTGCCGGAGGCAAAGGCACGGGCGACGAGGAAAGCGAGTGCCAAACCAGCGAACTCGTCATCGGCCACCACCTGCCAGGCCGCACTCTCTGCAGTGAGTTCGGCACCGGTGGCGAGCCTGATGAGGGCAGTGATCACCATGATGCCGATCGTCAGCATGAACAAGTAGGTGGGTACTGCGAACAATGCCCCCGACTGCCGGACCCCGCGCAGTGTGATTCCGGCAAGCCCCGCCACCGCGAGTACTGCGATCACGACCGCATATTCAGCGATGAAATCAGAAATCGACGCCAAGCTGGCCACTCCGGCCGAGATACTCACCGCCACCGTCAGCACGTAGTCGACCAGCAGCGCCGCCGCGGTCCAGACCCCCGCCCGTGGGCCAATATTCCTCGACACCACCTCGTAGTCGCCGCCCCCTTGTGGGTAGGCGTGCACGTTTTGCCGGTAGGACGCGACCACCACGAAGTAGACCAGCACCACTGCTGCGGCTGCCCACATGCCGTAGCTGTAAAGCGATGCGCCCCCCAGCGCCAGCACGATCAGAATCTCTTGGGTGGCGTATGCATTGGAGGACAGCGCATCTGAGGCAAATACGGGTAGCGCAATCCGCTTGGGAAGCAACGTTTCGTCTAGCCGGTCCGAGCGCAGCGCTCGACCCACCATTAACCGTTTGGCGAACTCCGACAGGGCCACAGGCCACGATGATACGCCGGTTCCCTATCCCGCGGGCGCATCTCCCGGTTGCTGGCAACACAACCCGGTGGGCGGTGCTAGCGTGAAAGTAGACTTTGCGAGCGAAATATCCATTCGGCGTGGAACGTCTTGGCCGGATAATCGCGTGAAAGGTTGGAGAGCCGGTGCATATCGTCATCATGGGCTGTGGCCGCGTGGGGTCGAATTTGGCACAACGGCTGGACGCCGAGGGCCATTCGGTAGCGGTCCTGGACCGCGATCCCGCCGCATTTCGTCGACTCGGTGACAACTTCTCCGGCCAGACCGTAACCGGTGTCGGCTTTGATCGCGACCGACTGCGGGACGCAGGTATCGAGCAAGCGCACGCTTTTGCTGCCGTCAGCAGCGGGGACAACTCCAACATCTTGGCGGCGCGGGTTGCTAGGGAAACCTTTGCAGTGGAGAACGTCGTCGCCCGCATCTACGACCCGAAACGAGCCGAAATCTATGAGCGGCTTGGTATCCCCACCGTGGCTACCGTTGCCTGGTCCTGTGGCCAAATGCTGCGACGATTACTCCCCGGGAACGTCTGGGAAGAGTGGCGCGATCCATCCGGCACTGTCCTGCTCTCCCAGGTGGGTTGCCATCACGACTGGATCGGTCACCGCATCAAGTACATCGGTATGGAGACCAACACCCGGATTGCCTTCATCACTCGATACGGCGAAGGGCTACTGCCAGAGCCGGACACGGTGCTGCAGGAAGGTGATCTACTGCACGTGATGATGCGACTTGATGAGCAAGAGAAGATCATCGAAGCCCTCAGCCAACCTCCCAGTAAGCCGGCCTCATGAGAGTTGTTATTGCCGGCGCCGGCAAGGTCGGGCGCAGTATCGCGGTGGAACTTTTGGGCAACGGTCACGATGTGTTGTTGATCGACAAAGATTCCCAGATCATCGACCTGAATCTCATTCCGCAAGCCGAGACCCTGCTCGCAGACGCTTGCGAGATCGACTCGTTGACCCAAGCAGATCTACCCAACTGTCAGGTTGTCATCGCAGCTACCGGTGACGACAAGGCGAATCTGGTGGTGGCCCTCCTGGCCAAGACTGAGTACGGCGTACCCCGAGTGGTTGCTCGGGTTAACCATCCAAAGAACGAATGGATGTTTGACGAATCCTGGGGCGTTGATGTTGCGGTATCGACACCGCGCATGTTGTCGGCACTGGTAGAAGAGGCCGTTACTGTCGGCGACCTGGTGCGGCTGTTCTCGCTACGTCAGGGAGAAGCCAGCTTGGTGGAGTTGACGTTGCCCTCGCACAGCGAACTGGAGGGCCGCCGCACCGACGACGTGTCCTGGCCGCAAGACACCGCACTGGTCGCCATCGTGCGCGGCACCCGCGTCATTTCGCCGGAACCGGACGACGCGTTGGAATCCGGCGACGAACTCCTCTTCGTCTGCAGCCCGGAGCAGGAAGAGGCCCTTGAGCAACTTCTCGCCCCCGGCCATCCGCATCGTCAGGTGGAAGGCGCCTGATCAGGATCATCGGATTCAGACTCCGTGGTAGCCGCCGGCATCACTTCCGGGTTCATGCGTGGCCGCATGATTCGATAACTCACATACCCCACGAACAAGAACAACGGCCAGCCCATAGCTAGTTTGGCAACCCCCAGCGCTCCGACTAGTCCAGCCAGATAGAGCGGCAGCTGCACCGCCACTCGGGCCCCGAACATTGCCGCCCACGCCCAGGTCGCCGCCACCGCGCCGCGATACGCATTGTCATCTCCGCGCCAGGAACTCAAATCCCCCACAACGGCACCGGCAGCGTAGCCAACAAGTGGCCGACGTAGCAGTGCGCTCACCGCGAAGAGTAGGCAGTAACCGATGTTGATCAAGATGCCCGGAAGGAAGAAATCCTCCGCCCGCCCGGTGCGAGCGGCCAAGAATGCCGCGATTCCCAAACCGATCAAGCCAGTCGCGATATGCCGCAACGACTCACCGCGGATCCGTCGGACTATGGCGACAATGACTCCAGCAGCCACTGCCGACCAGATCGCGGGATAGAGCTGACTACCCGACACGAGGTAGACCACGACGAACACCGCCGTCGGTGCTCCCGAGTCGAACAGCCCAGCAGAGCCACCAATGCCCTGCGAGATGGCCGCCGACATATCGTCAGCCGGCTTCTTTTCTTCGGTCGCTTTCGAGTCAACCGGGGTGGGTTCGGGTTCGGTCACGTCTGTCCGACGGGCTGCAGTTGATAGCGAGGATTGAAGACTGTCGCCTGACTGCGCGCGTCTGCCAGCCGGCCAGTGATAGTGACAGAACGGCCCGCCTCAATGCCGTTGATGTGCCGCCGACCTAACCAGACCAACCGCAGATGCCCAGAGCCGTCGTACAAGTCTGCTTCCACGGCTGGCGATCCAGCGACCGGGCGCACCGTGACACTGCGCAGCACACCGCAGGCGGTGACCACCTGCCCACGACAGCAGTCCAGAATGGGGGTAGCGCCAGAATCATTTACCTGCTGTTGCAGATCGTCGGCCTCAGCAGCTTCCCGGGAGAAGGATTTAATCCGTCCGGAGCGTGCAAAGGGAACTTTCCAAGCCACTCCCTCAGGCTAGACCCAGTTCGCCCGTAGTTCGACTCGATTAGGGCAGATCGGCCACCATGACAGGGTGAGAAAGAACACGCCTTGGCCTAGGGAATCCGTAGCAGTCCTAGCGCATGGCGCTGGGTCGACTGCCGAATTCCTGCAACGGGCCTTCCCTGCTGATCGATTGGGGGTGGCGGAATGCCGCTATGTCGAGAATCGCAGCGGTGATCTCACCCAGATTCAACGGTCGCTACGCCTTGCGGCGATTACGGCTGATTTGCCTGTGATTCTGGGCGGAGTGTCCCTCGGCGGACACGCTGCAGCCGCATTGCTCGCCAGTAGCGAAGCACCGCCACAGGCCATCGCGGGTCTCGTCTGTCTGCCGGCATGGTTGGGGGCGCCAGAAGAGGTGGCCAGCATGACTGCCAGTGCCGCTGCTGACATCGCACACCGTGGCTCGCAGGCTGTGCTCGCTGAACTTGACCCAACCGACTGGGTAGTGAACGAACTCGCGGCCGCTTGGCGAAACCTCGATGACGAGTTGCTGGCGACGGAATTGCGAGCCACAAGTCGCCAGCCGGCCCTGACCGTCACCCATCTTGCCCAACTGCGCTACCCCATTGGCGTGGTGGCGTTGGCGAACGATCCGTTACATCCACAGATTGCGGCGCAGAAATGGGCTGCGGCCCTCCCTCGATCTGGCCTATCACTGATGGCACGAGATGAGCCTGCAGCCGATCGAGCAGTTTTCGCTGATCACGCCCGGCGGGCGCTCACTGACGCCTGGTCGGCGGCCGGGCCCGGCTGAAACTGGCTAGTCGTCACTGTCTTCGTCTGGTTCCTGCACTTCGGCCCCTTCGGGCACCTGCTCGGGCAGTTCGATGGCTAGCGGGTTTCCAGGCGGCATGGGTTCGTCGCCACGGGCCACAACCAGTGACCGAAAGACGGTTTCCAATCCGGCAGCGCGACTGGGGTCAGTGCCATCACCAAGGAGCACACCCTGCACCATCCAACGCGGCCCATCGACGCCAATGAAACGCATCCGCTGCGGCTGATCGTTGCCGTCACCGTCCTTGAGGTAGGCGGTGGTGCGTAGTTCCGTGCCAAACGTACCCGATTCTTCGTCTATCACACCGCCGTCACCGGAGATGGACGAGCGAAGTTCACCACGAGCTTCGGCCCAGCCGCCGCCCGATTTGGGGGCTGCGAACACCCGCACCTGCACGGCTCCTTCGCCCAAGACCAAGGTGACGGCCAGCGGCTGCTGGGTTTGTGGGTCTACCTCAACCCGAACTTCAAGTCCGTCGGCGAGGGGTACCTGCAAGGCGCCCAGGTCGAGCCGCTCCGCGGTAGCGGCATCTTCCTCCTCGACCTCGCCCAAATCAAAGGGACCTTCGCTGCGGTCGAATTCGTCCGCTAACTCCACTTCCGATTCATCCTCTGAGTCCGTGTCCTCGAAGTCGCCATCGTCAACTTCGATGAACTGATCCTCGTCAGTCTCCGCAGCACTGTCCTTCTTGCGCTTCCTACCCAGCATCAGCCGTGGCTCCTTCCGTCACCCATGCCCGTCGAACCAAACCCGCCTTCGGAGCGATCACTGCCCGGCAGACTGGTCACCTCATGCAACCGCACGTCAGCGACCCGTTGCACCACCAACTGGGCAATGCGATCCAGGGGCTGAAACTCAACTGGATGTGTGCCGTCCAGGTTTATCACGCTCACCTTGATCTCGCCCCGATAACCGGCATCCACAGTTCCGGGTGAATTCACTAGCGATACCCCGTGTCGCACAGCCAACCCCGACCGCGGCACCACGAAAGCGACATAACCCGCCGGCAACGCAATGGCGATCCCGGTGGGTAACAATCCCCGCTCCCCCGGAGCCAACCGAGCCGCTTCGGTAGTGACCAAGTCCAATCCAGCGTCACCAGGACGAGCCCGGCGAGGAAGTGGGACTTCCGGGTCCAGACGGTGAACCAATACATCGACGGGGTCATTCATGTCTCGCTCCGCTTCGCCGCCGCTTCCCAGGACTGCAAACCACCGCCATGCCGGCGAAAGTGATCCGCTGGTACTTGCAGAAATAGCGCCCGGGCACTGGCCAGTTCGACGCCGTCAGTAGATCGGGCCACCGCCCGACGCCACGTTTTGCGTCCATCTTGCGATTCGACGTCAGCCATCATCAGCACTCGGGATCCCACCGGTACTGGGCGACGAAAATCAGTTTCCAACCGCGCCGTCACCGCCGGGGTCTGCAGCAACCAGCTCAGGGCACCCAGGACTTCATCGAAGGCAGCCGCTAACACGCCACCGTGGATAAGGCCGGGTGCACCTTGGTGATCAGCAGTCACCTCAAACTCAGCGAGCACTGTGCGATCAGGCCCGACCGATAGCTCCATGTGTAGGCCGCCACTGTTATGGGACCCGCAGCCGTAGCAGTGGCCATAGTGGCTGGGGAGTCGAGACCCTGCTGCGAACGGTTCCGGTGGGGAAGTCGATGGATCGGACACCGCCTCAGGGTATGCGAGGATCAAGCATGCAGTGGCAGGAAGGCCAAGATGGTCGGGAGCGGCGTTATCGTGAGCGCATCTTCCCAGGCTGGTGGCTGTGGCTGGCAGTATTTGGCTTCGTCGCCATGGTTGCTATTGCGTATGGCTACGCCTTCGGTAGCGGCGCTGGTTGGCTAGTGGCCGCAGCCGGAGCGCTACTGGCCGCCGGAGTGCTGCTCTCTACCCAGTTGGCAGTGCAAGTTGACGACCAAGTGCTGCGTGTGGGTCGGGCCAGACTGCCATTACGCTGGGTGGGCCGAGTCGTGCCACTGGATGCGGAACTCAGTCGCGAAGCCCGTTCGACCCGACTCGATCCGCGAGCCCACTTGGCGCTACGTACCTCCCGATGTGACACATCAGTGATAGTCGAGGTGACAGATCCCGACGATCCTCACCCGTACTGGCTGTTTTCCGCCAAGGACCCCGATAAACTCGCCACCGTGCTGCGCGAGGCAGTAGAACTAGATGAGGCGCGCCCACCTCAAGGCGCCCTTGGCAATGTAGGGAACGAGGACAACTAATGAGCGTCATGCGGATCGCCACCCCAGTGATTGCGGCGGTAGCCGTCTGGGGCGCTAGTGAGGCACTGAAGGCAGGCTATCGAGCAGCCACCGGAAATCCACCGCCGGAGGCGGAAGATCTAGAGGCCCCAGTTATCCAGGTGCTGGCTTTCTCGGCCGCTGCGGCTGTTTTGGCCGCCGTAGTTAACACCGGGATCACTCGTGGCGTGGCAATCGCCACAGCGCCGAGCGATGAAACGGAAGCGCTGGCTTGATTTTTCAGCCGAGGCAGTCCGTGCAGATCATGTCATCCGGATCAGCCAACTGGCTTTGGTGGTGCACGAGGAAGCACTCGGAGCAGGTGAACTCGTCGGTCTGTTTCGGAACGACCCGGACTTCGATGCTCTCTTTGGACAAGTCGGCACCCGGCAGCACCAAGTTCTCGGCGGCTTCGGTCTCATCGACGTCAACTGACGCTGTGGACCGGTCCCCGCGGCGGGACTTCAGTTCCTCGATGCTCTCGTTGCCGTTGTCGTCATCGGTCTTGCGAGGGGCGTCGTAATCGGTAGCCATCGCTTCACTTTCATCTTCGAGGGGCAGTTATCTGCCTATGCGCCGCGTATTCTGCCCCAAATACTCGGTGCTCGCACAGCCGACATGCCGAACTGTGAACTCCGCAACACTTAACGACCATCAGGAGACGGATATGCCGCGTTATGCGCTAGGCGAACAAGAACCCAAAATTGACCCATCAGCCTTCGTCCACCCAGACGCCGTCTTGATCGGAGATGTGCGCGTCGGACCGCAGTCGTCGATCTGGCCGGGGGCAGTTCTCCGCGGTGACCGTGGGGCGATCATCATCGGCGCGCAGACCTCTATTCAGGATGGCTCAGTGCTGCACTGCACCGACGAACTGGACACCGTGGTCGGCGATCGATGCGTCGTTGGCCATCGAGTTCACATGGAGGGGTGCACCGTCGAGGACGATTGCCTGATCGGTTCCGGGTCGGTGGTGCTGCACCGGGCAGTGATTCGCTCCGGAGCCTTGGTCGGTGCCCAGGCGCTGGTCACTAATGACACCGAGGTGCCAGAACGGGCTATGGCGCTTGGCGTCCCTGCCAAGATCTTCCCCGACCGCGTTCCTGCCGGCGCTCATGAACCTGCCATGCGGGTATACGTGGAGAACGCGGATTGGTACAACCGGGAACTACGCCGCATCGACTGAGGGTGCCCACCTCTCGCCGAACGCACTACGGGTGCTGCCTCACAAACAGTTACGCGCACCCAGTCGATCGAGCGCGGCAGCCAGTTGACTGGCCAGATCCGGTGGCCCCGTCACCATCATCTCGGTACCCCCTGCTCCGCCGGCCAGATCGCGGGTCACTCCACCAGCCTCAGCAATAATCAGACCGCCGGCCGCCCAGTCCCAGTAGTTCAAGCCACATTCGTAATGAGCATCCAATCGACCGTTCGCCACCCAGCACAAATCCAGCGCAGCCGCCCCAATCCGGCGCAGATCACGCACCTGCGGTAGCAACTGCGCGGCTACTTGACCCTGTCGTCCGCGACGTTCGGCGTCATAGCCGAAGCCGGTGCCTACGAGCGCATCAGCCAGATCAGCGACGCGAGATACCGCCAACCGCGTCGGCTGTTTTGCAGTGACATCCCAGGCACCACCTCCTCGCCAGGCGAGGTAGGTCTCAGGCAGGGCGGGAGCGACGACAGCCCCGGCAACAATCTGACCATCCCGTTCTGCCGCGATGGACACTGCCCAGTTGGGGTGGCCGTAAAAATAGTTGACCGTACCGTCCAGCGGGTCCACTACCCAGCGGATGCCGGACTCCCCGGTGTCGCCGGTTTGACCTTCTTCTTCACCCAACACCGCATCGTCTGGCCTAATTGCCGCTAGCCGCTCCCTGATGAGGCTTTCGCTGTCCCGGTCCATCTGCGTAACTAGATCGTGTCGGGTGGATTTTGTGTCTACGGGCTCCACATATTGCCACCCCGCTAGGAGCAACGCGGCTGCCTCGGTCCCGATGTCGAGCGCAAGCCGGGCTAACGCCTCGTCAGTCATCCGCTCGTTCCCCCACCGTGGGGAGCTCCTGTCGCGGGTTAGGGCAACAGCCGACCCGGCAGGGAATCCCGTCACCCTCCTCGATCAGGTCATAGATCATCTCGATGAAGCGCGGATCATCCTGCGGCGGCTCTACCCGCTGGTAGGCCACCCCCAACTCCTCGGCAAGCTTTCCGGCGGTGACGTCGAGGTCCCAGCGGATTTCCAAGTTGTCGGAGAGGAAACCTATCGGCACCACGAGCAGTCGCTTAACTCCCGCCTCGGCGGCTGCCGTCACCTCTTCGCCGATGTCCGGCTCCAGCCAGGGCTGATGCGGTGGCCCGGAGCGTGATTGATAAGCCATCCGCCAATCCAAATCCGCCATTCCCGCTTCGGCAGCAGCCGCAGTGGCGATTCGCTCGGCAAGTGCTTCGTGTTGTGGGCGGTACTTGACCGAATCGGAGATCGGCACCGAGTGAGTTACGAAGACCACCCGCACCGGTTCACTACCAGGCAGTGCCGCTGCTAGTCGCTCAGTCCAGATTTCCTGCAACGTTGGATGGTCGTGAAACTTCGGCACGATCTTGAGATCGAGATCCGCTCCGGACTCTGCCAGGGCGGCGGCTAGGTTTTCCCGGTACTGCCGACAACCGGAATACGAAGAGAAGGCGCTGGTTGGGAATACCACCGCAGTACGCACCCCGTCGGCGGCCATCTTGGTCATGGTGTCGGCCAAGAACGGTTCACTATTGCGGTTGCCCAGATACACCTGTTGTCCCTGCCACTCCACAGGGGCGTTCTCGGTCAGTCGCTCTACCAAATCGCGGTTCACCTCATTGATCGGCGAGACCCCACCGAAATAGCGGTATTGCTCTGCGACTGCCTCCAGCCGCTCATCGGGGACTCCCCGTCCGGCGACCACCCGTCGCAGAAACGGTATGACCTCGTCTTGTCCCTCTGGACCGCCGAACGACAGCACCAGCAAGGCATCTACATCTTGAGTACGCATCGGCGCCAGCGTAGTTCCCTTGCTGGGGAAGTACACATCGGATGGTCGACGCAGTTCTGGGTGCGGACCACGGAGCGGGAAATCCCGCAGCTTCGCACTGCACCGCAGGCTTCCGGAGATCAGCGTAGTTTCGCTGCGCGATAGATTGCGGCTCGTGGACAAGTACCGGCAATTGCTGCGCATTCCCGGTGCCGCGCGCTTCGTTACTGCTGGATTCATCGGTCGACTACCCATCGCGATGATTTCGCTGGGGATCGTCCTGCTCGTTACCGGCCAAGGCGGCGATTACGTGACCGCTGGGATGCTGACTGCCACCTTCGCGTTAGCGCAAGCGTTCGTCTCGCCACTGGGGCTTCGTTGGGTGGATCGAGTGGGGCAATCAGCCACGATTCCTTGGCTCATTGTGGCGGAGGCCATCGGTCTGGCGCTGTTCACCGTGTCGGTCATCCTGGGCTGGTCGCTCGTAGTTCAATTCGTTCTCGCTGGGATTTCGGGCGCCTGCAGCCCCCATATCGGATCGCTCGTCCGCGCCCGCTGGGCGGCGCTGCTGTCCGGGAGTCCACAGTTGTCGTCCGCCTTTGCGCTGGAGGCAGTCGTGGACGAGTTGGTGTTCATCGTGGGGCCGTTGCTGGTCGTGAGCATCGCGCTGTGGTTTGGCGAGCCAGTTGCCATGACGGCAACTGTTGTCCTGCTGCTGATTGGATCGCTTTGGCTGGTTGGGCAACGCGGCACCCAACCAGCACCGCATCGAGTGTCGGCTCAAGCCAAACCGGAACGCATGTGGTCGTTGGCGCTCACCATCATGCTGGGGATCATGGTGCTGCTGGGCGGTGTGTTTGGCGCCTTCGAGGTGACAACCGTCGCGTTCACCCGCGAACTTGGCCAAGAAGGCGCCACCGGTGTCGTGCTCGCGCTCTATGCCGGCGGCAGTCTCATCGCGGGTCTCGTGCTGGGTGCCCGGCCACCGCTGATCACGTTACGCAGCCAAACGCTGCTGGCCGCCACCCTGCTCGCTGCCGTAGGGCTACCGCTGATTTGGGTGGCGGACGTCTGGTGGTTGGCATTGTTGTCATTTCTTGCCGGGTCAACCGTGGCTCCCGTGCTGATCACCACCACTGGAATGGTTGAGCGGGCAGTCCCGGTGAGTCGAATTACCGAGGCACTGGGACTCACCATTTCCGGACTGGCAGTGGGATTTGCGCTCGGCTCGACCATCTCCGGCGCGCTCGTTGATCAAGTGTCGGCCAACGCAGGCTTCCTGCTTATGGTGAGTTGCGGGGTGGGATTGTTCATCCTCACGACCATCGGCTATCGGGCACTTCGCACCACCGATCAGCCCCGTCGAACCACGCTCACCACGTCGGACTAGGCTTGTGCCAACTACACGCGCGAGGGGCCAATGTCCAACCTGACTTTCGTGGGACTGTCTGACGACGGTGCCGCCTTGATTTTGTCCTCACCGCAGGGTGATCGATTCCGGCTTGCCATCGACGAGCGACTGCGCTCGGCGGTGCGCAGTGGTCGCGCACAGTTAGCGGCGGTCGACGGGCCGATCGGCGCCAAAGAGATTCAGGCACGCTTGCGTGCTGGTGCCACGCCAGCGGAGGTCGCTGAGTTTTCTGGCTGGACGGTGGATCGCGTAGAAGCCTTTGCGGCCCCGATCTTGCAGGAGCGTAGTTGGGTCGCCCAGCAGGCGCAGAAATGTCAGGTGGGACGCACCGAGGAAGCCCCGACTCTAGGCGAGTTGACCGAGCGTCGACTGTCGGATCGGGGAATCGACCCAGACACGGTGCGTTGGGATGCCTGGCGACGTGAGGACGGCGAATGGACCGTACTCATGGCCTACCCGTCGGGGAAGGGCGATCGGGTCGCCACCTGGCAGTTCGATGTGGCGGCAATGTCGTTGGTGGCTCAGGATGACGAGGCGCATTGGTTCAATGAGGACCCAGCCGAGCCGCAGCGGCCCCGGCTACTGCGGGTGCCCGATGACGACACTCCCCGGTCCACAGCAGTGA
>Ga0055584_100006562_pt1 | contig 11409 bp, 8 predicted proteins | sample OSDHelmetaG_FD_58716 | JGI IMG/M metagenome (GOLD analysis project Ga0055584, IMG submission 58716) | Pelagic marine sediment microbial communities from the LTER site Helgoland, North Sea, for post-phytoplankton bloom and carbon turnover... | ecosystem: Environmental > Aquatic > Marine >...
CACCGGAGGTTTTCGTCTTTCAGGAAATTCAACGAATTCAACTACGCTGCTTTAAGGACTGGTTAGATTTTCAATTTAAATCCCTCTCGAAAACGGGCGACTTTCACTCGGAAACACGAGATGCCTGGTTTCATGCTTTTGATCATCGAGTAGGCGAAAAGTAATGAGTCGAATGTTTGCGATACACTTCAATTCAAAGATGAGTCTGAGTTCTCTTCTCAATCTTTAATTTCTAAGCATCTACACTGCAGAACCATGTATTCGGCGGTGACATTTTGTCATAAGCAATAAAATGGCAAATTAGTGAAATGAGGGTTTTGGATAGGGTACGAAACAACACTGCGGCAGGCTGCTCGAAGGGCTATCTCGCTAAATTAGTAAGTCTGTAAGCTGAAGATTGTTCAAAATAAACGTTGGTAGGATGGGTGTTAAATTTAACTCATCAGGTTAATTAGATCGAGAGAATAAGACATACTACGGACCTGAGATGGTTTGGAGCGGTCGTCATTTAGTAATGATTGGAGGTATCGGGCCAGATCGACAACTACTTTCAACTGACATTTGAGGATCTGAGAAGAGAGACTTGTTGTAAAAACACGCTTTACTAAAAGACTGTCAATTAGAAAAGACTGTCAATAGCTTGTAGTCCGAGTAAACGTATTTAGATATTGACAAATATGGTAATGACAATAAATTAGCCCTTCAAAAACTGCAGTGTTACATAAAAAAATGAGATTATAAGCAATGATCTGTTCGGCCATTTCAAGAGAACACAATCTTGCTTTATGGTAGAATTGAGAATGCAATCGTATTTCCAGATGCTGAGTTTATTGACCGCGGGGATTGAGTAACTGATGAAAACAGACCGCTAGTGCTGAACCATTACGGGATGTTTGACATCATTATTTAAAAACTATTCTGGGAAAACGTTGTAGTCTAAGATTCAATAAAATAATTTTTTAGTGGGTGTCGCTCTGGCACTCGTCTGATCATTGTTTGGTATGAGTGTTAAATAGTTCGGGTCCAATATGAAAATTCAAAATGAGATGCCGCTTGCTACGTCGGAAATCAGGTCGAGGCTGATTTTCGATCAATATAGCCGCTATTTGCCAACAGCCAAAGTGATTCGATCGATCATTGGTTCAGATGAATCTGAAATCCTTGATATTGGAAGTGGTGATGAATGTATTTTAGGCCAACTTCTCCCCCAGCATCGATTTACCTTTATCGATCCACTCTTGGTGAATAAAGTTTCCATTAGTGAAAAACATGATTATATCGCCGGAGATATCTTTGGAACGGAATTAGAAGTAAAACAATTTGGTGTGGTCTGTACCGTTGATGTGTTAGAGCATATTCCAGCCGACTTCAGGGAGCCTTTTCTTTCGAAGATTGAAGAATTGGCAACAGATCTTGTTGTTTTATCTTTCCCCTGCACTGAGCTCGATTCCGAACAGCTCGATTTGCATATGAATAAAAATCACTCATCGATTTTCGGGAAAGATTATCCCTGGTTGGATGAGCATTTTAAGTATGGATTACCAAGTTCGACTGATGTTGAATTGTTTTTTAAAGAGAGAGGCTGGAATACTTATGCTTTTGGTCATGGTCATTTACCTTGGCTCGAAGAGTTTTTGACTTTTTCACTTGTTGCATTAGATATTCCTGTTCTTCGAAATATTGTGTTTGAATTTAGTCGGCTATTTAATGAAATCGCAGTCGATGCAGATGTTTGTCCTCCCTTTTATCGCCGAGTCTTTATTGCATCGAAAAAAGAACTCGGTATTGAGTTGAATGAAATCTTTTCCTGCGAAAAATACCAGGGTCAACTTCAGTCTCTCACAGATCAGTTAAAAGAAAAATTTTATTCCGAAGTGTTAAAGGAATGTAAAACTCAATCTGAATACCAGGATGCGCTTCAGGTACGAGAGCAACAGCTTACGCAGAATTTAGTGGAAGCGCAAGCTCAGATAATGTTCTTAAAAGAGAATAAGCACCAGATTGCGCAGGAACGACATCTCAATAACGCACCGGAAAAAGTTCACTCTCAATCCGAGATATCAGAAAATGCTGAAAGTGAAAATGCAGAAAGTATGGAGAGGGAGTATCATCTCAGTCTGCAATTATCGAATTCACAGGATAAAGTTGATAGATTTGCGCTGAAGATCGACCGTCTTTTAGAAGCCCAATCCGAATTGAAAACAGCATTGGAGCGTGAAAGGTATTCAGTCGTTAAGCCTGTCCTGCGGCGATTATATCGATTGGCTTACCCCGTTTATTTGTTAATGCCTCCCAAAGTGAAATCAATTCTCAGGAAGATAAAGCAAAGATCACTTCCAAGAGCCAGACGATTATTCCATAGTTCACTAAAATTACAACGAGCTTCAAAAGCACAAAAGGCTCAAGCGATTAATCAAATTAACAGTTGTAGCAGAGAAGGTTATGATGTAATCGTTTTTCCCGTAATTGACTGGGATTTCCGATTCCAGCGACCACAACATCTTGCAACTCAGTTAGCACAAAATGGTCATCGTGTCTTTTATTTTAGTACTGTTTTTGCCGATGGTGATCCCGATGTCACGTTGCTCAAACAAATAGACGAACGCATCTTCCTTTGCCAGTTTAATCTTTCTTATTCTCAACATTGTTCCATATACGAACAGGCCGCCACAAAAACACAAGAGGCTATGCTTATTGAGGCGCTAGATAATTTCATAAAAGACTCCGAAATTAAGGAACTTGTTTCAATTGTAGATCATCCCTTTTGGAGTCCAGTAACATTAGCCTTGTCTGGTTCAATGGTAATTTATGATTGCATGGATGATCATAGTGGTTTCAACAACACTGCAAGTGAAATACTGCAAGTAGAAGCGGAACTGCTGAAAAATGCAGATTTAGTAATCACAACATCTGCAGCACTTTCCGACAAGGTTGAGGAAACTAGAAAAAATACACTCATTCGAAACGCAGCCGATTCAAATTGGTTTTCACAACCGCCAGAAAACGTGGCATATCAATCAGATAAGCCAGTGATAGGGTACTTTGGAGCCATATCAGAATGGTTTGATATTGAATTGGTGATTAAAGCGGCCCAAGCCTATCCGGAATACGATTTTGTACTCATCGGAAGTACTTATCTGTGTGATACCGCGAAGGCAAAGACTGTTCCGAATATTCACTTTATTGGGGAAGTTCCCTATGCGGACTTAAAAGGCTACCTTTACGCTTTTGATGTTTGCCTGATTCCCTTCAAGCTAACCGACCTGATTTATTATACGAATCCTGTGAAGCTTTATGAGTATCTTGCGGCAGGTAAGCCCGTTGTGGCTACCGCGATGCCAGAGTTATTACTCGTAAAAGAACATGTTTTCGTTGCACAAGACACAGCATCTTTTATCAGCAAGATCCAGCAGGCATTGGAGTCTAAGGACGATGTGTCAGGAATTAAATCGCGCCAAGAATTTGCGTTAAAAAATCAATGGTCGAATCGAGTTGAAAAACTTGAAAAGACGATTGAATCTATCTATCCATCAGTAAGTATCATTGTACTTACCTATAATAATCTTGAATTTACCCGTAAATGTTTGAAGAGCTTGATGGAGTTTACGAATTATCCGAACTGGGAATTGGTGATTGTTGATAATGCATCGAGTGACGATTCGCCTGAATTTCTGCAAACTTTTGCAAAACAATATGACAATGTGAAAGTAATACTAAATAAAGAAAACGTTGGTTTCTCTGCTGGAAATAATATCGGAATTGAGAATTCGACTGGCGAATTTCTGGTACTTCTTAATAATGACACAGTCGTGACCAGAGGATGGCTGTGGGACTTGATTCGATATTTCCTGAAAGAAAAATCACTGGGGCTGTTAGGGCCGGTCACAAACAATATTGGAAATGAAGCAAAAATATCAATCGAATATGCCAATATGGAAGAGATGGCAAGGGAATCAAGGAAATACACTTCAGAACACAGTCGTGAACTTTTTTACGTTAATACGGTTGCGTTTTTCTGTGCGGTCATTCGTCGTCAAGTCATTGAAGAAATTGGTCTGTTGGATGAAGTCTTCGGTTGTGGTTTCTTTGAAGATGATGACTATTGTATCAGGGCAAGGAATGCAGGTTTTAAAGTAGCAATTGCCGATGACGTATACATACATCACCATCTTTCCGCTTCATTCAGTCAACTAAAAGAGGAAACGAAGAAACAGCTGTTCGACAAAAATAAAGCGATTTATGAAGAAAAATGGGGCCCTTGGGTTCCACATACCTATCGATCTTAATTGAAAAGCATTTCATGGCGACTTGAAAATATTCGCGAAAAGCAGAGTGCATTTCATTCGGTTCTCTCAGATTGGACTTGTCAACACAGGCTGTTTCTGAGAAGCTTCCAACTTAGATTTTCAATGTGTTTATGGCAAATGTTATCTCGGGGAGTGAGCAATGGAATGCTCATTGGGGCAGCGAAAACGTGATTGCGAATTGGGCTACAAAACCCATAAGAACAATTTAGAGATAGCCGCCAAGAGGCTCGCTCAATTGGTGTTGTCTTACTCTGATTGTCATTACAAGTCCATTCTTATTTCGGTCGTTGTAAAGGGAGTTCGTTGGAAGGCTGAGCACGCGGACAAAAAAATGTTGTCCTGCCTCTTCTGTTTTAGACTCAATGCTTTTGCTTCTTCCTCAGTACGTCTCATTGGATGGATAAACTGTTGCAAGTTGAATCGTCTCTCTGCCAGATCAACCTTACGTCTAAAAGAGTGATGCGATATTTCCTTCTGCCAAACAGATCCGGTTTTGAAATCAGCTGGTTTCGTTTGGTAATCAACTGCACGTACTAAGGAGATTGCCAACCTTTCCTGGTATTCAGTTTGTATTTTCGAATAAGAGATTCTATGAGTAAAAACGGGAAGATTATTCTAATCGCACTGCTGTTTCTGGGAGCAGCGTTGACATTATTTGGATTGGCAAACCTGAAACACTCAATCTCAATTGGTTGGACCCATTCCGGACGGTACAATTTCGCAATTTTTACGTCACTTTGTCTGGCAGGAGTTGTCATTGGTTCCCGATTAACTCGAAAGCCTCCTCGATTTATAGGCACTATTATAGCACTCGGGTTCACTCTGATCGCCGGTGCGTGGTGGCCTGTGATTGCAACTCTCTGGTTTATCTTCGCAGCATTTCTGTTAGGGCATCACGTACAGGCGCTGCTGGGAATCACAGCTAAAGATGATCAGTGTGTCCTTCGGTTTTTGACAGGGGCTGGAGTATACGGCACGCTGGTAGCATTGTTGGCGCATTTTCCTATTAATTATCCGGCATTATATGGATTTGCACTTCTTCTGCCATTTTTGATTAATAAGCAAGTTGTTTTTAAATACGGTACTCAATTCAAAAATTGGCTGCTTTGTACTGAGGTAGTGGAAGAGGATCGCTTTAACTGGTTAGGCGCATTGCTTACGGTGATTGCAATAGTCTATTTCGTCATCGCATTGATGCCTGAAATGGGGCATGATGCTTTAGCCATGCACCTGTTTGTCTCTGCTCATATGGCCCATCAGCATGGATGGGGATTTGATGCAACAACTTATGTTTGGGCTGTGATGCCAATGCTTGGCGATTTTATTTATTCAATAGGTTATGTACTGGGAGGTGAGACGGCATCTCGCTTGATTAATATCAGTTTTGTTTTTGCTCTGACGAGGTTAATTCGTGAGTTGGTTCTTTGGGGAGGGGGGGATACGAGTACAATTCGCTGGACAAATCTCATCTTTTTATCAACGCCACTGACCTTCTCAATTGGCAGTAGCTTATTTGTCGAATCAGTCTGGTCTGCATTTACGATTGCGGGTTCATTCGTCATATTCCGAATTTATTCAGGTTCGGAAAATTTGAAAAGTGATATCTCTTTAGCAGGAATGTTACTGGGGTTTGCTATCGCATCTAAAGCAATTGCCTTAATGTTTCTGCCCGCTTTATTTCTGGTACTCCTCTGGCGATGGAAATCCTGGCTCAATTCCACATGCTTCAAATCTACTGTAATAGGTTTATTTCTTTTTCTGGCTCCTGGTACGATCCCATACTTCACGGCCTTCTATAAAACAGGGAATCCGGTTTTTCCATTCTTCAATCAGGTGTTTAAATCGGAGTTTTATCCAAGCGTTAACTTTGACAGTTCCACAATATTTGGCAAAGGGCTTGCCTGGGACTTTCCTTACCGTGTGATATTTCATACTGGGGAATTTCTGGAAAGTCATGCTGGTGGTTCGGGATTTCAATGGTTACTCCTGCTCCTGCCTGCAATCGGATTTCTTGTGCTGAATAAAAATAAACGAATATCGCTTGTCTTGGCCGTAGCCGCGATGTCTCTTTTATTGACATTTCAGTCTGTTAGTTATCTCCGATACGTCTTTCCTGAATGGTTATTACTGACCGTTGTACTAGGTTGTTCTTTATTTAACGGGATAGTCAGAGAGTCGATATTTCAGAAAACCGTAGTCTATCTGGGATTGATGACATTGGGATTGAATTTAATCTTTTTCAACTCAGCTGCATTTTATGGTGATTTTGGATTAAAGCCTTTGTTAAGTGACTCACACAGGAAAACATTTCTTAAACAACGACTTCCTGTTCGAAATGCAGTGGAAATAGTCAATCAGCTAAATTCAGAAAAATCTGCCGTAGCAATATTTGCGCATCCACTCGTAGCCGGTCTATCTGCAGATGCACTGCATTCTTCGTGGTATAATTTTCATTTTCAGAAGTTAATGGATTCTGCACAGGATGAGGAGACATTGGCTACTACTCTCTCCAAAGAGGGAGTGAATTATGTAATCATGCATTCGACATGGGGGACAGATGAAAAAAGAAAATTGATCAATAAAGTCACCGATCCAATATCTGAAACAGGTGATGTTGCTATCCGACGATTAAGGGACGATTATCGGTTCTCAAATGAGTTATTGCAATTTCCTGAATTTCAAAAATTAACCTTCTGGACTTTAGGAGAGAACGTTGGTTTTGATGATCTGGAACATTATGTTTCGGTGAGTGTCGAATCACCTGCTTACCAGACAATTGCAGTGATGCCGAATAAGCAATATAAAAATCAGGTGACAACTCGTTGCTCATCATCTGCAGGGCAAGCCCGAATGCAGATTAATTGGCTTGATGCGAATGGGAAATACATCTCAACGGATCTTCGTCTGATTCAGTGCACCGATGCATGGAAGACCGATTCTATGAAAGTCTTTGCGCCCACTAATGCGCACGCTGCAATGGTGTATGCATCGGGACATACAAAGATACCTGTCCAATTTAAGAAGAATTCATTACTAGAATGAACGAACAAGAAAAGATAACTCAAATTTCAGGTGAGGCAGCGAATGTTTCTATTGCTGTAGTGATCCCCTCTTATAAGGTACACCAACAGATTCTGGGTGTCATATCGAAAATTGGTCCAGAGTGTTCTCAGATATATGTGGTTGATGATTGTTGTCCTGAAGGTAGTGGGAAATTAGTAGAATCCAGTGTGACAGACGAGCGAGTGCATGTCATTTATCATACTGAAAATCAGGGAGTAGGTGGGGCAGTTATCACTGGCTACCGGGCAGCGATTTCCAATGGTGCGGACATTATTGTCAAGGTGGATGGAGATGGCCAAATGGATCCCCGATTGATCCCATCATTCGTCGAACCAATTCTGAACGGAGAAGCTGATTACACAAAAGGGAATCGGTTTTATTTACTTGAGGAAATCAGAGCGATGCCGAAAATTCGACTCTGGGGTAATTCGGTATTGTCATTTATGTCAAAAGTGTCAACCGGGTATTGGAACTTATTTGATCCTACGAATGGCTATACTGCAATTCATGCTGAAGTCGCAAAATATTTACCTTATAGAAAAATCAGCAAACGATACTTTTTTGAGACTGACATGCTATTTCGGTTAAATACTTCGCGTGCAGTAGTAGTTGATGTTCCCATGCATGCACGCTATGAAGACGAAGAAAGTAACCTCAAGATTTCTACCGTCGTTACTGAGTTTTTCTACAAACATATTCGAAATATTATTAAACGTATATTCTATAACTATTACTTACGTGATTTGTCTTTAGCTTCATTCGAATTAATATTCGGATTCTGTTTATTTGTATTTGGCTTTTGTTTTGGGGTCTATAGTTGGTTGGAAAGCATGGCATTAGAGACAACCACATCGGCTGGTACAGTAATGCTTGCTGCATTACCAATATTGATGGGTTTGCAGTTCATTCTAGCTTTTCTGGGTTATGATATTTCGAGAGTTCCAAGTCAATCAATTCACAAGAAATTGCGGGGTTGGAGTTGTGTTATTGAAGAGGATTCAAAATGATATCTCTAATTGATCAATTACGTATTCCTTCGTTAGACAATGTTGATGTTGATGGTGAAGAGCGAATTGCAATACACCGAAAAATGTTCGAGCAAAAAAAAATGCTGAGAATTGTTTTTCAGGAATTCCATCACATCTTTAATCAAATCAATCAACGATATCTTAGCGGTAACGGACTGGAAATTGAGTTAGGGGCAGGGATCGCTCCGATGAAGGATAGCTACCCTCAGGTCCTGGCGACTGATATTGTTGCCAATGCAAATACAGACAAGGTACTTGACGCTGAAGCAATGGATCTGGATGACGAGTCTGTTCGTGTCTTCTATGGTCAAAACTGTTTTCACCATTTTCCACACCCAGATCGTTTCTTTGAGGAATTAGACAGAACGTTAGTTCCGGGCGGGGGAGCGATTATTCTTGAGCCATATTATGGTCCATTTGCAGCGTTTCTCTACAAAAGATTATTTAAAACGGAAGGGTTTGATAAATCGTTCCCCTCTTGGGAAACTCCGAGCTCAGGACCTATGAATGGTGCGAATCAAGCCTTGAGTTATCTTGTTTTCGTGCGAGATCGAAAAGAATTTGAGAAAAAACACCCCTCTCTTTCGATTGTGCATGAAGAGCGAATGTCTAATTATTTAAAGTATCTACTCTCGGGAGGCCTCAATTTTAGACAGCTATGCCCGGATATTATGATACCGCTTGTGAGTTTTGTAGAATGGGTGATCTCGCCACTTAACCGTTTATTATCATTACATCATATCGTTGTCATTCAAAAGAAAAATGACAACTCTTGATGATTGCATAGATAATAAAAAATGAGGCATGTTACTCTGTGGTTCTAACATGACAGATATAAAAGAGGTTCAAGTCAGGCATTGGCACGAGAAGCGGATACCAGCTCTCGGTTAAAAACTCAAAATGGTGCCTCATGAAAACAACTAAATTATTAATTGCGTTTACATGCTCAGCTGCTTGTAAATAGTCATAATTCAGACCTAACTTCTTCGCATTTCTCCGAGGTCCGAGGTGACGCCCGAAACGCCAGAGCATCCCAGGATCACAGGGCAAAGCGATTGAAATGAGTCCACCAGGCCTGACGACCCTGTTCCATTCCTTCAAAACATCGACAGGATTGAGTAGATGCTCTAACACATGCGTCGCAATAAGCCGATCCACGCTGTTGTCTGCATAAGTAAGGGAAGTGGCATCCTGCTCCTCAAGTTCGATTAATCCAGCAGAAATCTCGTCTGGATATTTTTCTCTGGCTAATGCAAGCATTTCTTGACTTCCATCAGTCATGATGTACTTCGAAAAAGTCTTTTTTACATGTGGGAAATGATGGCCTGACCCAGCACCAACTTCCAGGATTATCTCGATGTTTTCTAATTTAGGGACGTTCTTCTCTAAAAGAATGTGTGACTTTTTTAAAAAGTAGCCACCTAGAGTTTTGTCTGAGTTATTCTTATCGTAACCTTGGATGTAATCAATCTGATATGTTGGTTCAGCTCGCATAAAAGATCCTTAGGTAAGAGATAGTCCAAAAAGGAAAATAACTTAGTGTTTGAGGTTTGGACTTCCCCAGAAATAGTGGGCGCTGTGTTAAGGTTATGCGGCCTGCTCAAACTGTTCGGGGCTGATGTAACCCAGCGCGGAGTGACGTCGGCTGCGGTTATAGAACACTTCGATATATTCAAAGATGCTCTGACGGGCTTCTTCTCTCGTAAGATATCGTTCATGATGAACCAGTTCCTTCTTCAATGTGGCGAAGAAACTTTCCATCACGGCGTTATCCCAACAGTTGCCTTTGCGGCTCATACTACAGCTGATCCCATTCGCTGCTAACAGACGACGGTATGCCAGGCTGCAATATTGACTGCCACGATCAGAATGGTGCAATAAACCTGCTTCCGGGCAACGTTGTTCCATTGCCATCTGTAATGCATTCATCACAAACTCCTTGGTCATCCGAGATGACATCGACCAACCCACGACCTTCCGAGAATACAAATCGACAACACAAGTCAGATACATCCAGCCTTGTAACGTCCAAATATAAGTAATATCGCTCACCCAGATTTGATTTGGCCTGGTAGCCCGATCAAAGCCCCGATTCAAGACGTTTTCTGCAACAGGATCCGAATGATTTGAGTCCGTAGTGACAGTGAACCTTTTCGTCGTTTTTGCCTGAATACCAGCTTCTTGCATGACTTTTGCTACCGTATTCTCGCTACAAGGAATCCCTTGAGACTCCAGTTCTTTATGAATTCTTGGAGAACCATAAACTTCTCTATTTTGCCTGTGTGTTTCCCGGATTGTCACTTCCAGCAATCGACGTTTTTGTGACTGATTACTTTTCGGCCGACTTCACCAGGAATAATAGCCGCTGCGTGATACCTGCAGAACATCGCACATCACACTTATCGACCATCGTTCCTGATGCGCCAGGATGAAGAAAATGAGAATTCGGAATTGACATTTCCAGAGGTAGTATGTCACGTTCCATTCTCAAACGCTTGTTCTCTTCACGAAGACGCTTTAATTCTTCCTGTTCATTCGTGTCTAATGGTTCTTCTTTTTCCAAGAGAATTCTTCTCAAATTATGAATCAAATTGACGCCAACACCCAGACTGCGGGCGGCTTGGGTGGCTGTATAGCCTTGTTCGGTCACCAGTTTAACCGCTTCTGATTTATATGCAGCACTGAAAACTCGACGCTCACGTTTCTTTTGGGATTTTCGAGTTGTTGGACTCATTGAACTTTCTCCTAAAAATAGTTTACACTCTTATTTGAGCGCCCACTATTTCTGGGGAAGTCCAGTTCGGCTTCAAGGCAGGTCGAAATAAACTACTCCAATAATAAAATAACCTGACATAACGCACATATTAATAGATATGGTGGATTCTGAAAAGTCCATTTTGTGAATCAATCAATACAGTTCCATCGCACACAAGCTAATTGTATTGCAATTTAAAAATCACTTGCAGCGATATTGCGAGCAATGCGGTCAGCATTTGCCATGAGTGTTAATG
>Ga0055584_100006564_pt1 | contig 11407 bp, 9 predicted proteins | sample OSDHelmetaG_FD_58716 | JGI IMG/M metagenome (GOLD analysis project Ga0055584, IMG submission 58716) | Pelagic marine sediment microbial communities from the LTER site Helgoland, North Sea, for post-phytoplankton bloom and carbon turnover... | ecosystem: Environmental > Aquatic > Marine >...
GGCTTCTCCGCTCAGACGGTAAGAGATCGTTGCCGTCACAAAACCTTGGGCCGCGAGCGCCTGGGCGGGCTTGGTGTGATTGATCCGGCTGCCTTGGCGCCAGCCTCCGCCATGAATGCAGACGATGGCGGGCAGGGCACCCCAGGCTCCTTTGGGGCGATAAATATCCATCTCCAGGGAGCGGTCGCCATAGCGCGCATAGGTGACATCCCGCTTGGCGTCCAGACGGTCCAGCGTTGACTGCGGAATCCGGGTGCGGCCCTTCGGATCGGAGACCGTCTGAGCTTCACCAGCGGGGCGCGCGTCGCGTCGCATTTCCTCTTGGAAAACGATTGCCATGCCGCGCAACTTCCGTAGCACATCGCGATTGCGAACGAGTTTGGATTCGCCGGGATCCTTCGCCAGGTCATACAATTGCGGTGAGGGGTTCAAGCTGAGCTTCCAATTCCTCCAACGCACGGCGGAGAGTGCGCCTTCGCTGCCGTGGTAGAAGAAGGCATCGTTGTACTCGTGGCGTTGAATGATCGGCGCCCATTCCCCAGCCGGATCCCAACGGCGCCGCAACGGCACGGTGGCATTCAAGGACTTCCTCATTCCCGGTGCCGGGACAAACTTGCTTTCACCCTTCAGGAGCGGACTGATGTCACGTCCGTCTATGACGCGGCCATCAGGGACCTTGATTCCGGCAAAAGTGGCGAGCGTCGGATACCAGTCCATTGCCCGGACCACGGCTGGCGAGTTGACGCCGGCCTGCAATCCCACGCCCGGTCCCCAAGCGATCGCTGGCACCCGGATCCCACCTTCGTAGGTCGAGAGCTTGCGTCCGCGAATCTTTTGTTCCGGCGTTCGGCCCGGTCCCCGGCCGTTGTCCGAGGCGTAGATGACGATCGTTTCGTCTTCGATCTCCAACCGCTTCAACGTATCGAAGATTCGGCCGACGTTATGGTCTAGCTCCTGGATCGCATCGCCATATTCTCCCCACTCCGAACTACCTTTGAATTCTTCGCTCACGCCCAGTGGATTGTGAAGCATGGTGTGTGGGAGGTAGAGGAAGAATGGTTCCTTGGTTCCTTGTTCTTCGTTTCTCGTTGCCGCGGTCTCCATGAAATCAATGGCTTCATCGGTGTAGATCTTGGTCAGTTCCGCGGGATCCGCCGGACGTTTGACCACTTCACCATTGCGAATCAGCGGCACGCCGCCCTGGTCCTCGAAATAGACGATTTCAACGGGGTCCAGATTGTGCAGCAGTCCGAAGTAGTGATCGAAGCCCTGACGGTGCGGCAGAAACGGTTCGTGAAATCCGAGATGCCATTTTCCAACACAGGCGGTTGCGTACCCGTTCTCCTTGAACAACTCGGCGATGGTCAGTTCGTTGGGATGAATACCAGTCGGCGAGTCGGCGCGATGTACCCAGATGTGGTTCCCCACCCGCCGCGGATAACACTCGGTCAACAAACCCGCCCGTGAAGGACTGCAGATCGGAGCGGCCGCGTAGTAGTCGGTAAAACGCGTCCCTTCCTGGGCCATGGCGTCGATGCGCGGCGTCTTGATCTCGGTGGCACCATAGCAGCCGAGATCATAGTAACCCTGGTCATCGATGAAGATGAAAACGATGTTCGGTTGCGACGGACTCCCCGCAGGTGTTTTGGCGTTGATCTTTGGTGCGAGGGCGAGGAAGAGAACGATGACGAAGAGTTTTTTCATCTGGTTTGTGGTAGTAAACGGCGAGTGTCCGCGAAAGGTAACGGTGAATATCGTGCGGCCTCAGGGCTCTCCGCAAGAACCGTTCCAAGCGGAGCCTCGGCTGAACTACCGAATGTTTTTGTCCACCGCGGTTTTCGCGGTTTCAATACGGTTCACCAGTCTTCGATGAAGGCGCTTCGTGAGGGACGAGTGTTCCTCTCTGTCGGCGAGATTGGAAAACTGCTGCGGATCGGTCCTCAGGTTGTAGAGCATGGCGCCTTCCTGCTTGTGCTTCTTGGCCGCGGGATACCACATATAGGCCCAATCGCCGCTGCGCAGACCGAAGCCGGAACGGACCTGAATCAGGGCGTCTGGTCGCGTCAACGATGTCTGCGGATCATTGAGCAAGGGGATCAGGCTCTGGCCCTGCACGCCCGGTTCCGGTGGAAGCTTGGCGAGGCCGGTGAGGGTCGGATAGATATCCAGTAGCTCGACGAGGTGCTCGCACCGGGCTCCCTGTTTCCTGCCCGGTGCGAAGATGATCAGGGGAACCCGGATCGCTTCTTCCCAGAGGCGGGACTTCTTCCACATTTTGTGTTCGCCCAGCAGGTAGCCGTGGTCGGAGACGAAAACCACGATGGTGTTGTCCCGCAGTTTCAAACGATCGAGTTCGCTGAGCAGCCGGCCCACCTGCTGATCCATGAATCCAATGGCACCGTAGTAGCCGCGGCGGAGTCGCTGCGTCGCCGGATCTTCAAAACCCAGGAGCTTGCCACGCGCCTGTGACGGCATGTCAGCATGATCGTCTTTCGGAAAGCGGGGCACGGCAAGCCGGTCCGCTTCGTAGCGGTTGATTGTGCTTGCGGTGGAGACAAACGGGAAATGTGGGCGCACGAAACCGACGGCGAGAAAGAAAGGTTCAGGTTTGTCGGCGCGTTGTCGCAACAATTCGACGGCCTTGTCCGCTGCCATGGTATCGGGCAGAAGATGGGCGTTTTGGTCTTCGACTTCCACCACCGCGTAGTCGCCACGGACAGGCTTGGGCATTCGGTATTGTTCACCACCGGCCTGCGCGGCCCGCCACTTGGAGCGTTCCGCCGGATACACTGCGGGTGAATCAGGCTCGGTGAAGTTCTCGACCTTGCCTGGTGTCAGTGTTTCGAGGGCGGCGATGTTGTGGGTTTCACCCCATGAGGCTGCGTGATCGCGTCCCGGTCCACCCTCGATGATGTCGCCCGGAATTCCCATGTGATAGATCTTGCTGACCCGGGCGGTCCAGTAGCCGTGATTGGCAAAGTGTCGGGGCAGCGTGATACGTTTAGGGTCAACCGTGCCGCCATTGCCGGTGACACCATTGCGCACCGGGTACTGGCCGGTCATGATGGAGGCCCGGGACGGACCGCAGAGCGGGAACTGGCAGTATGCCCGGGTGAAGCTCACCCCGGTTTTCGCGAATTTGTCCAAGTTCGGCGTCTGGCATTCCGGATGTCCGTAGCCGCTGAGCGCGGTGTTCAGATCGTCGGACATGATGAAGAGTACATTGGGCTGCTTCGCGGCCTGAGTCGGTTGAACGACGAAGGCACAAAGAACGCCCAGTAGAGCGGGGAAGATGCGGTTCATTTTTGCTTTTTTGATTTCTTCTTTTTTCCTCTGCCCCGTGAGTCCTCGGAGCCAAGTTTCTCGTATTCCCGTTTGATCGACATGAACCCATCCAGGATTGTCTGGAAACGTTGGCGATGATCATCGTGCTTCGGATCGGTGGTCGTCTTCTCGCTGTAGCGCTCATGGTCAGAAGTCACCGGAATGTCATAGAATTTGCCGTCCTGGTTGAGCCGAAAGCGTTTGTCTCGCACGAAGTAGCCGCGGCCGTGATTGATCAGGACGTGCTCTCGGTCATCGCCTTTCTTTCCGAGCAGATGATGCGATAGATCCATGCCGTCGATCTTTCCCGTGAGTTCGATTCCGGCCAACGAGGTGATCGTCGGCAGGATGTCGACGAGGCAGAAGAATTCTTCACGGACAGCCGGCTGAACGGTTCCCGGCCACCAGGCGAGCAAGGGGACGCGGCTGCCGGCCTCGGTCATGGTTCCCTTGCCACCCTTGATGTTCATGCCGGCGAGTTTGCTGGTGATCTGTTTTCCTGTTCCGTTGTCACCGGTGAACAGGATCAGGGTGTTCTTTTCAAGGCCGTGCTTCTTGAGGCGTTTCAGGATCTTGCCGACGAGATGATCCATATAGGTGATCATATGGCCGTAGGCGATGGTTTGCTTGTCCAGGTCGTCGGTGTATTTGGTCCGGGCAAGTTTCTCCAATTTAGGGGGATGGATGAAAGGCGAGTGAACGAGTGCCATCGGGTAGTAAATGCAGAATGGCTTGTCCTTGCTTTCATCGATGAGGTCCAAAAGGAATTCATTGTATTCGTCCGGACCAAAAGCGCTGGCCGAGCGGTCGAGTATCTTGCCCTCCCGATGGACTTGGGGTTGGTAGAACCGGCTGGACTTCTTCCCGTTGTAGAACCAGGTCCACATGCAATAGGCGTCGAAGCCGTGCTCGATCGGTTGTCCGGGGAATTCGTGGAACTTGCCGAGCTGCCACTTGCCGGCGATGGCGGTCTGGTATCCCGCGTCGCGAAAGTAATGCCCGAACGTCTTGATGCTGGCGGGCATGCGGACGCCTGAGCCTTTACCGATCAGTGCTTGGAATCCCGTCCGCGGCGGATAGAGGCCACTCATGATCATGACTCGGGTGGGGGTGCACAAAGGCGTGGCATAGGCGTTGTTGAAGCGCACGCCTTCCCGCGCCATCCGATCCAGATGCGGCGTGGTGTATATCTCGCTGCCGTAGCAGGCCAACCCCTCCGCACCGAGGTCGTCTGCCATGATGGCGATAATGTTGGGTTTCGTGATCGCGGTCGCATGCACGACCAAGGCACCAAGGACACCAAGCAGACAGCTCAATACTCGCTTCATCTGTCCACCTTCACTTCAGTGCACCAGCGATTGCCTCGGCAACTTGTGCGCCCATTTTCTCCGATCCTTTCGGACTGAAGTGCACGTTCTTCGGTCGTTGCAGATTCTCCAAGTCGGACCGAACCAGATTGTACAGATCATTAACAGGAATGTTGTTCTCCTTCATGATCTTGATAGCTGCCTGGTTGTAGTTCGCCGCATCCTCCGGGTCGCGGTGCGGTCGGACTCCCGCGGGAAACGGCGTGGTGGTGGCAAAGATCAACTTGGCACCGATTCCCTTGAGTTGGCTTACTATCTTTTTCAGGTTGGCGGTGTAGGTGGAAAGATCGGCCTGATACGGATCCTTCGGGTCGTTCGAGTTTTGAGACGTGCCGGCAACCTTGACGCGCTTCAGGTCGTGAAGCCCGAGATTGAAATGAATCAGGTCCCAGTCCTGCAGCTTCAGCCACTTGTCTACGTTGGCCAGCGTGTGTGTGGTTCCCTGGCTGTTGCCCGGGTTGTGGATGATGTTCGCCTTATCCGCCAATTTCTCCCGCACGAATTTGGTGTACCCAACCGAAATCGAATCTCCGAGTATCATCACCATCGGCAGATTCGGATCCACCTTCGGTTTCGGGGCCCGGGGCTTTGAGGATCTCTTTTGTTTCTTGGCAGAATCCTTGCCCGGCTTGGTTTTCGAATCGGCTGCTTCCAGGCCGCTGGCGCAGACCAGGAGGGCAGACAGAAGAATTCGGATGGATCGTTTCATTTCAATTGTCGGATACGGATGTCTTTAAAGTAGAAGATGCTGTTGGGGTCATGAGCCTGTAGGGCAATGCCGCCACCTTCAGGCTTGAGGATGCGGCCTTTGCGATTGGGAGATCTTTTGGGGTCTCCAGGTTCGGTGTAGTCAATGACCTGCTTGCCGTTGAGCTGCACGGTGATCCGCTTGCCTTCAACCTTGATGTTCACCCGAAACCATTTGCTTTCATCGACCGGCGAGCTGTCCAGATCCACCACGTCATATAGACTGCCGGTCTTGCGTTTTTCTTTTGCCGTGCTGTTGAGCTGAACCTCGTAGCCAGAATTTAAGAACAGGCGCTTGGAGCGGGTTTTCCTGTCGGTGTGAATGAAGATGCCAGAGTTTGAGTTCGGCTCACTGCGCGCGGACAGCTCCAGTTCGAAATTCTTGAATCGCGCGTAGCTATCCGCCTTGGCTCCGGTGTACATGAGATGACTCATCACCTTCGACGCGCTGTTGGCGCGAATGGCGCCATCCACGATCGTGAAATCAGCCTGCCTGCCCACGGCCTTCCAGCCGTTCAGATCCTTGCCGTTGAAGAGGATCTGCCAGTCGCCGGCTTGAGCGACGCCGGTAATCAGGACGGTGGCGAGCAGGAGGATTGGGAATTTCTTGGGATTGTTCATTGGGAACGACGTAGGCAATGGCAAACTTGGTCAGGTTGTAGCGGAAGATGCGAAATCTTCCGATTCGCAAGATCGTCGGACGTCGGGATTTTTTTGAAAATTCCGCTACGGCTGTAGCGGATCGTCTGGCAGCTCAGAATTTTCGATACTTGCCTTCGAGCAGCGGATTGGCGGCGGCGAGGTTGGTCACCTTCATTTTCTGGGGATTCCAGTTCAGGCGCTTGCCGGGAAATTGGCAGGCAACGACTCCGAGGCAAAGCGCCTCCGCCAAAGGGCCGGCGTAGTCGAAGCCGGCCAGAGTCTTTTCCTTGCCTTCAATGGCGTCGAGGAACTGGGTGTAGTGGTTGACTCCCGGAAACTCCTTCTTGTCCACATTTGCCATCACGGAACTCGGATAGAAGGTCGGCATGGAGCAATGCGGCAGGACCATGCGGCCGTGTTCGCCGACATAGAGTGCGCCTTGCTTGGGTAGCTTGTCGCCGTTGGGCAGCATCAGATCCGGGTTGTCTCCGTGACGTGGCGCGCCGCTGCCGTCCCACCAGGTGAAGGTGAAATTGTCGGTGGTGTATTTTGTCGGTTTGAAACCGTAATGCACCTTGTTCTGTTCGGCATGACCATAGCCGTTCGGTGCGCGGCACTCGGCCTCGACCCAGAGCGGATCGGTGAGATCAAGCGACTTGAAAGGCGTGTCGAAGATGTGAATTCCCATGTCGCCCAACGTGCCGCAGCCATAGTCGAGAATCTTCCGCCACTGACCGGGGTGATAAACCTTGTTCACGAACGCACGTTCCGGCGCCGTTCCGAGCCAGAGATTCCAATCCAGTGACTCGGGAATCGAATCCGCTTCGGTGTGAGGCTTGCCGTCGTAGCCCCAGTTCTTGAACGACCACACGTAGACCTTGCTGACCTTGCCGATGATCCCTTCCTTGATGTGATGTCGTGTAAAACGATAGGCGCCCTTTGACTGGTTCTGGATGCCCATTTGCGTCGTCAGGTTCTTCTCGGCGGCGAACTCGGCCAGTTCGCGTGCCTCAGCCAGCTTGTGGGTCAACGGCTTCTGGGTGTAGACGTGCTTGCCGAGTTCCATCGCGGCCATCGTTGCCGGGTAGTGGGTATGGTCCGGCGTCGAGACCGACACCACATCGACCTTGTCGCCGAGCTTGGCGAGCATCTCTCGGTAGTCCTGAAAGAACTTCGCGCTGGTGTGTTGCTTGAGATACGCATCGGCCTGGCCACGCTTGCGGTCGACATCGCAAAGCCCCAGCACCTGCACGCGTTCGTGATTGGCTAGTTGGGTCGTGTCCGTGCGCCCCTTGCCGCCCGTACCGATGTGAGCCGTGCAAATCTTGCTGTTCGGCGATTTGGAAAGCAGTCCGGAAGGCAGCACAAAGAAGCTGCCGACGGTGGCGGAGGTCTTGATGAAATCTCTACGGGTGGTGTTTTTCATGGCTTGCGTATCACTGACGATCAGGGCGTTGAATCATTCGGATCTTCTCCGGAAAGGCAAGCGATCGGATTTGATGTTTGAATACCACGTCTCCATTCACTACCTAATCCCGATGATCAAACGCCTCGCTCTCTGCCTTCTGGCCATTCTCGTTTCGATGTCCACCGCCACGGCCGCGAAATTGGCCAGTAGCCGCCCGAACATCATCCTGGTGATGACCGACGATCAGGGTTACGGCGACCTCAGTTGTCACGGTCATCCATTCCTTAAGACTCCCCATTTGGACAAGCTCTACGGGCAATCAACCCGGTTCACCGACTTCCATGTCAGCCCGACCTGTGCCCCGACGCGGGCGGCCCTGATGTCTGGCCGCGCGCCCTTCAAGAACGGCGTGACGCACACCATCCTCGAACGCGAGCGGATGACTCTGAAGGCGACCACTATCGCCCAAGTCTTGAAGAAGGCCGGTTACTCCTCCGGGATCTTCGGCAAGTGGCACCTGGGTGATGCCGATCCCTATCAACCGGACGCACGCGGTTTCGACGAAGTGTTCATTCATGGCGCGGGTGGCATCGGGCAGAACTATCCCGGCACCCAAGGCGCCGTGCCCGGCACCGGCTACTTCGATCCCTTCATCAAGCACAACGGACAGATCGTGAAAACGAAGGGTTACTGCACCGATGTCTTCTTCACGCAGGCAATGGGTTGGATCAAGGAATGCCGCGATAAGAAGCAGCCGTTTTTCGCCTATATCCCGTCCAATGCGCCTCACGGTCCTTTCATTGTCGCAGATGAATATAGGAAGCCGTTCGAGGGCAAGGCGAAAGACAAGAACACCCAGTCCTTCTTCGGCATGATCGTAAACATCGACGACAATATGGGACGCCTCATGGCCAAGCTCGACGAGTGGGACATGGCCGATGACACGCTGCTCATCTTCATGACCGACAACGGGTCAGCAAAGGGCTCTCGCATCTTCAACGCCGGCATGAAGGGTGGCAAAGGTTCGGTCAATCAGGGCGGTGGCCGCGTTCCGCTGTTCATGCGCCTCCCCGGCAAGATCAAGGCCGGCCAAGAGATTGACCGACTTGCCCGTCACGTCGACATGTTCCCGACGTTGGCTTCCATTGCCGGAGCCAAACTGCCCCGAAACGTTGACCTCGACGGTCGTAGCCTCGTTCCCCTGATCGAAAATCCCAAGGCCAAGTGGAGCGATCGTCACACCTTCTTCCATCAAGGCCGCTGGGCCAAAGCTGATGCGCCCGGCCGCTGGAGCAACGGCAACTCCAATCCTGACGACTACCGATACCAACGCTTTGCTGTGCGCAATGAACGCTGGCGCCTCGTTGGAAAAAATCTCTACGACCTCGATGCCGATCCGGGCGAAAAGACCAACGTCATTGCTGATAACCCCAAAGTCGCGGCCAAGATGATGAAGGCCTACGACGGCTGGTGGAAAGAAGTCCGCCCGCTGATGGTCAACGAAGATGCTCCCCTCGATACCGGCAAACCCTTCATCGAACTCTACAACAAGCAGAAGGCTGCTGACCGAATTCCCAATTGGAAAAAGCCAAAATTCTAAAATGCGCTCCCTCCTTCTTTGCATTCTGTTCTCCGCGATCCCTGGCTTCAGCGCGGATTCGCCAGGGAAATTTGCGCCCGAGTTCTTTGTCTTTGAAAACGGTGTCCGCTTTGGGCCCACCGAGAAGCAGATCGAAGTGCTCAAGGAACTCGGCTTTGACAGCCTGGGATCCGCCAAACCGCATCATCTTCCCGCTCGCATCAAACTCCACCACGAGGCGGGCCTGCGAATCTCATCGCTCTACATCGGCGGGAAAATTGGTGGAGGCAAAGACGTCAAAACCATCAACCCGGCCATTCCCGAGTCCATCCGACAGCTCAAGGGCCACCACACGATCATTGAACTGACGGTGCAACGTGGCCCGACCAACACCGATGAAGCAGCCGTCGCCTTCGTGCGCGAAGTCGCCGACCTGGCGAAGGAAGCCGGCCTGCGCGTCGTACTCTATCCGCATGCGGGTTTCTACGTCGACACGCTCGGCGACGCCGTTCGCATCGCCAAGCTCTCCGGGCGCGACAACGTCGGCGCGATGTTCAACCTCTGCCACTTCCTCAAGGTCGAACCCAAAGCCGACCTGCGAAAAACTCTGGAAAGCGCCGGCAATTTGCTCTGGCGCGTGAGCACCTGCGGCGCGGACACGAACGGCAAAAACTGGGGCGAACTCATCCAGGCCCTGGATCGTGGCTCATTCGATCACGTGGCCTTTCTGAAGCTCCTTCGAGAAATCGGGTATTCCGGGGATATTGGTCTCCAGTGCTACGCCATCCGCGGCGATCCAAAGAAGAACCTGAGCCGATCCATCACCGCCTGGCGCAAACACCTCGCCGAGAGCGTGAAGGAAAGTGATTGAGAAAAATCCGGGGGGGATTCTGTTCAACATCTACCCGCCGGCGAACACCGGCTGGAAGCCTGCTTCGATCAGAATGCGCTTCACCACGTCGCGCTTGTCGCCCTGAATCTCGATATTACCGTCTTTCACCGTACCGCCGACGCTGCAGGCTTTCTGCATTTTCTTGGCGAGTTCCTTTTTCTCCGGCAGGCCAATCGGCGGGAAATTGGTCACGACCGTCACAGCCTTGCCGCCGCGATGCGCGGTCTGGCGGATGATGTCCACGCGTCCGCGCTTCGTATTCTTCTTTCCGCGTTTCGAGGTCTTCTGCGGTGATGGCTCCACCATCGGGGAATCTTCCGGCCCGGCGGGCAAATCTCCCAGTCCCTCCAGCGCGCCAAATGGATTCTGCGTCAGGCCCTCGCCCCCGTCCGTTGAAATGCGTTGTTTCTTACTCATGCGAATCAAAAGAAATCAGACCTCAATCCTACCGATTGCCAGAAATCTCTCAAGGTCGACAGACTAGATTTTCCGGCGATCAAGTTTCCGTGTCGATCTTCAGATCCATTCTCCGGCATTGGGCGATGAAGTCGCTCGTTTCGTAGAAAGACAAAGCGGACTGATTGTCGTTCCAGACGCTGGAGCTGAGATTCTTAAGTCCGTGGGAACGCGTCTATTCAATCACGCGGCCGAGGAGTAACTTGGCGATTCCTGAACTGCGGAATTCTTGGGCAACGACCAGATCGATCATGTTGGCACGCCGACCGGGTCGAAACATGGGCGCATTCGGATTGTCTTCGATGCGGACTGTGGCGAGTCCGACAAGGTCACCGACGACCGCAACAAACATCTCGGCAATGTCCGGATCGACCAAGCCCGCGACCCGTTCGCGCAGCAAGCTACCCACCGAGTCGTAGTCGTCAATCGTAGCCGCGCGAATGGTAGGCTCGGCTGGCATCAAACCGCGTCGAGTTTTCCGGTGCTGTCGGCAAAGGAGTCGGTTTCGACACCGAGGCGATGCAGCATGCTGACGAAGAGATTGGTGAGCGGGAGATCTTCCTGAACCGCCTTCTTTCTCCATGGCTCTTGGTCTCCAGGTTTCCATCCGCCTCGGTAGGCCTTGATACCGGCGTGGTTGAGGTAGCGGCCGTGCTTGAGGCCGAGGTTCTTGCCGCCGGCGAGAATCAACGGGTAGTTCCGGGAAAGGTGGAAGGCGCTGGAGGCGGATCCGAAGAGCAACAGGGTGTTGTCGAGCAGGCTGCCATCCGTGGCCGGTTCCGGAGTCTGCTTCAATCGCATGATGAAGCGGCCATATTCTTCATTCAGAAAGCGGCAATAGGTCCCGAATTTTTTCCAACCTCCGGGCTCCTTGGTGTCGTGGGACAGTTGATGGGCAGCGGGAAAACCGACGGCACGCGACAGCGTATCACTGATTCCGACGCCATTTTCCCGGCCAATCTGGTAGGTGGCAATGCGGGTGGAGTCGGTCT
>Ga0055584_100006565_pt1 | contig 11407 bp, 9 predicted proteins | sample OSDHelmetaG_FD_58716 | JGI IMG/M metagenome (GOLD analysis project Ga0055584, IMG submission 58716) | Pelagic marine sediment microbial communities from the LTER site Helgoland, North Sea, for post-phytoplankton bloom and carbon turnover... | ecosystem: Environmental > Aquatic > Marine >...
TGGTATGCCGTGATGTATTCACGATTTACAATCGCCGATGCGCCGAGACAGAGCGTTGCCAAAGTGACTCCGATGATGATGCAAATGTGAGCGGTGACAGAATAGCCATCGCCAAAAATTGTTCGATAGGCTTCTTCAGAACTGCTTGGGAGATACCAGCCAAGCCATACTAAAGAAATTTCTTGAAGATGATAACGAATGGAAAATTTATTCATTAGGACGCCCGGAACCGAACCCATGATAATATCTGAGCCGATTACAAATCCAACCGAAAATGTCATGGCGCGTTTGATGAATAAAACTCCCAGCAACGAAAATATTCCTCCATAAACGAGACATGCGAGGAAAAAAATGCCGGCAAGGGAAGTCCAGAAACGCACAGGTTCTCCGGCTTTCAGTTGGCTATCGATAAGAAGCGTGCATAGTGAAATTGAGACAATACAAACAGCATAGGAAACACTAAATGCGGCTAAAAATTTTCCCAGGAAAATTGAGATTCTTCCGCCAGGCCGACTGGCAATGAACACCCAGCTTTTTCCTTCCAGTTCTGCGCTAACGTTGGGAGTTGCCCACAAGATTAAAGATAAGAGGCTTACCAGGCCAATCAAAGTGATCGTAAGTAACGAAGTGAAATCTTGAAGGATAGAGCTGGAGGCGCCCGTCCTCGAAAATTTAGCACCGAGGATTAAGAGCCCCAACATCGTTGGGGGAAATAGTGCAAGCACAAGTGAGACGGAGGAACGCTGGACCGTAAAAGAACTGCGTATTTCAAACAGGCAGGTTGCAAGTGCATTTTGAAGGATGGTCTTCATGACAGTGCTCCTTGCATTAATTCACCTCGATGAAGTTTCATCAGCATCGAAAAGAGTGTATTGAGTGAATCGTCGGTCGACCGGATTTCTGAAATTGAAATTTGATGTTGCTGGATAATCTCAGGGATAACTTTGAAGAGTTGGGATGCCGAGCGAGTGGAGAGTAAGATTTCAGTGTTGGAAATGAATTTAAGCGATTCGATCTCACAGTGCTCAATTAACAGTTTTGCCAGTTGCTTGGGGGACGAAGTCCGCATGGTCAACTCGTAAGGTGTGTCGGCAAGAATGTTGCGAACTTCCGCAGGAGATCCCGAGGCGAGCAGCCGCCCTCCGGAAATTAGTAAGAATGATGGATTAATTGCTTCGACTTCATGAAGGATATGACTCGCAAGGATCAGTCCTTTTCCCTGAGAGGCCCATGTTTTCAAGAAGGAGGACATTTCATGACGACCAATTGGATCGAGACCGTTAAACGGTTCGTCAAGGATTAACAGGTCGGGATTATGCGCAATTGCCTGTCCAATTTTCGCGCGCTGCCGCATACCGAGTGAATAATTTCTCATCGGTCTATCCATGGCATGGCTAAGTCCAACGAAGTCTAGCGATTCTTTAGCCTTCTTTTCCGCCTGCATAAAACGAAAACCATGCAACTGAACCATGTAGGTGACCCATTCCAAGCCTGTGGCTCGTGGGTAATTAATTTCTACAGACGGACAAAGTCCAACGCGACGTAAGAGTTTGCTTTTTTTCCATGGATTGACGCCAAAAAGTGTTACCGAGCCGATAGTCGGTTTCAGTTGACCTAGCATGAGGTTGATTAACGTAGTCTTTCCAGAGCCATTAGGCCCCAGCAACCCATACGTTCCCGCCTGCAGGTTCAAACAAATGTCGTTGACCCCGATTACATCGTTGTAAAGTTTCGTTGTGTTTTTTAATTCAATCATGATTGTCTTACTGCAACACTAAGCGAGCCGTTCTTTCGATCGAATTGCTTATTACATTGGCGATGATACTCTTCGATAGAGAATTGTCATGGAAAAGGTGGTGATTCCAAAAAGTGCAACGATCCCTCTCCAGGATTCAGCGAAAGTCTCAAATCCAAAGATATAAGACTGTAGGCTGCCAAGGCAGTTGTATAGCGAAATTGCGGACCAGTTAGATACGGTTTCACTGTGCATGACCTGAGGATCGAACAGAGGCAGTCCCATTTGTAGAGAAGTCGCTAACACAATTGTCAACCAAGCCCCGTGGCCAAGCCCCCAAACCGCAAACCAGGAAAAATTCGCGAACCGGCTTTCTTGGGTTAGGGATGAGAGCATCAATGCTACGGCTGATGTGGGAATTACCAAGCCAAAAGTTGCAATGATTATGCGCATTGGAATATCCCAAGTTTGAGGCAAGGTCGAAATGTCGGGGGACATTAACAGGGCGATTATGTAAAGGCTAAGAGCCGGTAATGTGGTAATCAAAATAATGAAAATAGATGGAACACAGATCTTGCCAAAGATGTACTCAAGTCTGGAAATTGGACGGGAGAAGTACAGTAAGAAAGCACGCGAGCGAATGTCCTGAGAGATTAGCGAAGGGGCAATGAATCCGACCAGAAACAAAATAAGAATTGCTTGCGGATATCTAAAAAACGTCATTAGCATCCATCGCCATACGGTGTTGCGAATTTGAGGGATGTCGCCAGTTCTAGACACCTCTTGAAGATCGTCGACTCCCGGGAATATCGAAAAACGACTGGTTATTGATTCGGTAAGCGCCAACGAGGTGAGTTGATTCAAGTCAACGCCTTGCCCCATGGCAGACAGTTGGTCGGCAACGATCGCTTTCTCGACAAAGAAGAACCCTGCTGCCCAGTAAGTTACCGGTAGCCAAGCGGCGAGCATGATTCGTTTGACCCATTTGGATTTGAGTGCGAGCTGCACACCAATTCGGCAAATTGCCAACCACTGGAAAAGCGACGATTCTGTTTTGCTTTTTAAGCTCCTGTATCCAACATCGTTGATGGGCATTAGTCATTCTCTCCAGTTCCGCCAGCATCGGCCACCGTTGAGAGGAAGACCTCTTCGAGTGAATTGCGCGCCGGAATTAGCGATTGAATACTGACTCCGGACTGGTGAGCAGCATTCCAGATGGTCTCCGACAATTGGGGGGACGGACTGGCAACGGTTAAGGTTCCATCTGGATTTTTGCTTACTTCGACATCACTGCTTTCCAACGCTTTGACAAATGGATCCATGTTCTCAAGAACTCGAACGCGGAATGAGGGTTCTGCCGTACGGTTAAGCGTTACTAAAGGTTCGCAAAGCCTTACCTTGCCTTGCGAGAGGATCACGACGTCGTCACAGATGGCCTGAACATCAGGTAAGATATGGGTCGAAATCAGCACTGATTTTCCCATTTGAGAAGCCAGCAAACGAATTCGCTTTAAGAGTTTTTCGCGCTCTTCTGGATCTAAGCCAGAGGTTGGTTCATCGAGAATTAAGAATTCGGGGTCGTGCACGATTGCCGAGGCAAATTTAATTATTTGACGCATCCCAGTGGAATAGGTGTCAACCATTCGGTAACGCTCTTGCTTCATGTCACAGAAGTCTAGGATTTCGTGGGCGCGACGAAGCGATTCGGTTTTCGGGATTCCCGACAGGCAGCCAGAAAATTGCACCGCGCTAACGCCGGAAAGCCCGGAAATGTAACAGTCATCTTCGGGCATGTATCCGATTCGATTACGGATTTGGCGACCTTCCTTCCTCACGTCGAAACCGAGGAAGGAGGCAGTCCCAGTGGTGGGTTGGACTAAACCGAGCAGCATTTTAATAAGCGTAGATTTCCCGGCTCCGTTGGGACCCAACAGTCCCGTAATACCAGGGCTTACCTCCAGATCAATGCCGTCGAGGGCACGCAGGGATTTGAAGGATTTAGTGATCTGTTTTAATGAAATCAGGCTCGTCATGGCAGGAAATGGAGTTGAGATTTCAGTTTGGGAATTGGTTTTTTGGAGCCGTTCGTAAAAATGCTTAGTCCTTGCGACATTTCTGTTATGGGCTTGCCAGCGTGATGGTTCCAAGATTGAAGAAATGAATTATAGAATTAAATCCTGAGCCTGCTGCGAATCTGCCGTCGAGGTTGATTTTCAAAACGTCCGATAGTTGAATTTCAAGGTTTATGTTCCCAGGCGGATTCTAAAGCGAATCCTTTTTAGTCAATCCCTTTAAATCAATCCCGGTTAGTCGATCAATTTGGCTACCAGCCCATAACCATATTCGATTCAATGGATTTGCGAGCCTGTTCGAGATCGGTTCCGGTTTCTTGCATGTACAACCGAATGGCGTGCACTTTATCACCAGCCGCTTTGGCGAGGCAGTCGCGTGCGATTCCGCAGGGGTCGGATTCAGCGGTAATGCCGAGCACACCTTTGGAGATGACCCAGCTGTTTCGAGGACGTTTTGTAAGACGGACGATGTTCTCGCCGGGGTAACAATCGGCAGCTACTGTGGTTGCTGCTCCTTCGTCGTCCGCCCAGGTAATGATGATATGTGCGTCAGTTTCAACTTCAAAAAGCGGCATGGTTGTTGTTCCTGCGATGTAATTTCAACGTTCAATGAATGGCTCAATTGCAACCATGTCAGTTTTTTAACTGACGTGATCTGGTAGGGTCTCAGACTCTTCCGCTGAGTCGACTCGACGCCCGACAACCATTTTGACACCGGACTGAAAAATATTCCAGTATCGGTAAGGAAATAATAATTGTTCAATGCGAGGATAAGTCGCGATCACATTCTAATTGAGGTGTTTTTATCCTGCCTCGTCAATTTTCTGGAGCGATCCACTGTGAATGATTTCAACTTGATCTTTAGTTTTTACTCTCAATCCGCCGTCTGAGGTGATTCCAAGACAGGTTCCAGTTAGTGTTGCGCCAGAGGGGAAATTAACAAGAATGGCCCGCTCTCGCCACATGAGCACTTGGTTAAACCGATCGACAATTTCCTGTGGAGAATCGATTGCGATTGTAATTTGTTTTTTTAGTTCAATTAAAATTTTGATAAGGGTCTCGGAAAGGGAGGCTGATTTTCCGGATACTTGAACAAGGCTAGTGGCCGTCGTCTTTTCTTGGGAGGCTCGGCGGTCGTCCATGTCGTGTAAGGCTGGCATGTTGGAGTTGTTGATATTTGCACCGATCCCGATGACCATAAATCGGTTCGTGTCGGCGGGGACCGATTCGACCAAAATGCCGGCTATTTTACTCTGGTCTAACATGACATCATTCGGCCATTTTATCTCAAACTTCTGAGTGGGTTCGATTGACCGGAGTGCGTTAGAGACGGCCAGCGCGGAGGCTAACGAGATGAGGCCCGGTGGCGCGATTGGCTGAGTTTCTGTTTGCTTCTCTGGAATAGAAGTCACGTAGGAAAACGTCAAGCTTCCGGCACCGGACCACCATTTCCGATTCCGCTGTCCGCGTCCCTTCGTTTGCGACTCTGCAATAATTACTGCCGGCGAATTGAGTGCAGTCTGACGAATCAGTTCGATTGCTCGGTCGTTAGTGGAGTGAATCTGAGAATGGACTTCGATGTGTGCGTAAGGAAGTGCCTTGCAGATTTTTTCTTCATCGAAGGTGGCCATGCTACCCAAAGGCAAAATAAAATAAGATTGTCAATCTGTGAATTCCAATAGGATATCAGGTCTCTTGGTAATATTTATTTTGGGAGTAGCTTTTTTGTGCTCCCCGGAGCGTAAGAGCTTTTGCCAAACAAAATTGAGGGTGGAAGGTCAACTTCGTTACTCGTGGTTTGAACATTCGGTTTGCCGTTGAGGCTGTCAATGGCTGGCGGGATTGGCTGTGCTTGGGGTAGTTTAAAGGCTTGAGGCGGAGATGAGGTGCCGTTGGCGCCAAGTGATTTACTAAGGGCTTTCGGGGCGAGCGGTGTTTGAGAATTGAGTGGTTTTTGTGCAAATGAATCGAAATCGGTCGACGGATATTTTGGCTTGGGTGTCAATTTGGGATTGGTCGGATTCACGAATGGTTGGTTCTGACTCCGGGGGCGGGGGTTGGGAGAAGCGGTGAACTGGTTTTGAGGTAGATTCGGTTTTATCGGATTACTCGGTGGGTTTTTATTTTGAAGAGCTTTTAGTTGTTGCTGCGCAAGTGATAACTCAGATCTCAATTGACTAGCTTCAGGTGAACTTGACTCTGCAACTGGTGGTGTGGATTTGCTTTTTTCGTTGTCAAACTGAAACATTGGATTCTTGTTCAGTGATTCGCCATAAGTAAGCAAATTTGGTTTTGTTGTTGTGGGTGGTGCTTTTAAGTTGGGGGCTTTGAATCCCGAGTCCGATACTGCACTGTTTTTAGGTTGGTTTTGAGTTGAAACGAAGTCATTGTTCTTATTTTGAAACTGTCCCGCGAATCCGCTCCCTTGAATTTTTGGCAAATCGCGATTGGCAAATCCTTTGGGTGATTTATTTGGGTTGGTTGTCTGGCTAAGGGATGAATCAGGCAACTGGTAAGGCTTTCTAATTGGGTTCCTGGGGTTTTCAGAGACTGCCGTTACTTCTCTACGCAAGTCATTGATACTGTTGTTGGGTTGTGTCATTTCCGCCGATGGCGATTTCAGATCCATAACGATATCTTCTTGAACAGAGTCGAGAGGACTTGGGGAAAAATGGCGAGCGGGTGGTGGTGGAGTTTTATCGTTTTCACTAGCGCTGAGTTTATCTTCTGTTTCCCAGAACTTGAAATTTTTTGGTTGGAGTTTGGTCATCGACGCCTTGTTGGAGGGAAATCCAAGTTTGCAGCCTGTTGAAATTGACAACGCACTGATCGTTATGATGCAAATCAGCAAATTGGTATTTGTCGTTTGAAGGGGATTCATATCACTCAACTCAAAATTACTTTTCAGGAACTAGCAAAGCGGGTTTGCGCGTGGCGAATCTTAGAGAGGGCGGCAATTTTCGTCAACGTCGACGCATTTGAGCAAGCCTGAAGCGTTTTTCTTAAATCGAGACACGCAAAATAAAGCACGAGCGCCAATTGTTATTTGCTAGCACAAAAAAAGGGCCGTGCTTTTGCAGGCCCTTGGTTTAATTAGATGGCACAAAGTTCTAGGCCACACTCAATGTTGATGCTACTTGGCAGCGGCGTATCGCGCGGCGACAGCATTCCAGTCAATGACGTTAAAAAATGCACCAACGTAGTCGGGGCGCCGATTTTGATAATTGAGGTAATAGGCGTGTTCCCAAACGTCGAGGCCAAGAACAGGAGTTCGGCCTTCCATGAGTGGATTGTCTTGATTAGGCGTGCTCTCGACGACAAGCTTTCCATTGTCAACGCTCAGCCAGGCCCAGCCACTGCCAAACCGAGTACCCGCAGCGGCAGCAAATTTTTCTTTGAAGCCATCAAAACTTCCAAACTCAGAATTGATTGCGTCTGCTAATTCGCCGGTTGGCTCTCCACCGCCGTCAGCGCTCATGACTGACCAAAAGAGAGAGTGGTTGGCATGTCCGCCGCCATTGTTCCGAACAGCACCTCTGGTTGCTTCGGGAACACTGTTGAGATCAGCGATCAAATCTTCAATCGATTTTTCGCCCAAGTCCGAACCTTCGAGCGCCGCGTTCACTTTCGTTACGTAACCGTTGTGATGCTTGCCGTGATGGATCTCCATCGTTCGAGCGTCAATATGTGGTTCTAAAGCATCGTACGCAAATGGTAATTCCGGGAGTGAGTAAGCCATGGTTTCCTCTATGCAAATATTTGTTCGTCAAATGTTTTTATGTTTTCGCGACCCGACAGAATAGCCAATGCCCTAATGGTTGACAATACACTGGGTGCTGGTCTCGCCCGGTCGGCGGTTGCCGAGAGTTTGGCAAAGCCAAGTTTTTCCGGAACAGCAAGTATCCAAAGCGAGAAGACAGCTTAATTTTCGGTAACCGCACTGGATTGAGATTGATAACGAAGGTGAGTTTCGTGTGTCAGGGTGAGAATAAGTGGTGGCGGATATCGATGTTTTCATCACGATTGGCAACGGATTTTAGCTGGAACAAGGAGGGAAGTTCGAGGTTTGGTTCGCCTAATCACAAAAATAGTGGATGAGCGGTCATTTAAGCAGTCCCCTGAGGGTCGGTTGCTAACGCTCTTTTGCGGCACTGCTGATTGGCTTCGGCCTGAGTTTCAGGTCAACTTCAGTAATCATTAAATGCCGGCGAAGTTCTGCGATAACATCGGGAGCTAGTTCGTTGGCATTCGCAGAAAACCAGCCTTTTTTTTGTTCGCGAATGTTGAGGCGGATGACGGTTTGTGTCTCTCGGCGTTTTGTTTCTTTATCGAGGTGAATTAGTTTTTCATTAAATTCAATTTCAAGGATAAAGCGTCCTTTTCTCCCTCGTTTCTGTGGGTCAAAGCGTTCGATATTCAGCGAGGCAAAATCAGATTCGACGGAGCGGATTTCAGCTTCTGTTTCAATGATGTAGCCACGGAGCTTTTCGATGATGATCGAGAGCGGTGTCGATGTCGTGTATTCTTCACAAATTAGTGTGCCGTTTGCAATGTTTCTCCAGGACATCCCCAGAGTTGCACCGTCAACTTTTTTCATGTCCGGCCTTCCCGGAATGATCGAAGCTTGTGCAGCGACGACCCGATTGCGGCCCAATTCCTTTGCTTCTAGGAGAGCACTGTCGGCTCGCACAAAAAGATCCGTCGCTGTGTCGTTGTCTTCAACTTCAGCGACGCCGAAACTAGCGGTAATGCACTGGCCGCCGAGCATGGGTTGTGGGCTTTCGGTCAACTCAACACGAATTTCTTCGGCTCTCTGAGAGGCGGCTTCGAGATCGCAATCCGCACAAATAATTACAAATTCTTCACCGCCGTATCGAGCCACGACATCTTCTGTACGAACAAATTTTCGTAATAAATCTGCAAACGCAACCAGAGCGAGGTCGCCAATGTGGTGGTTGAAATTGTCGTTAATCTTTTTGAAGAAATCGATGTCGGTTACGATCAAGCTGCATTTCAATCCCGAGGCGTGACGCGACCTGACAAATTCTTCCATCGCTTTTTCAAACTCAAGCCGGTTGGAAACCTGAGTCAGTGGATCCAGCATCGAAAACCGATATAGGTCTTTAAGTTGGCGCTGGAGATCCAGTTGAATCGACGCATCGTGTATCAAGACCACGCCCCCATGAGTTTGTCCCCGTGCATCGATGACCGGATTGAATGACATTTCAACTTTGTGTTGTCGGCCACTGCGTCCAACGAGCCGATACTCGCCTTGAATCGAGCTGCCCGTTTTGAGAGCTTTGAGAAGTGGATTGTTGGAATCGAGTATTGTCGTACCGTCAGAGGCTGAAAACCCGACTAGTTGCGGGGTCATTTTCAGCCCCTCTACTTTTCCCCAACTGATTCCAGTCATCGATTCGAGCTTTTTATTCCAGCTAATAATGTTCAGCCGGTTGTTTACAAAAATGACGCCGTCATCAAGATTGTCGAGCAAAGACTGCTGAAATAGTTTTACGATCATTTCCCCGTGGGTGGGGGTAGCATTCACCACAAGGGGTGAATGAAGCGAAGCGTTATCCGTAGAGGGTGAGGTGGGCATAGGTCAGCGAGGTCGTTGGATAAAGGGGTAGCGACAAAATACTAAGGTGGGGATGGTAATGAATCGTAGGTTGCCCGAGGCATGCATTGCCGATTCATGTAATAGAATTAAAATCAACTTTTCATTATGTAGGTGGCATTCCTAGTTCTGCCGGTTATGAGCATATTGCGGGTTTAGGTAGCGTTCTAGCATTCGAATTTGAAGGTTTGGAAATATGAAATTAGCGTCCATCACTTATCAGCAGCAGCAAAGAATTGGAATTGTCCAAGAGAACGGACGCTGCCTCGTACTTGATTCAGAATTTCATGGAATCCCCGAGACAATGGAAGCCTTCTTGGATTCTGATCAGGCGCGGGGCAAGCTGGCAGAACTTGAGTCGAAGGGATTTGAGGGTGCGTTTGAGGTAGCGCTAAGTGATGTCCAGCTCAATCCGCCGCTTAAGAACATTAACAAAGTGATTTGCGTCGGAAAAAATTATGCCGACCACGCCCGCGAAATGGGTGGAGAACCGCCGGAAATCCCCGTTGTTTTCAGCATGTTTCCGTCGGCTATTATTGGTCCCGGTGACAGCGTCGTTTTGCCAACGATCAGTAGTCAGGTTGACTATGAAGCCGAATTGGTAGTCGTCATCGGGAAATCGGGACGGCATATTCCTCGAGAACAGGCGATGGATCACGTTTTCGGGTATTGTTGCGGGAACGATATTTCTGCTCGAGACTGGCAAAAAGGCAAGCCCGGAGGCCAGTGGTTGTTAGGTAAAACATTTGATACGTTTGCCCCCTTGGGGCCGTTTTTGGTGACGAAAAATGAAATCGACGACCCGCATCAACTGAAGGTTTGTTGCCGTTTGAATGGGGAGATCATGCAGTCGTCGAGCACTTCCTCGTTTATCTTTCCAATTGACTTTCTGATTAGCCATCTTTCGAAATTCATGACGCTAGCACCCGGGGATTTGATTTTCACTGGAACGCCGCCCGGGGTTGGGGCAGGTAGGAAGCCGCCGCTTTTTTTGAAGCCTGGAGATACGGTAGAGGTTGAAATTGAAAACGTTGGCGTTCTGACTAATCCCATCGTTGCAGAGGTTTGAGTATTTTGAGGATTCAGCCTGCTTGCGTCGCGTTTGTTAACCTTAGCGATCAATAGTTGCCGAATAGCATAGAGGTAAGGTGTTTTGAGGGTTACTTTTCTATGTCATTCAGGCGAAATGATGCGCGACGACGCAGATTGGCGATCGATCCGGTTGTACCGGTCGGGGCTGGTAATGGCGTTGATTCTGATCGTGAACCGGTACAAGTGGATCGGTCATTGAAGAGTCAGTCTCGTCATTATTCGTTTGGCGCGAATCGGCGATGTCAGCCAAAAACGACAGATCTTATTCCAAAACGCGTCTGTTCTTACCTGCTGGTTGTTCTCGGTTTGTTGGCCGTGCTCTGGTTGATTACGTTTTTAGCAGGACAAAGTAATCAGTGGTCAACCTATCTTGGCGAGTCGGGGACGCGATTACTTTCGATTCGGGGCCAAGGAAGTTTGGCGAGTTGGTTTTCTTCCTTCTTGTTAATCATTACTGGAATGGCGAGTCTTCAGATCTACGCCTTGCGCAAACACCGTTGCGATGACTACCGAGGCGCCTATCGGCTTTGGGGCTGGATGGCGGTCATTTTGATCATGGCCAGTATTAACTTTGTTTCGGATTTGACCGGAGTGCTTGGGAATTTAACTAGCCGAATGTTCGTCGGCGAGTATGCCAGTCGAGCCTGGATTCCTCTTGCACTTAAGTTAGTCGCTTTGACCGTTCTTACCGTACGTGGAATTTACGAAGTACGGGCTTCTCTCGGTTCGTTGGTTCTGGTCATTTTCGTTTGGTCAGCTTATGTAGCGGCTATTGTTCTGCAGTATCCTGCAACAACCGAAGCCCTCGCAGATTTGGGCCCCAATACCATGCTGGGTAATTGCCTTTTGTTTGGGACAACTGGTCTGTTTTTGGCGCACTTAACGTATGCG